>Ga0315336_1006748_pt1 | contig 11525 bp, 7 predicted proteins | sample ASW5metaG_FD_204512 | JGI IMG/M metagenome (GOLD analysis project Ga0315336, IMG submission 204512) | Ammonia-oxidizing marine archaeal communities from Monterey Bay, California, United States - ASW #5 | ecosystem: Environmental > Aquatic > Marine > Intertidal zone | place: USA: California...
CCCACTCCAATCAGCAGCCGTTTGCGGTTGGCCGGGGACTTGTGCACCATCTGGGTGCGGCGACTGATGGTATCTTCTTCAGCCTGGTGTGAGAGTTGATCAATGAACTCGAGCAGCGAATCCCCCGAATTGACGGTCGGTTTCCCGGTACTCCACTCGCCCCGTTTCTGACCAGTGGCATTGAGCCGATCGTCTCCACCGATTTGTTGGGCGAGTTCACCCAGACTTGTGGCGACCTCTTCGGGTGTTTGAAATCGCTCTTCGGGTCGCCGAGCCATCATACGACTCACGACCTGATCCAGCTCAGCTGGCACATCCGATCGCAACGAACGGACTGAAGGAGCCGTTTCCGTCAATTTGGCTCGGACAGTGGTCATGATGTCGTCGCGACGGAACGCAGGTTCGCCAGCCAGCAGCTCGTACAGCGTGGCACCCAATCCGTAAATGTCAGCGCGGATATCGACCGTCTTGGAGTTCTGTGCTTGTTCGGGCGCAATATAAAGCGGTGACCCCATGATCTGTCCCGCCATGGTGATCGACGCATTATCCGAATTGGGCGCGCCGGGTACCAACGAAAAATCGTCGCTGGCATCATCGATGTGCGAGTGCGAGGCAAATCGTGCCAGACCCATGTCCAGAATCTTGACTGTCACGGGCTCGGCCGGATTCTCGCCGACGATCAACACGTTGGTCGGCTTGATGTCTCTGTGAACCATTCCCATCTCGTGGGCGTGCTGCAGCCCATCGGCAACCTGTCGGCCAACATCGCAACACCAGGACAGCGGCAAAGGGCTCTGGTCTGTAATCCACTGCTTGAGGTTGCGACCCTCGACACACTCCATCACTAGAAAATATGTTTCGCCGACCGAGTCGGCGTCGTGAGCCACGATGATGTTGGGATGATTCAACGCGCCCACGGCCAGTATCTCGCGTTGGAATCGAGTCACGGCGTCCTGATTGGACATCAGCTCCGGAGACATGACTTTCAGAGCCACCGTCCGCCCCAGGGCGGGCTGTTCGGCCTTGAATACGGTCCCCATGCCGCCCTTACCGATGGCCTCAACCAGTTTGTAGCGGCCGAGGAAGAAGCGGGATCGCCCCAACAGCAATTGTTGAGCCTGCCATCGAGTCGCCCAACCGCGACGAACCAGCTCCTGAAGGATGGGCTTGGGCCCGTCCACACGTCGGCACCAATTGTCAACGGCCGCCGACTGCTGCGGGGTCAGCAGGTTGCTCTTGGCCAACAATGCGACCAGTTCCTCGATTGTGGTCACCTTGGCCATCAACATGATTCGTCGGACTCACTCATTGCGGCGGTCAGCTCGCGGAGATCAGATTGCGCCATCCATTGTACTCGACATCATACGTCGCGACCGCTCCCCGTCACAGGAGAATTGCTGGCCGCGCACTGCAAATCATAGGGATCAATCAATCAGGGCTGGAACGACCGATCAACAACGGCAGTCCGACCGCAACCGCATACTCGACACTGCGATCGAGTGCATCCCAGACGTCCGCGGTTGGAGCGATCTCGAACAGGCCCGGACCACAGTCACCCAGTCCGGCCAATGACTCGGCCAAGTCCCCCCAGTCCAGCTCGCCCGGCCCCATATCCCCCAGCACCCGACCCGCCCGGGATTGCTTGAAATGCACCATCGTCACGCGTTCGGATCCCAATGATCGGGTGGCGTGTTGTGGATCCGGTCGATCGGAAGCCAGCAGGAGATTGCAGGGATCGTAACACAGTCCGATCCGGTGATCGGGGTCGCGGCCCCGGTTGCCAGCGATCAGAATCCGGCGAAACTGTTCCCAGGGCTGTCGTGCGTGTTCGAGCGACAGCAGGCAGTCCGCGGCCCGAGCCTGATCGGCGATCCGCTTCAGCCCGTCGACCGTCAACCGCTCGTCGGCCTCGGACAGACCGTCGCCGGTTTCCAGATCGACCAGCCGCAAATGCGGGACCGAGGAACCGGCCACGGCCCGCGCGGACTCCAGGCCGGCGGCAAACAGTGAATCCGCTGGATTCCAGCCGGGATTCAGGAACGGCAGGCTCAGCGCCACACTGAAGCTCAGGTCCGCAAATCGCCGTGGCAGTTCGGACAACAATCCGCTCAATGGCCGCTGCTGCTCGGACGTCTCGAATCGTCCCAGGCATCCCTGCCGCAACTCAATCGCGCGCAAACCCCGTTCGGCGGCCCGGCCAACCAGGTCGACCAGGTCCTGACCCTGCTCTAATTGTGTTTTCCAGCAATTGGAAACCAGTCCAACCCGCATCGCCGAACAACCCCTTGCGTCGCTCAATGTACCCGTTGCCCCGGGACGGCTCCGTCATCGGGACTCAACATGTAGATGTCCTGGCCACCGGGCCCGCTGGCCAGAATCATGCTTTCGCTGACCCCGAACCGCATCTTTCGGGGAGCCAGGTTGGCGCAGCAAATCACCAACCGTCCCACCAGATCCTCGGGAGCGTAGACACCCTTGAACCCACCGAACACATTCCGCCGCTCGTCTCCGCCCAGATGCAGCGTCAGCCGCAGCAGCTTGTCAGCCTCCTCGACATTTTCGGCCGCAATCACACGGGCGACACGCATGTCGATTTTCATGAAGTCATCGAACGTGCACAGCTCCTCGGTCAACGGCTCTTTTTCCAGCGCTGCGGGACCATCGGTCTCCGGCTCAGGCGTCTGCGAATCTGCAGCCTCGGCTTTGCTGTCATCAATCATGGCTTGAACCTGTTTCTCCTCTATGCGATTCATCAAACGTTCGAAACTGCCCACGGGGGTCCCGACCAGTGGATTGCTCGCCTGCGCCCAGTCATCCAGACGGCTGTTGAGCAACTGCTCTGTCTGTGCGGCCAGTCGCGGCAGCACCGGTGCCAGGTAGATCACAATCTGCCGAAACAGGTTGAGCGCCACCGAGCAGACATCTCTGAGTTCCTGCGCCTGTGCGGGATCCTTGCGAAGATCCCAGGGACGCCGGTCTTCGACGTACTTGTTCGCGACATCCGCCAACTGCATGATGTCGCGCATGGCCTGGCTGTAATCACAGCCTTCGTACCACTCGGCAATCCGTTCCCCGGCCGACGCCCCGCGGTCAAACAGACCACCGTCTTCGGGGTAAGGATCCGAGAGCTGCTGTCCTTGCACGAACCGCGCCGTGCGGCTGGCCAGGTTGACAACCTTGCCGACCAGGTCCGCGTTGGCCTTGGTTACGAACTCCGCGAGGTTCAGATCGAGATCATCCAGCCGGGATCCCAATTTGGACGCGTAATAGTAGCGCAGATAGGCGGGTTCAAGATGTTCGGCGTAGGTCGCTGCACGGATGAACGTCCCCTTGCTCTTGCTCATCTTCTCGCCATCGACGGTCAGAAATCCGTGGATGTGGACTTTGGTCGGCAATGTCAGGCCTGCGGATTTCAACATGGCCGGCCAGAACAGCGTGTGAAAGTAGGTGATGTCCTTGCCGATGAAGTGGTGGATTTCCGTCTGCGGATCGCGCCACCACGTATCCAGATCCTCACCGTGCCGGGCACACCACTCCTGGGTGGAAGCGATGTAACCGATGGGCGCGTCGAACCAGACATACCAGTAATTCCCCGGGCTGTCCGGGATCTCGAAACCAAAATACGGAGCAGGACGGGAGATGTCCCAGTCTCGCAGCGGTTCCCCCAGAAAATGACCCTTAAGATAATTGGCCACTTCGAGCTGCAGATGCTCGCCGCTCTGAGTCCATTCATCGAGGAACCCGTGCAGTTGCTCTAGTTCCACAAACAGGTGTTTTGCCGATCGCAATTCCGGCCGCGTCCCAGTCAAAGTGCTGACGGGATCGATCACTTCTTGTGGCGCGTAGGTGCGGCCGCAATCGCAGCTGTCGCCATACTGATCGGTACGACCGCAATAGGGACAGGTGCCGCGCACATAACGGTCCGCCAGGAACAAACCGGCCTGGGCGTCAAACAGCTGAGTGACGTCCTTCTCGCGAATCAGTTCTCGATCGCGCAATGCGTTCCAGATCTCGTGGCACAGCGCGCGGTTTTCTTCACTGTTGGTGCTGCCGTAGTTGTCGAATTCGACGTCGAAGCGGGCGAAGTCCTGCATGTGAGCTTGCCGCATGTCCGCGATCACGGCCTGTTCCGAACGGCCTTCCTGTTGCGCGCGGATCATAATCGCCGTGCCATGGGTGTCATCAGCGCAAATATACAGGCACCGCCGATGGTTCAACTTTTGAAAACGGACCCAGATGTCGGTCTGAATGTACTCGACCAGGTGGCCGATGTGGATGTGGCCGTTGGCATAAGGGAGTGCCGCGGTCACGAGAATTCTGCGTTGAGACACTGCCGTCTCCGTTATTGACACATGACTTGTTGTTGACACATGCATTGCGCACCAATCAGCTGGACGGTTGACGCACGGCCACTTGGCGCGGCAGTCGCCACCGATGGGTGACAAAGCTGCTGCCGACATGGCGCGGCGCAACCGGGGTCGGCGGGGAGCATTCTAGCCGACCCCTGGCACACCTGGCAAATGTGCTGATTGCAGGGGTTTTCCCAACTGGAATGCCGCACGCGTTGGCCGCTGCCGCGATCGGCTCCACCCCGGCGGCGGATCCAGGACAGATCCCCGATGTCGAATCGTGACCACAATCGACCGCCAGCTTCCGCTGCGCCCGATTCTGCGGAACGCGACCAGACAAGACTGCGTGTGTTTCACAGGAATCATCGCGATCACCGAGAGAATCGATACTCGAAGCAGCGGCGAGAGCGTGTCGTTCGCCGCACAACATGATTGCCGCGTTGTTTCGAATCAACCAACATGTTCCGGTCAGCAGGCCATGCCATTGCAAACGGCTCTCGGGTATCAAGTGTCACTTTGCTCACTGTTGTCAAGATCCGTCTCAAGTTAATCACCCACATAGGACGAATGTAACTCCAGGTAGCTGGATGCGGTGTGACTGTATGAACACGTTAGATCGTTCATATGCTCGCGACCATAGGATTCCGCATCCGGCACCGAATGGGGGGAAGGGCTTGGAGAATCCGCCTTGCCGTTCGTAAAGAACGCAGCGGAGAATAGCTCCCGGTCTGGTTCCCTCATAGAAGCTGTCACAAGATCCGGAAGGAGCCTCGAAGTGATTTTCGATGGAGTGCCCGAATGATCCCAAGTTTGCCTTCGTGAGGCACTCGCTTGCCTTCGGAACATCCGGAGCAAACGAGCAGAATCCCGAGTCCTAACCCCGACCCAAACACCGCGGTGGTGTGTATGTCACGGACCCAATGGCGAGGAATGCTGGCCGCCGCAACAGGGGTTAATGATTAAGAGGGACCCGACAGACCCTCTGAGTTGGCAATGCGAATCTGATTGGAGAGCCCGCCATGAGGACGATCTTCACTACTGGACAGGTAGCAAAGATCTGTAAGGTTGCACCCCGCACCGTAAGTAAGTGGTTTGATTCAGGTCGACTGCGTGGATATCGAATTCCTGGTTCCCAGGACCGACGTATCCCCCGTGAACACCTGATTCGATTCCTCAAAGAACACGGCATGCCGCTGGGTGAACTGGAAGATGAAGCGATGGGCAAGATCTTGCTCGTCGGCGCCGACGGATCCGTTCGGCACAGCCTGGAAGACACCATGAGCAATGACGACTTCAAAATCGAAGTCGCCGCCAGTGGATTTGAGGCTGGCATTCAAGCTGAATCGCTGCACCCTGACTGCGTTGTGGTTGACTTCGTGATGGGTCGCAACGAGGCCCTGATGATTGGCCAGAACCTGAAGAAGAATGCCGAATACAACGATACCGTTTTGATCGGCCTGTTAAGCGACGATGACAATGCCAGCGGTTTCGACCGCACGCTGTTCAACGAAACTTTCCGCAAACCATTCGACGCAGCACTTCTCGCTGAACGAATTCGGACGCTCGTTGGGCGACGAAAACAGCTTGCCTAGTCCCGACTTTGCGGCTGCGAGCATTGAGGCACTCAGCCGCAAGAGGCCTCTTCCAATGGTCAGGGTTGAAAGAGCGGGAATGGGAAGTTGATGGGGGCTCAGCTGTTGGGTCAGGGAAGAAACGCGGCAGAGTCTCTTGAAGGGCAGTCAATCCGTACCCGATACCGGTTCGATGTCAATTGAAGGGAGATGGAGCATCGAGATCGAGGCTGCATGGCGGCAGCCACACATCGGGTCGGAATTGATTGTCTGACACAATGCTGTTCGAATAAGGAGCCGGTGGCCGACCATGTCGGTCAACCGGCTTTCTTTTTTCACACTGGCTGAGTCCCTGGTCGGTGAACCCGACAGATCACGTCGTACCCCGATGCCCAAACAGACATTCATCTCGACCATCCGTCTGTACAGCGGCCCGCTGCTGCTGGCCATCGTCGCCACCACGGTCATCCTGCATGAGCTCGATCCGGCGGGGGACTACCCACATCGCGAACCAGGTCCCGGACAAACGACCGACGAATTCTTCAACGTGCGGCAGGGCGTCTATCTGGTTGGACAACTTGATCAGTACGGCATCGGCCTGCTGGCGCCCGAGAGCATCAAAGACGTGTTCGGTCATCCCGGCTATTTACCGGACCATCCGCCGCTGGCACGCCTGTGGCTGGGGCTGTCCCACGCGGCGGCCCGCCGCGTCGACCCGCCGCAAAACCACGCCGCGGCATGCGTCACCGCCTGTGCCCGCAGCGGATCGGCGGTCGCCTTCGGATTACTGATCGGAATCGTGGGTTGCTTCTGTGCGCGGTGTTACGGAGCCTGGGGAGGCATCGCCGGCGCGTCCGCGCTGATCTGCATGCCGCGGCTGTTCGGACACGCGCACCTGGCCGCATTGGAAACCATCACCGGATTGTTTTTTACGCTCTCCGTGCTGGCGATTGCACAATTCTGGAATCGCGAATCTCCGCCCGGTGCGCGTTCGGCCGTCGTGTGCGGTTCGATCTGGGGACTCCTGTTGCTGACCAAGATCCAGGCGGTGTTGCTACCGCTGCCGGTGGCGATTTGGGCGTTCTACCGCTGGAAGTTCCGAGCCATCAAACCCATGTGTGTCTGGACCATCAGCGGAGGGCTGTTGTTTTTCGCCGGCTGGCCCTGGCTCTGGCTGGCGCCCGTCGATCATTTATTGGAGTACTTCGCTCGCACAACCGACAGATCGGTACTGCAGGTCTGGTATGCCGGCGCACGCTGGGCCGACCATGACGTCCCCTGGCATTACCCGTGGGTCCTGTTCGCAGTGACGGTTCCCGCCGTTCTGCATTTACTGGGATTGGCCGGGTTGTGGGGGCGCCTTACGGCCAGCAGCGCGGGTCGGCGTTCCGCAGGCCCAACGTCCACACCCGAAGACACGCGCCGCGCCGAGTCGGCCGATCGTCCGCGATCCGATGTCGTGGACCAATCGAGGCCCGGGCCACGTGAATATCTGCTGGCTGTGTGCATCGTCTGCGCGCTGTTGGTTTTCAGCATTCCCGGAGTCGCCGTATACGACGGTGCGCGTCTGTTTCTCGTTGTCTTCCCGCTGTGGGCTGTGTTGATTGGACGTGGAGCCGCTGTCCTGGCCACGTGGCTGGAGGCGCACTGGTCGCGACGCGCCCCGGGGCTGGTGTTGGTTCCACTGCTGTCCGTTCAAGCTTATGGCCTGGTCCAGATGCATCCCTGCTACCTCAGCTATTACAACTTGACGGTGGGAGGCCTGTCCGGCGCCACACGCCACGGATTTGAAGTCTCCTACTGGGGTGATGGGCTGATCCGCCCTCTGATCGACGAACTGGTCGCCACGGTTCCGTCCGGAGCCGTTGTCGATTTCGTGCCGGTGGCACACCCGTTTCTGCTTCCGGACCTTGTGCAACAAGCGCCAGGACTCCGCCGGAAAGCGATCACACTCCGGGCACTGGATCACCGCAACTGGGAATCGGTTCGCTATCTTCTGTTTTTCCGCCGGCGAGCCGACTTGCCTCAATTCCTCCAATCCCGTTTCCGGGCGCGGTTGTTGGCTGAAGTCCGTCGTGACGGAGTCCAACTGGCGGCATTGTACGCAGTCGATCCCAAACAGATCGCGGTCGAATGAATTCGCAGGCACGGATCAGCAGATTTCTCCGATCCACCAGGGTTGTCGCTGTCCTGACTGCTGACTATAGTTCAGGCGGTTTGCTGGTACGCTCAACTTGGTGGCAAGCATGTCTCAGCCGCTGTCTCATTTTGATGAATCCGGAGCCAGCCGGATGGTGGACGTCAGTGCCAAGGATGTAACTGTCCGCGAGGCACGGGCGGTGGGACATATCTCAATGGAGCCGGAAACCCTGCGTCTGATTCTGGACCAGAAACTGGCCAAAGGCAACGTGTTCGAAGTCGCTCGACTGGCCGGCATCATGGCCGCCAAACAAACCGCCCAGTTGATTCCGCTTTGCCATCCACTGGGATTGGAGTCCATCGACCTCACCTTGCGTCCGGCCGATGATCGATCCCTGCGATTGGAAGCCACAACGCGAATACTCGCTAAGACTGGCGTAGAAATGGAAGCTCTGACTGCCGTCAGCGTGGCCGCTTTGACGATCTATGACATGTGCAAGGCGGTGGATCGATCCATGGTCATCGGCCCCATCGCTCTGGAAGAGAAGAGCGGTGGCCGCAGCGGCCATTATCAGCGGAGCCATTCTGGGCGGACCGAGTGAATTGGCTGCGATCCGGCAACGCATTTCGATCCTGTTACTAAGAACGTGAATCAAGATTGGTCCAGCATGAGTAGTGACCTCGCCGGACGTGACCTGCTGGCACGCGTGGAAGAACTGATCAGCGACGATCTGGTTCAGGCGGATGCCTGTTTTCGCACGGAACTGCAGAGTTGGCATCCCTATGTCACCGACGTGTTACAGCACGCGACACAGTACCGTGGCAAGCGACTGAGACCCATCCTGCTGTTGACCGCCGCCTCGGCCTGTGGGGCAATCAACGAGCGTCATCATGTGCTGGCAGCGGTCGTGGAAATGATTCACACCGCCACACTCGTTCACGACGACGTACTCGACGACGCCACAACTCGCCGGCACGTGGCAACGGTCAACGCTCGATGGAACAACGAAACCAGCGTCCTGTGTGGCGACTACCTCTTCACTCACGCTTTTCATCTCACATCCAGCCTGGGTGACGCGACGATCTGCCGGCTGATTGGACGAGCGACCAACATGATCTGTGAAGGGGAATTGTCGCAGATTCATGAGCGTGGCAATCTGGATTTGAATGAAGATACCTATTTCCGGATCATCAACGGCAAGACGGCCGAATTGTGCGCGCTGAGCAGCTTTCTGGGCAGTTATCTGTCAGACCAGGACGAACCACTCAACACCGGTCTGCAGGAATACGGTCGGCTACTTGGCATGGCATTCCAGGTCACCGACGACCTGATCGACATTCTGGGCGATGAAAACCAGACCGGGAAATCGCTGGGTACGGATTTCAAGAAACAGAAACTCACTTTGCCCATCATTCGCCTGATGAGCCAGGTCGAACCGCCGGAACGCGGCCTGCTGCGCGAGATTCTCGGCCGGCCGAACGAACACACCTGGTCGGAAATCCAGCCCTTTCTCGACCGCACAGACGCCGTCGAATACGCTCAGCAGCGCGCCAGCAGATTTGCCGCAGACGCTCGAAAACAACTGAGCGGACTGCCAAACTCGGCTGGCAAGACCATTCTGGAAGACCTCACCGAGTTCGCCTGCCGCCGAGCATCCTGAAACACGGGGCGCTCAATCAGTCTTCCATGATCTCCTGCGATTTCTTCTCGCCCATGACGTTCACCTGACCTTCGAACTTCTTCGTCAGATCCTGGACAGCGTCCTTGGTGTCGTCCCGCTGATCTTCGGACATCACCTTGTCCTTGCTGGCCTGGTCAGCGTGTTTGTTCGCATCGCGGCGGATGCTGCGGATGGAAATCCGAGCCTCTTCAGCGAGCTCCCTGAGACGCGCGACCATTTGCACGCGCCGCTCGGTGGACAACGGCGGGATGTTGAGCCGCACAACCCGACCATCTGAATTGGGCGACAGCCCCAGGTTGCTGGATTGAATCGCCTTGGAAATGGACGAAATCGACGATGCATCAAATGGCCGAATCAAGATCTGCTGCGGCTCGGGCACACTGATATTGGCCAGTTGTTTCAGCGGCGTTGGCGATCCGTAGTAGTCCACACGTACGGAATCGACCAGCCCCGGAGTCGCACGTCCCGTTCGCAGTCCCTTCAAGGACGTCTGGAGTACTCCCAGGGCCTTTTCCATCCGCTCTTCAGCGTCCAACAGGATTTCATCTTGGTCCATGTTCACATTTCCTTTTCTAGATCCGCACCGAAGCCAAGCGGCTCGGATCCAACGTGGAGCGTCAGCCGGCGACACATTGTCCGCCCGTCCGGTTCTTTCCCGCATCGCACCGGATTAAGTTAACGGATCAGCCACCGCCGTGAAAGCCGGTATTCCGGAATCCTCCGGGGCTATGACCACTCGAAAAAGGCCCATACGTTCAACCCAACAGTTGCACACCGGACAGCTTCCACAGCTGATACGCATAACCCACGCAACCCGAGAACTCATCCAGATTTTACGTGATGCCTACCTCTGCCAAAAGCGGCGCTCGCCCACACGCTGTCGGCTGATTCAACCAATATCAAACGACTCAACCCGTCCGATCGACCGATGAAAACACCAGGTGCCGCGATGGTGTCTCGCCGCAACCCACCGGAACCGGATTCCGGTCCCCCCTGATCGACACTGCAATCTCACACGATCGTCGGCACACAATTCGATACGCACACAAGGCCCCCCCCTCATGTCTCAACGCCCGCCGAAGCCAGTACTGTACCTGCTGTCTTCCTTGAGTCTGTTGGCTGTTTCCGGGTGTTGCGCCCACCGGAACTCACACGGTTTTTGCGAGATTTGTCCCGGCATGCCGATTGGGGAGCAATACGTGCAAGGTCCAGTCGTGTTGCCACACGGGATTCCCGAACACGCCGAACCCGCTCCAGCCCCCAGCAATACAACGCAACCTCCCTTGGCAACTCCGCCTGCGCCGGAACCACAATTACAACCCGCGCCGGCAAACACGCCTCCCATGCCACCGGAACCGCGAGCGGGGAACACCGAGCCACATCGCGTCGTCAGAAACCCTGCGGTTCCCACGGGTCCGCAGGTCGAAACCGCGGTGCCGTATCCCGGATTCTCCGAGGCCTACTCCGGGCCGGCCGTCGGCTACGGGCAGACCTGGATCGAACCCGAAATGCAACGCGATTCGCTGTTGCGTCGTGCCGGCCAGTCGCTGGGACGCGCATGGAGGCGGCTGAAACCCAATCGAGTGGGTACTGCTGTGGTCGATCCCTGGGAGTATTCCAACCCTCAGCAGATGTGGACCAGCCCGAGTGTTCCCATGCAGACGATCACTCCGGCTCCCGGAGCAACCAATGAACCAAGCCCCACGGCTCAAGCCAATCCGCAGCCGGTGACTCCACAACAGCCTCGACAATTACAGGCCACGCATCCTTACACCAGATACCGA
>Ga0315336_1006749_pt1 | contig 11525 bp, 6 predicted proteins | sample ASW5metaG_FD_204512 | JGI IMG/M metagenome (GOLD analysis project Ga0315336, IMG submission 204512) | Ammonia-oxidizing marine archaeal communities from Monterey Bay, California, United States - ASW #5 | ecosystem: Environmental > Aquatic > Marine > Intertidal zone | place: USA: California...
TGGGTACGCCGAAATCGGAGGTGGATTTTGAAGATGAGTACGAACCCCAATTCCGCGTAACCTTGACGAAATCGTTTCATCTGAGCCAATCCGAGGTGACTCAAGAGCAGTTCGGGTCGGTGACGGGAATGACTCCGTGGAAAGACGGGATTCGAATCAAAGAAGGGAACGACTATCCAGCGACGTACGTGAGTTGGCATGATACGGTGGAATTCTGTCGCAAGCTGAGTGAAAAAGAAGGCGTGGAATATCGTCTGCCAACAGAGGCTGAGTGGGAGTACGCGTGTCGTGCAGGAACGACGACGAGGTACAGTTTCGGAGATGATGCGGCACAACTGGGCGATTACGCGTGGATGGACAAGAACACCGATGATATCGGCGAAGTACATGCTCACATTGTCGGTCAGAAACAACCCAACCCGTGGGGTTTGTATGACATGCATGGGAATGTTTGGGAGTGGTGCCAGGATTGGCACGGCGATTATCCAGATGGTGATGTGACAGATTCAGTCGGGCCATCGTCAGGATCGCGCCGGGTGTGGCGTGGTGGCAGCTGGCTCAACGGAGAGAATCCCTGCCGCTCGGCGTACCGCGCCAGTGACCTGCCGTCCTTCCGGTTTTACGGCCTGGGCTTTCGCGTGGTCCGCAGTTCCGTCAAGTAGGCCGGAGGCCGCCCACAGGTCTCATCACCCCCGCACCCCATCAGCCAGTCCCAGCAACCGCACCCCGCGTGATCCGTCCGCACATCCAGGTGGCAGCCAGTTCCGTGTGTCAACCACAAAAGGGACACCCACACTTCAAATCTGCTGGTTGGGCGTCCTGAGTATTCTCGTGGCCACAACACCGGTCCGCACAGCGGACCCTGCGGTCTGGAGAGCCAGCCGGAGGGGACCGGGACCGAGAAATTCCGTGTCGACGGACAATTCCACGCGTGGCTTTTGTGACCGGTAGCCGGTAATCTCAAATACAGATTGCCGCAGTGTGTGTCCCGATGCATCCCGGTCAGCCTGTGGTCCCTTGATGAACTCGACAAGTCCGGATCGCAATCGCGACGGCCCTGAACATGCCTGGCGCATCACTCGGTCAGATCGGAATGAACCACACCGCATGACGGGATTGGGAAACCAACAACAAACCAACAACAAAACAATGGCGGCTATTTCAGCACTATGAGCGATAAAACAAGCATCATTCACACCAGCGACTGCCCTTATGACTCCGAGCGAATCAACGCAGCGGCCGTCTATTGCAGTGATGGGCGGTGGGGTGAGCAGTTCGATGACTTGCTGCACAACACACTGAACCTGCCTCGATACGACCGTCTGTCCGTGCCCGGTGGAGCGGCCTGCCTGGCAACGCACTTTTCGACGTATCGCGAGGAAGAAGGCGTGATGGAGCAGTTGAAGTTCTTGATCGAAACGCACGCACTGCAGCGGGTCGTACTGATCGCGCATGAGCACTGCGGGTTTTACACGAAACGCCTCAACGTCTCGCCGCTGCAGGTGGAATCCCGGCAGCGCGAGGATTTGAAAAAGGCTCTGCGGCGAGTCGCCCAATTGAACCGCGGTCTGCGTACCGACGCGTTCTTTGCCCGTCTGAATCACAAGTCGCAAATTCAATTCGAGAACATTCAGGCGTAGCGCAACACAACCCGAATGACCCCCTCCGACAATTCGGCCGCCGGCAGTGGCCTGCGACATGAGGAAACACGGTCGCCTTATTCGGACAGCGAGTCAGCCGATTGACGATCGCGGGCGATGCGTTCGGTGGCTGTGCGAGACAAGTACCAGAACAAACCGGGGCGCATCAAAAACTCGGCCATCGTCGATGTGATCAGCCCCCCCAGAATGACGGTTGCTACGGGAAACAAAATTTCCTTACCCGGCAGTTGGCCGGCATACACCAGCGGCAAGAGCCCGATGCCCGTGGTCAGGGCCGTCATCAACACCGGCGCCAGGCGATCCATGCTGCCTTCGACGATCATCTGCTTGTTGAAGCCGCGATCCGCATACAAGGCCACATAGGTTGACACCAACAGAATCCCGTTTCTGGCAGCAATGCCTCCCAGGGAAATGAAGCCCACCATTCCAGCAACCGACAATGTCTGGTCCGTGAGCACCAGCGCTGCCACGCCTCCCACAAACGCCAACGGTATGGACAACAGCACCTGCAGAACCAGACTGGTCGAGGGCAGGGCCATGTAAAGCACCACGAACACGCCGGCCAGAGAAACGAGGCTCAGCAGCAGAATTCTGCGGGTGGCCGACTTTTGTGCTTCGAACTGGCCGCCGTACAGGATGAAGTAGCCCGAGGGCAAGCGAACGTTGTCGGCAATCTTGCCTTGGATCGCCGTGACCGCCGAATCGAGATCCCGGCCACGCGTATTGACCCGGACCACGATCCGCCGTCGTGTGTCTTCGCGATTGATCACATTCGGACCAGCTCCGTCATACACGCGGGCGACTTCCGACAACGGTATGCGGTGTCCGTTGGGAAGCTCAATCGGCAAGCGATGAAAATTGTCGTGGTCGGTGCGGTATTCGTCACCAAAACGGACCAGCAGATCGAACGAGCGCTGTCCGTCGATGACGTCCGAAACCACCCGCCCATTCAACGCGGTTTCGATGTTCTCGTTCACATCCGCAGCCGAAATCCCGTAGTAGGCCAGTTGGTCAGGTTTGAGTTCGATACGCAATTGCGGAATCAACGTCGCCGGCTCGACGACGGGTTCGGCGATACCGGGCAGATCCTGGATCGCAGCCTTGACCGCCGCGGCCTGACGCCGCAATTCATCCAGGTCGTCGCCGAACAACTTGATCGCAATCTGCGCCGTGACACCGGACAACATGTGGCTGATCAAGTGGGCCAAAGGTTGCTCGACCTCGACCTCGACCCCTGGCAGATCATCCACAGCCCCGCGCAGCGTCTCGATCAACTCGTCCCGCGACAGCCCGCTTTGCGGATTCAACGTCAGGACATACTCACTGATATTGACTCCCATCACGTGTTCGTCGTTTTCCGCGCGCCCGGTCCGGCAAGTGAACCACAGCACCGGTTTGTGAGGATGACTCTCGGAGCGTAGCAATTGGGCAAACCGTTTGTCGGCCATCTGGCTCACACGCCGTGAGGTCTCGAGCGATGTCCCCGGTTGCAGGATCAGGTTGACTTGCGCGGCACCTTCGTCAAAGGCCGGCAGGAAGTCCTTACCCATCCGCAACACCGTCGACAGGCTGACAGCCATCGCGGCCACCGAACACACCACGATCAAAGAGAATCCCCAGGGAGTCATTGTCAGCCGGATCACCGGCGCGACGATCCATTTCAACAGTCGCAACGAGATCGTATCTTGGCCCCGCAAAGTGGCTTTGGCCTTGGGTAACAGGTAGTAGCTGAGCACCGGTGTGACGGTCAGCGACACCAGGGTCGAGGCCAGAATCGACACGATGTAGGCCACGCCCAGAGGCTTGAACAAGCGTCCCTCGATTCCCGACAAAGCGAACAGCGGCGCGAAGATCAACACGACCAGTATCGTACTGATGATGATCGCCCCACGGACTTCGCGGCTGGCGTCGTAGACCACCGACAATACCGGACGCGGACTGGGCAGCTGGGCGTTCTGTTTCAGGCGATGAAAAATGTTCTCCACATCGACAATGGCATCGTCCACAAGCTCACCCAACGCCACGGCCAGCCCACCCAGAGTCATCACGTTGATCGACATCCCGTACCAGCGAAACACGATGGCCGTCGCCAGCACCGACAACGGGATCGCGGTTAACGTGATCAACGTCGTGCGGACACTCAACAAGAATACGAACAACACCACCACCACCAGCACCGCTCCGTCACGAATCGCAGCCACCACGTTCTGCACGCTGTAGTCGATGAACACCCGCTGCTCATACGTCGTTTCCAGAACGATGTCGTCCGGAAGCGTGCGGCGGATGTCGTTCAAAGCCAGCTTGACTTCCTCGGTCAGCTGACGTGTGTCGGCTCCCGGCTGCTTCTGAATGGTGATCACCACCGCCGCATTGCCATTGACCGACGAATCACCGCGTTTGACTGCCGCTCCCCGCCGCACCTTGGCCACATCGCGAACCAGTACCGAGCGATTCGGCTGAAACTTGACCACGATGTTCTCGATGTCCTCCAGCGACCGCACCCGCCCCAATCCACGCACCAGCAGCTCCTGGGAATCCCGATCCAGATAACCACCGGTCACGTTCAGGTTTCCTTCGCGTAACGCCTGTTCGACCTCGTGCAACCCCACCTCGTACTTGTGCAACGCGTGGGGATCGACCAGCACCTGGTACTGCATCTTCCCGCCACCCATGGTGATCACCTGGGACACACCGGGAATCGTGAACAACCGCTTGCGAATCACCCAGTCCGCCAGCGTCCGCAGTTCCAGCGGGTCAGTTGTCCCGTCCTCACTCCACATCCCCACCAGCATGATCTGCCCCAGCAGCGACGAAATCGGTCCCAATTGCGGATGCACGCCCTCCGGCAATTCGCCGGTCACGGTCGATATCCGCTCCTGGACAATCTGCCGGGCCGTGTAGATGTCGGAATCCCAGTCGAATTCCACGTAAATCACCGACAATCCGATTCCCGACGAGCTGCGGACCGCCTGCACTCCCGACGCGCCGTTGACCGACGATTCCAATGGCTGAGTCACCAGCAACTCGACCTCTTCCGGCGCAAGTCCCGGACACTCGGTGATCAGGACGACGCGGGGACGCGTCAGATCAGGCAGCACATCGATCGACAACTGTTGGATCACGATGTTGGCATACACAATCACCGCCATCGCAATCGCCATGATCATCAGGCGGTTTTTCAGCGAGAAACGGATCAGCGCGTTCAACATCACCGGCCCTCCGTCACAGCAACCGCAGCAAGAACCCGGTTGCTCGAAGAACATCGCCAATCCGCACGGCGATCAATGCGGGTGCGAGTGGGCATGCGGCGCGCCTCCGGCCGACCGCACCGCCAGCAGGAGCTGGTATGCGTTGTTCAGAGCGATGCGATCACCGGGCCGCAGAGCCCCCTTGCTGGACACAACGGCGTTTCGCCGGTCGCGATGCACCAGCCGCACAACAACCGGCTCAAAATCGTCGTGATCAGACGCGTCACCCGTGTTGGTTCCCGAGCGAACACAAAAGACCAGACTCTCGCCGGCCTGATCCACAACCGCGGCAGACGGCACCACAAAGTTGCCCCGAAACGTCTCCGATGGGATGTCGATGTGTCCGCGTTGGCCAGGACGATATTTCCAGGAACGGAACTTGCGTCCGCCAGGTCCCGTCACATCCTCCGATTTCTCATTCCGCAATGGAACGTAAAACCGGAACGTCTGCGTCTTGGGATCCACGTGATTGTCCAAGTGAATGATCGGCTGCGGATTGAGCCGTATCGGATCATCGTCGTCACCCAACTCGACTCTCACCTTGACCTTCTCGGACATCAACTTGCGAATCTTCTCCACATCGCCTTCGAATGCGTGGCCTACGACATACAAATCGGTGTGAAAAGCAATGTCGCACAGGGACTCCCCCGGTTTGACCATGCTGCCCGGGGTGACGTGCAACTGCTCCAATGTGTAGCCCCATTCGTCGGCAGGTCGCGACTTGACGTTGTTTTCGAGTGGCAAGCGCGAAACTTCAGTGAATCCCCGGGGTAAGCTCACGGTCGCCGTCGTGACCAATTTTCGATCCGTTTCAATCTGCCGTACCTGATCTGGTTTCAAACCGCGAATCGACAACTCCTGGTGCTTTGTCTCACGTTGAGCCTCCAACCGACGCCGTTCATATTCCAACTGCTTCATGTTCTTGGCTGCGATGCCGCCTTGACGCGCCACCGGCGCCAAGCGCTTGATTTCCGAATCCAGGATCGCGATCTGCTGGACCGCGTCCAGCAACGCCGCCTGTGCGGCCGCCAATGAGTCTCCTGTCAACTCGATCTCGAACAATGCTTGGTCCTCGCGGAGCGCCTGGCCGGGAACCGCCAGCACCCGACTCACAACGCCCTCGAAGCGCGTCGTCACATGCAGGTTGCTCACAGCCGGACGCTCTTGGACGGTCGCCGGAACCTTCCAATGCGTGGTGTAGTCAGCCATGCGCACCTTACCAATTTTCAAACCCAAACTTCGCTGCGCCGCACGGCTCAGCGCCAAGGGTCCCAGCCCACCCGCGGCGGTCCCGCTGGAGTCCGATGCATGCGACCCGGAGCCCGCGGCGGCGACCTCAGGCGGCACCATGGACGACAAAACCGCGCGCAAACTCTCGGGCACCGATACCAAACCCAGTCCATAGCCGACGGCCAATCCCAGCACCGTCGGCAGGAACCAGCGGTTCTTCCAGATCTGTCTCAAGTCCCGTGCCTCCCGATGAAGATCGGTGCTTCCGCGCAGCGCGACAGCCCAAACAACACGCGTCGCGCCGCCCAACCCGGCTCTGCATACCGTGTTGGCCGCATTGAGTTCGCCCCGCACACTCGGCCACGGGACTTCGTCGCCCGTCAACAAGTCCCGCAACAGTCATGGCTTGTGCCGAACCGCCAACCGATGACATCCTAGGAGTGCTGATTTCGACTGTCAATTGCCGGTCGACACACAATCGACCAACAGCCCGGCAGATTCCCCGCCATTCCTGCGATCGACTGGATCGTTTCAAACGCTCTGGACGATATAAACCGCAAGGTCCGGTCCGTTGGCTGATTCTACGTCACAGTGAATAGCATGGGAACTATAGGAAGATCTTTGTTGCGTCCGGCAGTGGTCGCCTGCTGGCTGACCCTGGTTGGGCTGCCCGCCGCGCTGGCGCAGTCACCGCCGGCCGCGGTTCGGACACCGGTGCCGACAGCGGGCGTCGACGCACAGCCGGCGACGCTGCCGTCGTCCAACGCGTCGCTGCTGCATCTGACCGAGATGGCCCTGCAAAACAATCCCACGGTCCGACAAGCCCGAGCAAATTTGCGGCGGGTCCGCGGCATGCGGTTCCAGGTGAGCCGCTACCCGAATCCCACCTTGGGATATGCGGCGACGGAAATTGGAAACGAAGGCCGCGCAGGCCAGCAGGGACTGTATGTCAATCAGCAATTCGTGACGTCCGGCAAGTTGGGATTGAACGATCAGATCTACGGTTGGTACGAGCAAGTCGCTCAGTGGAACCTACAAGTTCAGGAACTGCGGGTCTCGGGCGCTGTGCGGCAGTCTTACTTCGACCTACTGGCCAATCGCAGCCGACTCGCCCTGCTGAAAAAACTGGCCACCATCTCGGAGAACTCGGCAAAAATTACGGATTCGTTGTTCGACGCCGGCGAAATCGCCCGCGGCCAGATGCTCCAAGCAAAACTGTATGTCCGCAGAAACCGGATCGCCATCGCCACCGCGCAATCGGCAGTGCTGGCTTCCCAACGCAGCCTGCTGACGGTCATGGGTACGTTGGACGTCCCGTTGACCGAGATGCAGGGCCAACTGGACGCCCCGCTACCGCCGAAACTGGATTTCGAAACCACCTGGCAACAGATGCGATCCACGAGTCCCGAACTGAAGGCGGCCGAGGCGGATGTCGTACGCTCCCAGTGGCGTATCGAGCGTGAGCAGGTGGAACCGGTACCCAATCTCAATACTTCGATCAGCGCTCAATACGATTATGCCACGCAATACACGATCGCCACGGTTCAGATCGGCATCCCGTTGCCGGTCTACAACAAGAACCGTGGACGCATTCAGGCAGCCCAAGCCGGCTATATCCGTGCCAGCCACGAAGTCCGACGCAGAGAATTGGAGTTGCGGCAGCGTTTGATCACGGCCATCAACGCCTACCAGACCGCGCGGAATCAGGCATTCAAGATCGAACAAGAGGTGTTACCGCTGGCGCGGGAAAGTCTGCAGACGACCAGCAAGACATTCGAGCTGGGAGAGTCTTCCTATCAGGATCTGCTGACCGCTCAACGCACGCTGGTACAATCCGGACTGGATGCGATCGAGGCGCGGCGCATCGTGTTCCAGACCTTCTCACAAATCGACACCTATTTGCTCAGCGACGGTCTGACGGCAGCCAGGCAAACGCCGCTGCCTTGAGCTGCCGCGCGCGTCGGGTGACCACGAAGGCCGCTGTGCCGGCCGGAAGTCTCAACCTGGGCTGTCCCCGCCCACGTGTCCTAGCTTCCCAACGCCGGGGCTCCCAACGCCGGCCTGTGCCTCAGATCAGCGGAAGTGGGTGCCGCAAGCAGGGTAGCTGAAAACTGCCGGGATCGGAGCCCATCGCAGATCGTGCTTCCAGGACCACCTCACGCACCTCGGAGTCCGCAATGCCGCTGTGGAACAGGTCCTGAATGTTCGCATCGAGTTTGCTCAGCACGTGCAGAATCAAATCAACCGCGTCGTGCCGGCATTGAATCACGGCGCGTGACAACAGTTTCAGTAAGTCGGGAATCGAGGACACCGCCGTCAACCCGATGCGTCCCAAGGCCAACGCGGCGGTCACCGCCACATCGATTCGAGAATGCTCAAGCTGCGCGATCAATATCGAGACCACATCCGCCGGAGACACCGAACACTGTCCGACAGCGGCCACGGCACACACGCGTTCCCCACGCGTCAAATCCGATCTCCGCAGAAAATGCACCAGGGATTCCAAGGTGCGTGGATCGTCACCGCCCACGCTGCCCAGCGTCAATGCCGCTTCACCGCGAATGATCGGATCACGATCTTCCAGCATGACCAGCACCTTCTGGATGTCGACTTGCGAAGGATCGGCGTGCCGCAACGCCCACAAGGCGTGTACGCGCCGAGACGGACTACGTGAGGACACGTCATCCACAGCCAGATAGGCCGACCGTGCATAAACGGCGACCATGTCGTCTGGCGATCCCCGTTGACGCCTCAAGTACCGCAAAGAACGTTTGAACGCGTCCCGCACGTCCAGACCCAACATCTGACCCCATTCGCTTTCCATGTCTCCGCGCAGCCACATCAACAAGGCCAAAGAGTAACCGTGAATTCGGGCAGCCAGCAAGCGGTCTTTCCGAGTCGACCACCAGTAGTCGGACGACTGATCGTGGCAATGCACGCCGTCCGCATTGGCGCAAAACAAGCCAAAACCCAACTGTGAAGCCATCAATTCGGCCAGGAACCGACGGTCGGTCACCTGATCTTCCGGCCAGTCAACTCGAGCCAGGACCAGATCCGCAAAGGCCCTCGACACACTGGAAACCAGCAGCAGCGGTGTTTGACAGGCCTGCCGACCGACCACGACGGTGGAGCGATCATCGCCGGTACAGCAATCCACCAGACTGGATTCAGAGACAGCATCGTCATTCAACTCAATCTGAACTGTGTTTGTTTCCAGCTGCAGGCGGTCACACATCAGGTCGCGGAGCGCATCCCAATCGACCGCATCGGGCGTGAAGACCGCCGACAGATCACGGCAGTCGGGCGCCAGCATTTCGACGTCGCGCATCCGCTGCAATCCGCAGTGTTTCACGATCCAATGCACCCGCCACTCGGTCCAGGCCTGTTCTCGAGCATTCAATGGAGGACGCGAACCAAACATGATCTTCTTTCGCTGGCAGACAAAATCGGCGGCACATGGCAGGCTGCCGATCCGGAGTCCAATTCTCGCCGTTATCGTCAAGCGATCAACACATCCCGAAGGCGCTGTGCGGTCAGTCATCCAGCCCATGCCAGCAACCGGCCGCGAACCACTGGTCGAAAACTTGTTTGTCGTCCGGCCCGCTGATCCGATCCCCGTGTGACCGAGCCTGCGTCTTCAGCTCGCGAGCCAGGGACAGCTCACCAGCGACCGCGCGTGCTCGAGCAGCACAGTCGTAGGCGAACGCCACATCCCAATCCTCCATCACGTCGGGATGCCCTTCAACCAGGTCCAGACACCGAACGGCACCGCGAACAGCCGACGACGCCAGGCCCAAGTCCGCGTTCACCAGTGCCACCAGGCACTCCGCCCGAGCGTGATTCGTCGTGGTACCCACGTGCATCCAATGGTGGCAGGCCGCATGTGCGGCATGCAGCATTTCCGTGGCCTTGTCCTCTGATCGTTCCGGACGTTCCAACAGTTCCCAGGCCCGATTGTTGGCCTCGATCGCAAACCACTTGCCGGCTTCCGTGGTATCAAATCCGGGGTTCGTCATTTTTCCGGTTCCCATATCTGTTTGAACACCTGGTATGTCTGTGGATCATGTGCTTTGAATTCCGCGCGGATGAACGGAAAAAAATCGTTCGTTCCAAAATAAGACTCGGTCATCTCGGCGAAAAACTCCTTGTGATTCACCGTGGCATAGTGTTTTTTTCGTGCACCGGAGTGGTGCAAAACCGAATCGTACAGTTTGTCGTGCATCGCCCGTTGATAAGCGTTCCTTACCGGCTCGTGCCCGAAGCCCAACACACGGTCATGATAGGCATGAGCCAGTTCGTGCAGCATCACCCAGGGTTGCTGGTTGCTCTTCTGCAGATCGACAAATCGTTCAGCGCGGGGGATATGAACACCTCCAGCCAGCGCTGCATCGTAACCATTGTCGCGCAGCCACCTGGCTGACGGATGATACTGCAGCGACTGCAGACGATGCTCGAAGTCCAGCCAGATCGGCGTCTTTTGCAGTTCCTGCACGGCCTGAGCAGGAACAACCAGCGCGATGTCGTGGAGTTTCCCGGCCAGGACGCGGCGGGCGACCCGCCCCAAATCAGCGGCGGGGCCGTCCACCAGTTTGCGATCGACATACACCCGCCAGCCGGCCAGCATGTACCGCTGGTGACTCCCACCGTCCTGGCCGTCAGCGGATGGCTGTGTTCCCGTGGAGACAACCGCCTGCCTGCGTGGTTCCACGGCCAACAGGTGTCGTACGAAATAGTCCTGCCGGCGACGATTGCCATAACGGCTCTCAGCAATCCCATGGCCTCCAGCGGGCACGACCAGCAGGTCGAAATCCCGATCAGCGCGGATCAGCGCATCCACAACCTGCATCGTCGAGGCGGGATCCACGTTGCGATCCAGGGCGCCCACAACCAGCAGCAGCTTGCCTTTCAGTTTGTGCGCCTGGGTGACATTGGACTGCGCCGCATAATGATCACCGATCGGCCAACCCATCCAGAGTTCGTTCCACCAGATCTTGTCCATGCGGTTGTCGTGGCAACCGCAGTCGGACACGGCCACTTTGTAGAACTCGCCGTGCGCCAGCAGAGCCCGCAACGCACTTTGCCCGCCCGCCGAACCGCCATAGATACCGACGCGCGTCAGGTCCATGTTGGGGCACGCACCCACGGCCGCTTGGATCCAGAGTTTCCGGTCGGGAAAACCGGAATCCCCCAGGTTCTTCCAACAAACATCGTGAAAGGCCTTCGATCGCCGCGATGTTCCCATGCCGTCGATCTGGACGACCACAAATCCCAGCTCAGCCATGCTCTGTGCCTTGTGATAGGCTGCGAAGGCCTTAGGAACAAACGCACCGTGCGGCCCCGCGTAAATCTTTTCGATCACGGGATACGACACCTCTGGATCGAACTG
>Ga0315336_1006750_pt1 | contig 11524 bp, 9 predicted proteins | sample ASW5metaG_FD_204512 | JGI IMG/M metagenome (GOLD analysis project Ga0315336, IMG submission 204512) | Ammonia-oxidizing marine archaeal communities from Monterey Bay, California, United States - ASW #5 | ecosystem: Environmental > Aquatic > Marine > Intertidal zone | place: USA: California...
CTACGAGTACTTTCTCTTTTTTTGCCTTGGCTATCATTTTATCGCGCAGCGCAGAAGCGCCGAAAGACGGTCCAACGGCAAAGACCGATACCAGCACAATTGTACTAAGAGACCATAAAGCTGATTTTTGCACCATGATGATGCCTCCCTGTTCTATTACTTATCGAGGAAATCGCCACAACGCATATTTCCTAGCATCTGACACTTTTCCTAGCATCTGACACTAATGAGCATTGGTCCGCATATCAAGCATGGGGTTATTTTAGAGCACGCATTCCAGCATGGAGGTAAATAATTTCATCCAAACCATGGATATGATTTATTTCTTGGTCCAGTAATTGGTAAAATGGGATCAAGTAATTTATTAATATACTCAGGAGGAAGGCATTTAACATGGAAGAGCGGATACTTAAGCTCGGTTTCATAGGCCTCGGGCAGGCCACGAGCAAAGTTATGGCACGCCGAGATGAAATTGGGACCCTTCCCTTTATCATGACCGATGCTTGCGATCTAAGGCCCCATGCCCTCGACTATTTCAAAAATGAGTTTGGTGGCAAGGTTTACGACAATCCCGAAGATATGTGCCGTGATTCAGATGTCGATGTCGTCTATATCGCGACACCGGCAGAGTTTCACCGAGAGCACGTGGAAATCGCTGCCCGTCATGGCAAACACATTGTCGTGGAAAAACCAATGGCTTTATCTCTTGAAGATTGTGAAGCGATGATAGCTGCAGCCGACAGTGCCGGCGTCAAGTTGCTGGCGGGTCACACCCACAGCTTCGACGCCCCAATCCGCAAGATGCGGGCGATCATCGCCAGTGGTGAGATCGGCGACGTGCTGATGATTAACACCTGGAACTTCAATGACTTCAACCATCGCTCGCGGCTAACCCATGAATTGCATACCACCCGGGGCCCGATCTATAACCAAGGTCCTCATCAGGTCGATGTCGTTCGTCAACTGGGCGGTGGCATGGTCAAATCTCTAAAGGCCAAGGCGATCATGGATAGTCTATCGGAAGCCGAGGGTGGCTACAGTTGCTTCCTCGAATTCGAGAACGGCGCCGTAGCTACACTCATATATGATGGACGCAGCCTGTTTGATACGTCAGAGCTTTTCTGGTGGGTCAGCGAGGGTGGCGATGCCCGTGAGCCCGAAACCAACATGAAACAGCGTAAGAAGTATCGACGGTTCAAGGGTTTGAGTGCCGCCGAAATGGAAAACGAACTGGAACGCGAAAAGGAGAGCGGCCGCTATGGTGCGATGGACGGTAGTGTGCGCCGAGAAGACCCCTCGGCCTCCCAGCCATTCTTCGGGCTTACAGTGGTAAGCTGTGACCGCGGTACGATGCGCCAGACTCGAAACGGCGTGATGATTTATGGTGAAGACGGGCCAAAGGAAGTCCCACTAGAGTTAGAACTGCATGGACGTGCCGCAGAACTGAGAGAGATTTACGGCGGTATCGTCGAGAACCGTCCTATTGCTCATGACGGTTGTTGGGCTATGGCCACTCTGGAAGTTTGTATGGCAATTGCAGATTCAGTGAATGAGAGCCGAGAAGTTGAGCTATCCCGGCAGGTTCCGGTACAGGACTGAACGGCGGAAACGATTAGTCGGTGGCCTTACAGATGTGGAACGGTAAATGAGCAAATTAACTACGGGATTTATTTCGAGTGTTAACGAGCGGGTTGCACCGCTCTTTGATAGCCGCGTGGAAACGGGCAACGGAGTAAACCCGCCAGCATCTCGCGGAGAATCAACATCCCGTTATCATCAAGGAACCAATCATTCCGTAAAACAATTCTTCGTAACAAAGCTGAATTTGCTACCATGGCTAAGAAACTCAGTCACAGATTCAAGGCTAGCCTCATCCATCTCGTTGCGGGCCGCCCTGACCGGTAATAGGAGCATGTAGCCATGAGCGACAACACTTGGCACAAAGGCCCCCGCCACCGCGAGCCGGCGGAACTGATGAAACCCATCATTGATCCGGCCGCCTGGTATCCCGAGGAATACGCCGGTTCGAAAGAGTGGATCTATCATCTCAACGACACCGAGATTGCCGAAGTGCTTGCCGCCGTCGACAGAATTCAGGCCGACGATCTCCAAATGATCGACGTGACCAAAGACGATTTCGAGGTGCCGACATTGGCGGCGGGTCTCGCGGAGATATTCGATGAGCTGATGGAAGGCCGAGGCTTCGCCCTTATTCGCGGGTTGCCAATCAAGGGGCGCAGCCGTGAGCAAACGGCACTTGCTTTCTGGGGTATCGGCGCACATATCGGGCACGCCGTGTCTCAGAATACGAAGGGCCAACTGCTGGGCCACGTGATAGATCTCGGCGGCGATTATGCCAAGGTGCGGGGCTACATGACCAAGGCCCACATGAAATTCCACTGCGACCGGGCCGATCTTCTGTCACTCTGTTGCCTGCATCCGGCAAAATCCGGCGGTGCGCATCGAGTTTGCTCGTCGGTTACGCTGTATAACGAGATTCTCAAACAGCGTCCTGACCTGGCGGACGAGCTGTCCTTCCGTTTTTACCGTGCGCGCAAGGGTGAGATCCCCGATGGTGAAAACAAGTTATGGAACCGTCAGCCCCTCTTCAGCGTGACCGACGGCTATTTTGCTGCTCGTGGCGCATCTGCTGCTATCGCCAAAGCGCAACGGCTGGAGGGCGTCCCGCCATTGACCCCGGCGCAGAACGAAGCCATCGCCATGTACCAGGACTTGACCGAAGACCTCGCCATCAATATCGATTTTCAGATCGGCGATATTTCCTTTGTCCAAAACCACGTGACGCTTCATTCCCGCACAGCCTTCAAGGACTGGCCCAAACCGGAGCGGAAACGCCATCTCCTGCGACTTTGGCTATCCAATCGAGCGAGGCCAGTAGATGGCGAAATCGAAAAGGAAATCCGCGGGGTCGTTGTCGAAGGCACGGTGCCCCAGGCTTCGCTTGAAATTGCCTAAGCGCACCCGTGAACCAGCGGCGAACGTCTTGCAGTAATTCTAGAAGCGGTGACAATCATTAACATAGCTGGGCGTAGCCCATGTTCCAATGCTGCGATAACGCAAGCGCGGCAGCGCCTAGTCACACCTTCCCTCAGGAAACTACTGGACTAACTCCTCCTCAGTGAAACTCTCTACATTGCTTCGACCGACGCCGCGCTCCGCGGCCCCATTCAGATTTTCTTTGCCGATAATATTACGGCAAGGCGAAGGATTTTGAATCCCTCTGCGGTCTTGAACCGGGCGGCAAATTCGAGAATAGCCCGGTTGATCTTTTCCCTTGCTTCGGGATTTTGCCGCTCCAGAAGCTTCGATGACCGGCTGCCATTGTACACTGTCTCCAGGATTTCCTGGTCGGTCTTGGGTTGCCATATTACGGGCACCTCGGAAATCTCGATCTCGGTGAATCCAACAGCGAACAACAGGGCCTCATATTTGGCAGGATCGCGCAAGCCGCTATCCGGCGCGGCTGGGAACAAGGCCACATCGGCTTTTCCATGGGCCTGCAACGCGGCGTTCACCATCTGTTTGTTAGGATCTTTCTCCATCTCTGCGCGCAGTGAAATACCATAACGCCCACTGGGCGACAGCACACGATGGGCCTCGGCGATGGCGCGCTCCGGATTAGCCATTTGTGGCATGCCGAAACAACAGATAACCGCATCGAAACCCTCGTCGGCAAATGGCAAGTTCTCACCGTCGCCTTTCAAGAATGCCAATTTAGGAAAGTTCTGTGACGCCAGCGCCACCATGGCGGGGGAGAAATCCAATCCCATCACACTTGCACCACGTCGGGCGGCCTCGCCGGCCCCGTAACCCGGTCCCGTAGCTACGTCGAGAACGCGCTGCCCGGTACTTGTGCTGCTGGCGGCGATACCGACCGCGTCCAATAGCAGCCCCACAGCCTGCGCCGATACCTTGCCCTGGTATTTATGGTAGGCGCGTGCCCTGGCATCCCAGCCCAATTGGTTTGATTGTTTAATTTTCAAAGAAGACGTTGATTTCGCATTTGTCATGGTTGTCTTTCCAGCGCTGTCATCGCGCCGGTCAAACAGGGCGGATACATAGCTGCACCAGACCAACTTGCATCGACATCACAATATCCCTTGCCAAGATGAGGGATGGCTAGATTGTAAGTCCAGTTGTAAGTCGCAAAGCCACCTACCCCCGCAACTATTGTAAACCCTAGCATAGTGGCGGAGAGGGTGGGATTCGAACCCACGAGACAGTTTCCCGCCCACACGCGTTCCAGGCGTGCGCCTTAAGCCACTCGGCCACCTCTCCAGACACCCCTACCACGGACAAACGGCATTGCCACCGATACCCATCATGACGACGGGAGGTTATCCGACAATCGCCCGGCATTCAATTTTGATGAATGGCCACGGGTTGCGCTGGATTCCCCCCTGGCGTTAAGCTACCCAGTAACGGTGGAGCGGCTGTGGAATCCAACCCGCGCTACAACGGGGAAACAATAATATGATCACCCGTATAATCGGTGCCCTGTTTATTCTTGCTGCCATAGCGGCGGCAGGAGTTGAGCTGGTGCAGTGGATTTCAAGCGGTGCGTATAAATCTGTAACCCTCGGCGGCGTCTGGTACATGGTCCACCACGCCAGCCTCAACGCATCTCAAGCTGGCATCCAACGCTATGTCGCACCTTGGCTCTGGGACCCCGTCATCATCAGTATTCTGGTGCAGCCTGCCTGGGTTATCGCCGGCCCAATAGGCACTGCGCTGTTATGGTTGGGGTGGACCAGGAAAAAACGCCACCCGAACCGCTTCCGCGACAACGACTGAACCTCGGCCGCAGCGCGGACCCAGCTGGTCCGCGCTAAGCTCAGGATTTAATTGGACCTACCGCCCAGGTCATTTGGACCTCGACACCTGCGTCTTCAAACAACTGGCTGATCGGGCAGCGGTCAACGGCGAGTGCCTTCAAGCGCGCGATACGGTTTTCCGACTCGTCGGTCTCAAACGCGACCTCCATAGTCGCGGCACCGAATCGCATCACCGCATCGTTGCCGTCCATGCCCGGGATGCGCCCGGTCGTCGTCGAACAGATCACGTCGAGCCCTACCATATTAAAACGCATGGCCTCGGCGACGCGCACAATCTGTACCGACTGGCAGGCGGCGAGCGCAGCGGTAATAGTCTCCAACGGTCGTGGCGCGGTGTTATTGCCCCGGTTGTCCAACGCTTCGTCGGTATAAATGTCAAAACCGCTTTCCGTGGCGATCTTGAAATTGACTTTATCGACCTGGGCCAGCTCGACCGTCCGGGTCTTCGGCGCGATCGCATCCTTGGTCTTGATCTGCATAATGGCCTCCCTCTATTGGGTAATTCTAGATAAACGCTATCGCCTAAGAGAGCAATCCATGGCACTTGAGCGAGGGCTCGGTGGACATTCTTAAGGTATCAGACATCGCCGGTCTTGAGCGCAGCAATGAAGGCGGATTGTGGTATTTCCACATTGCCAATCTCACGCATTCGCTTCTTGCCGGCCTTCTGCTTTTCCAGAAGTTTTCGTTTTCGTGTGATGTCGCCGCCATAACATTTTGCGGTCACGTCCTTGCGTAGAGCCGATACAGTCTCCCGGGCAATGATCTTACCGCCGATGGCGGCCTGGATAGCCACCTTGAATAGCTGGCGCGGGATTAAGTCTTTCAAGCGCTGACAGAGCACCCGCCCGCGCGCCTCAGCCTGAGTCTCATGAACCACAATGGAAAGTGCATCGACGGGCTCGCCATTGACTAAAATGGTGAGTTTCATCATCGCTCCTGGTCGACGGTCTTCTATATGGTAGTCGAAGCTCGCATAGCCGCGGGAGACGGATTTGAGCCGGTCGTAGAAATCGTAGACCACTTCGTTCAAGGGCAGCATATAGACTACCATGGCGCGGTCGCCAGCATAAGTCAGATCAATCTGCTCGCCCCGCCGTTCCTGGCATAACGCCAGTACCGAGCCTAGAAATTCGTCGGGCACCATGATGGTGGCGCGGATCCAGGGCTCTTCAATGCCGGTAATGTGAACCGGGTCGGGCATATCGGCGGGGTTATGGAGTTCAATCTCCCCACCATCGCTGAGATGAACCAGATAGATGACGCTAGGCGCGGTGGTGATCAGATCGAGGTTGAACTCGCGCTCGAGCCTCTCCTGGATGATCTCAAGATGCAAAAGCCCCAAGAAACCGCAGCGGAATCCAAACCCCAGCGCAGCCGAGGTCTCCATCTGATATTCGAAACTGGCATCATTAAGGGCGAGTTTAGAGATTGATTCGCGCATCTTTTCAAAATCGTCGGCATCAGTCGGGAACAAACCACAGAAAACCACCGGCTGGCTCGGCCGAAAGCCTGGCAAGGCTTCTTCAGTGGTCACGCGGTCCCCGGTAATGGTATCGCCCACCCGACAATCGCTTATAGTCTTAATGGATGCGGTGATATAGCCGATGGAGCCCGGCCCAAGGGAATCGACCTTAACCAGCTTAGGGGTGAATACGCCGACCTCGTCGATCTGATGGATCGCGCCGGTGCCCATCATCAGAACCTTCATGCCTTTCCTTATTTCTCCATCATGGACCCGCACCAACACAACGACGCCGAGATAAGTATCGTACCAGCTATCCACCAACATCGCTTTCAAGGGTGCTTGCGCATCGCCCTTGGGCGCTGGAAGGCGCTCAATCAAGCTTTCCAATACGTCTGGGATACCCTCGCCGGTCTTGGCAGAAATCGCTATGGCGGTGTCCACATCCAAGCCGATTACATCATTGATTTCGCGCTTCACCCGGTAGGGTTCGGCCGCCGGCAGGTCAATCTTGTTGAGCACCGGCACTATCTCGTGGTCGGCCTCGATTGCCAAATAGGTATTGGCCAGAGTCTGCGCCTCGACGCCTTGGCTCGCATCCACCACCAGAAGGGAGCCCTCGCAGGCAGCCAAGGAACGCGAAACCTCATAAGTGAAATCGACGTGGCCGGGTGTATCCATGAGGTTGAGCTCAAAGACCTCGCCGTTCTTGGCCTTATAACTGAGCCGAACAGTCTGGGCCTTGATAGTGATCCCACGCTCGCGCTCAAGCTCCATGGAATCTAGCACCTGTTCACGTTGCTCGCGCACACTCAAGCCCCCGCATTCCTCAATCAACCGGTCGGCCAACGTCGACTTTCCATGATCGATATGAGCGATGATAGAAAAATTGCGAATATGCGCGAGGTCAGTCATACAGAGCGATTGTCCAGCGGAGTTGGATCAAGCGCGCAAGATACGGCGGCTAACAGCCGCGCGCAATGGCACGCTCAAGCCCTTAATTCCGCGCCTACGGCCTTCTGGGCGGCGGCGACTATCTTGTCGGATACCTCTGCGATATCAACATCGGTCAAGGTGGCTGTATTCGGCTGTAGAGTCACGGCGACGGCAAGAGACACCTTACCGGCACCGATGCCTTCATCGGTATAGACGTCAAACACCTGGGCTTCGGCGATCAAAGTCTTGTCAGCGCCCTTGACAGCACGGACGAGAGATTCTGCATCTACGGCTTTATCAACCACGAAGGCGAAGTCACGGGTTACTGCCTGATACGGAGAGAGCGCCAGCGCCGGTCGGGCCTTGCCGTCCTTAGCCCGGCTCCCCGGCAGGTTGGCAAACATCACTTCGAAACCTACGACAGGTCCGACCATGTCCATGGCGGCGAGAACTCGAGGATGAATTTCTCCAAAACTGGCAAGCACAGTTTTGGGACTCAATCTAAGCGTGCCGGCACGGCCCGGATGGTACCAGGGGGGCGCTCCTGCGCTTGTTTTCAGCGCCGCCATCGGCATGGCGCATTCGGCCAGCACAGCGGTGGCATCGGCCTTGGCGTCATAGGCATCAACCATCCGCGCGCTGCTACACCAGTGGCGCGCCAGGAATTGGCCTGCACGCAGGCCGGCGGCAACCAACTCCTGGCCCTCTGGCGTGCTGTCGACGAATACGGGGCCCACCTCGAACAGGCCGAGATCGGCAAAACCACGATCGGTATTCCGCCCCGCGGCGGCAATCAGAGCCGGTAGGATCGATGGCCGGAGATCCGTGAGCTCGCTGGATATTGGATTTTCCAAACGCAGATCATCGCCGCCGCCGCCGAACAGCCTCGCATGCTCTTCACTGATGAAGGAATAGGTCACGGTCTCGACCAAACCACGTTTGGCAAGGCCCCGCCTGGCCAGACCCGTGCGCCGCTGGGCGGTGGTTACCACCAGTTTAGGTAGGGCGTTGGACCGCGACAGGGAAAGCGCCGGAATTTTCCCGTAACCCTCGACCCGCAAAATCTCTTCCACCAAATCGGCAACGCCGGCGATGTCATGTCGCCAGCTCGGCACTGTGACCTGCAAGCCGCGGGAATCAGGATGAGCATTAAAACCCAGCGCGTCCAAAATTTCCTTAGCCCGTACCTCGGTCACTTCCAAGCCACTGTATTTCGCTACCTCACCAACCTCGAAGGTCAATCCCAACGCCGTTTTAGGGGCTGCTCCGACGACCACCAGTTCACTCGACTCACCACCACAAATTTCCAAGATCAATTGGATAGCGGCCTCAATACCTGACTCGGTGGAAGTCGGGTCGATGCCACGCTCGAAGCGATAGCGGGCGTCGGATTCGATGCCGAGTTTACGCCCGGTAGCCGCCGTGCGGATCGGATCGAACAGCGCCGATTCGACTATAACGTTGACCGTGCCTTCAACACAGCCCGTCGATTCACCACCCATGACGCCACCCAGCGATAGGACACCATCTCCATCGGCAATCACGCAGACGCTATCGTCCAAAGTGTAAGAATTTCCATCGAGCGCGGCCAGGTTCTCACCCGCTGCAGATAACCGTACCGTCAGGTCACCGACAATGGTGTCGGCATCGAACACGTGCAGTGGGCGGCAGCGATCGAGAGTGAAATAATTAGTGATGTCGACCAGTGCCGTATTTGGGCGAAGCCCTACGGCCAAAAGTTTTTCCTTGAGCCAGGCCGGGCTTTCGACGTTTTTTACACCACGAATGTAACTCCCGACAAAATGTGGGCAGGCATCCGCAATCTCCGGCGCGAAATCTAGCGAGATACCGATCGGGCTCTCGAAAGTACCCTTAACTGATGCCGGCAGCAGCGGCTTCAGCACCCCCAGGCCTGCAGCTGCTAGGTCCCGGGCAATGCCGTGAACTCCGAGGCAATCGCCTCGGTTGGGGGTGATGGCGATGTCGATGACCGGATCGCCAAGGCTCAGCGCATCAGCGGCAGGACTGCCCAAGGGGGCATCAGTTTCAAGCTCGATAATGCCCGAATGATCGTCACCTAGTTCGAGCTCCAGCACTGAACACATCATGCCCGACGATTCAACGCCACGTATCTTGGCCTTCTGGAGATCGATCCCAGTGCCGGGAATATGGATGCCGATGGGAGCGAAGACACCAATCAGGCCAGCACGCGCATTATCCGCCCCACAGACCACCTGGATCTCCTCGGCACCGTTATCGATCAAGCAAACCTTCAGTGTGTCGGCATCAGGGTGAGGGGTGACCTCTTTAATCTTAGCCACCACAAAACCATCGAGGTCGGCAGCACGGTCATAGACGCCCTCAAGCTCGAGACCCAGCGCCGTCAGAGCATCAGTTACTTCTCCCAGCGACGCCTTGGTCTCCAGATGTTCCTTGAGCCAACCGAATGTGAATTTCATCGTGTCAGCCCCCCGATAAGGCTTGGCTGATCGAGGGCCGAGAAGCCGTAATGGCGTAACCATCGAATGTCGGATTCGAAGAAGGTGCGGAGATCGGGGATGCCGTATTTCAGCATGGCGACCCGTTCGATGCCCAGGCCGAAGGCAAAGCCCTGCCAAACTTCGGAGTCAAGCCCGCAATTAGTAAGCACATTGGGATGAACCATGCCGGCGCCAAGTATCTCAAGCCAGTCATCACCGGAACCGATACGTAGTTCGCCCCCGGACCGCGAGCAACCGATATCGACCTCACAGCTCGGCTCGGTGAAGGGGAAATAGCTGGGCCGGAAACGCAAGGGCAGGTCATCCACCTCGAAATAGGCACGGCAGAAATCAACGAGGCAGCCTTTGAGGTGTCCCATATGGGTGGCCTTATCGATCACCAGCCCCTCGATCTGATGGAACATGGGCGTATGGGTGATGTCGGAATCGCAGCGATAGGTACGCCCCAGCGCGATGATGCGATGGGGTGGCGGTGTCGACATCATGGTGTGGATCTGCACTGGCGAGGTATGGGTGCGCAAAAGCTTAGCCTCTCCAGTATCGTGGATTGGCAGGTAGAAGGTGTCGTGCATCTGCCGAGCGGGATGTTCTTTAGGGATGTTGAGCGCCGTGAAATTATGAAAGTCGTCTTCCACGTCGGGGCCCTCGGCGACCATGAATCCCATTTCACCGAAAATCGCCATCAGCTCGTCCATGGTCTGACTGATGGGATGGATGAAGCCTAGGGCATCGGGCCGGATGGGCAGAGTAATATCGATCCGTTCTCCGGCCAGGCGCGCGGACAGCGCGGCGGCGTCCAGTTCACCCTTGCGGGCCTCTATGGCGTTGGAGATGGCGAGCTTGACGGCGTTGTTAACCTGGCCCTGAGCCTTGCGTTCCTCTGGCGGCAGCCCCCCTAACGCCTTCATGAGTTTTGTGACTGCCCCGTTTTGGCCAAGTGCGCGGATGCGCACCTCTTCAAGGGCCGCAAGGTCCGAGGCGCCCGCAACCTCGGTCAAGAAGTCCACCTTCAGTTTTTCCGGTGTTTCCAGATCGGCCATGGGGTGGACGCGCGCTCCTGATTATCGGGTCTGGCTTGAGTGTTATAACAAAAGGGGCTGTGAACACAGCCCCTTCCTTGGAATACCACGCCTAATTCGACGTTTTCGGGGCGGCTCACGCAGCCTTGGCAAGGGCCGTGCGGGCCTGTTTAACAATTTTACTAAAAGCGACGGGATCTCTCGCCGCAATGTCGGAGAGCACCTTACGGTCAAGCTCGATACCGGCCTGCTTAATTCCATTCATCAGCTCAGAATAGGTGAGCCCATTGAGCCTAGCGCCGGCGTTGATACGACGAATCCACAGCGACCGGAATTCACGCTTGCGCGCCTTGCGGTCGCGATAAGCGTATTGCAGCCCCTTTTCCACCCGCTGGACGGCGGTGCGGTAACAGTTCTTGGCTCGGCCCCGGTAACCCGAAGCCATCTTGATTACTTTTTTGTGGCGGGCACGGCTGGTAACGCCCCTTTTGACTCGTGCCATTATTTTCTCCCCAGACTCTAAGATAAACGGACTAAATATACGGCAAGAATTTCTTGACGATTTCAGTATCCGACTTGGACAGGATGAATCCACGCCGCGCGGTTCGTTTCATCTTGGTCGAGCGCTTACGCAAGTTATGCCGCTTGAAAGCATAATTTGCCCGCACTTTACCGCTGCCAGTGATGCGGAAGCGCTTCTTGGCGCCGCTTTTGGACTTCAACTTCGGCATGCTTCCCGGCCTTTTT
>Ga0315336_1006751_pt1 | contig 11523 bp, 10 predicted proteins | sample ASW5metaG_FD_204512 | JGI IMG/M metagenome (GOLD analysis project Ga0315336, IMG submission 204512) | Ammonia-oxidizing marine archaeal communities from Monterey Bay, California, United States - ASW #5 | ecosystem: Environmental > Aquatic > Marine > Intertidal zone | place: USA: California...
TATCGCCCGTGCCATCTGCCCAGAGACTCACTATCACGCCAAATACCAACACCAAAACGGGGACGATCGCGTTTATTGCTCGAATTGGAATGCCTTCTTTGGGCGCAGTCTCCTTTCCGGTAACAGCGGCTTCGTCGATATCTGCACCCGGTCGCACCACCTGGCCGGTGGAACGAGCTCTCATTTCGGCCTGCAGCATGGCACCGAAGTCTCTTCGAGAGAGTGCGACGGCGAAGACAAAGAAAATCGCTAAAATTGGATAAAAGGAGAAAGGGATTGAACCCAAGAAAAACGAATAAGCTGAACCTGAAAGGCCATCGACTTTGTCGATCGCGTCTCCAATCAGTCCAACTTCATATCCGATCCAGGTCGTCACGAGCGCCAGACAAGCAACAGGTGCCGCAGTAGAATCAACGATATAAGCCAGTTTTTCCCTTGAGATACGCAGCCGATCGGTAACGGGACGCATCGTATTTCCGACGACAAGCGAGTTCGCATAGTCATCGAAGAAAATTGCTAGGCCCAAAACTCCAGTTGCAGATTGTCCTTTTGAAGGAGACTTGGCCCATTTCGAAATGATGTTGACCACACCCTGCATGCCGCCGTTCTTCGAGATGATCCCAACCAGGCCTCCAATCATGAACGAAAACAATATGACCTGCGCGTGGGCCTCGTCTGCGAATGATTGAAGTACGTACACCTGGAACGCAGCCAGAGCTCCTTGAAATGCCCCAGGAAAAGAAAATCCAATAGCAGCCATTGCCCCGAACCAGATACCCAAAAAGAGAGCAGGAATTACTCGCTTAAATATTAGAGCTATCGCAATGGCCAGAATAGGCGGGAAAATCGACCACCATCCTGATATACTTCTCGTTTCCTGAGTGAAAAGCGCTTCGCCAGATCGATATAGCGTCACTTCGTGGGACCCTGTCCCGGAAACAACAACTCCCTCGGCAATCCAGCCTCCATGGTCGTCATCATAGCTTTCATCGTACTCGAAACCGACGGCCTCTCCAACTCCAGCAACGGTATACGCTTCCATTCCCAGCGTATCTCCTTCTACCTCAAGCACTACCGGAAATCCAATTCCGTCAAGAACGACTTGCGGAAGAGTCATATCCTGAGTTTGTGCGGAGGCATCGATGCTCCCAAAACTGAAGATCACAAAACAGGCGGCGAAGAGACTCGCAATGCGTCTAATAACAGGCATTCATCAACTCAGTTGGTTCCAAAAATGCGATCACCTGCGTCCCCAAGTCCAGGACGGATGTACGCGTTGTCGTCTAGTTGTCTATCAATTACAGCTGTGACAATTCGCACATCGGGGTGACTACGATGTACGAGTTCGATTCCTTCCGGCGCTGACACGAGTGTTACAAGCGTAAGCTTTACTGCTCCAACATCCTTGAGGTGTTTGATTGCTCCAGCGGCAGATCCTCCCGTCGCAAGCATCGGATCTACGACGATTACGTGAGCGGATTCAATTCCAGGAGGAATATTGGAGTAGTAATCCACCGGCTCGTGCGTCGTTTCGTCACGATACATGCCGAGGTGTCCAATCCGCGCTTCTGGAAGAAAGTGGACGAATCCATCAATCATGCCCAGCCCCGCCCGAAGAATCGGAATGACAATGATATCCTCATCTTCGACGTATCCGGTAGTAACCTCAAGAGGCGTTTCGACCTCGACAGGTTTGACCTTCAAACGCCTTAAGACCTCGTAAGCAAGAATAGAAGAAACGTCTCGAAGCGTCGATCGGAACAGCCCGTAGGGTGTGTCCGATCGACGCAAGATCGTAAGATCCCGCTTCAAGATCGGGTGCTCGATTACTTCGACACGGTCCATCTTTTTGACACTGTCCATTTTTTCGACATTGTCCATCTTAGGGAGCGTCTAAAGTTTTCCTTTATTCTCCCACGGTTTACGCGTGAAGTAATCATCGGTGATCTTCTTGAGAAGTCCAGAGAGAAGAATCAACGTGATAACGTTCGGCAGCGTAACGAGCGAAAGCGCGACGTCCCCGAGATCCCAAATCGTCGAAACGGCGATTGTGGCTCCTAGGAAATGGAAAACGAGGAATACCATTTTGTATGGTATGATCGCTTTGCGCCCCCACAGGTAGTTTGCACATCGGTCTCCGTAGTAACTCCAGGATATCGCGGTTGACACGGCAAACAAGAATACGCTTATCAGAACGATGTACTTACCGAGCCATCCCATGCCAATCGGTGCGAGGCCTTGCTCGAAGCCGAGTGTAGTCAACGGAGAGCTATTTCTTCCTGCGTCTCCAAACAGTGTGCTGTACGCAGTACCGTCAGGCGATTCGGCCCGGTCTTCACTTGGGAAAATAGATCCAGAAAATGGAATCGTCTGAGCTTCGTCAACGAAAAAGCGATCAACACTTATATCGTAAAACGCGAAGCGCGGATCAGAATCAGACGCTACGACAGGATAACCGTCGTTAACCTGGAAAAGATCAGGTGCCGAAGCTCCAGCAAAACTGCCGGTCTCGTCAATCTCTACGTAAGAAATATTACCGTCATTGAGCTTTAATTCGGTCGGGACCTTCGCGCTGAATACTCCGGTCGAAACGATAACGAGGCCTGTCATCGTACAAATGACAATCGTATCGATAAATGGTTCAAGTAGGGCAACAACACCTTCTGACACAGGCTCGTCCGTCTTAGCGGCAGAATGCGCAATAGGCGCAGAACCCTGCCCAGCTTCATTCGAGAACAACCCCCGTTGCACCCCATATCTCAGCGTATAAATGAAGATTCCCATACCGGTACCCGCAACACCAGCGGTAGGGCTGAACGCCTCCCTGAAAATCGTTCCGAAAGCAGGCAGGATCAGGTCAATATTCAGAACTAGCACCGCCATCGCGGCAAGAACATATACACTGGCCATCACGGGTGCGAGAACTCCCGTCACCTTCCCGATGCGAGAAATTCCACCTATGATGACGGCACCCACAATTCCTGCTGTGAACAGACCCGTCATCCAGGTAGCGATTCCAAAATTATCTGCCACCTGCGTCGCAATCGTATTGGACTGGATTGCGTTCCCGGTAAAGAAAGACGTGATCATCAACATGAACGCAAAAAACATTGCGACGGGCTTCCAATTCCAACCGAACACGTCTTTGATCCCGCGCTCTATGTAGTACATGGGACCACCGGAAACAGAACCTTCCCATTTGGCGCCACCGTCCATGTTAATGCGGTAATGCTGAGCAAGCGTGACCTCGGCAAACTTGGTCGCCATCCCCAGCAGAGCGGTCATCCACATCCAGAACAAAGCTCCCGGACCACCCCAGTGAATCGCGAGCGCGACACCGGCAATATTACCGGTTCCGACGGTTGCGGACAGTGCAGTCGTGAGCGCTTGAAAATGAGTAACATCGCCCGGCTCATCAGGATCATCGTACTTCCCAGACGTGACGGCAAAACCGTGACCAAGCCTGCGAAGCTGAATAAATCCGAGGCGTACGGTGAGAAATGCGCCAGCTCCCAAAAGTCCAATGACCAAGACTGGCGACAGAATGTTGTTGGCAATCGCAATAAAATGCTCTAAGGCTTCCATGGATCAGATAATTGGTTCCGGGTGACGAATCGGCGCCTCGACGTCAGAATGAACGAAATCAGTCGAAAAATGCCGTTTTAAAACGAATAGGCGGCAATATAACCCGACATGCTCCCGTGAGCAAACCAGTTCTGCGAGACCTCTTCCAAGAGACCTCACTGCCCAGAAGACTCAATCACATACTGAGCTCCTATCCAGCCAGCGAACGTGGATCGACTTCAACGATTCTGCGATTCATTACAGCCAGCGTTCGTGCCGGAAAATTTCGGACGAGCCGGTAGTCATGTGTGGCCATAATCACAGTCATGCCGGATCGATGAAGCCCGATCAATAATTTCTGAATGTCGTCTGCAACGGTGGGATCAAGATTACCGGTCGGCTCGTCCGCAAGCATGATCCAGGGCTCATTAATGATGGCCCGCGCAATAACGACACGCTGTTGCTCGCCGCCTGAAAGCTCATGTGGAAACTGCCGACGCTTGTGACTCAATCCAACGCGCGACAAAATGTGAAGAACTCGATTTTTGACTGCTTTTCCTCGATTCCCGGTCACGTATTGTGCAAAAGCAACATTATCGAACACATTCCGATCTGGCAGAAGCTGAAAATCTTGAAAAACGACCCCCAGAGAGCGCCTTAAGTACGGTATGTCGGACGGCTTCATACGGTCCGACCGAAAATCCGCGACCCGAATTGTCCCCGTATCGGGAGCCGTCTCCATATACAGGAGCTTGAGCAAAGAACTCTTGCCACTGCCCGTCGGGCCAACCAGATAGACCAGTTCCCCGCGCTCGATTTTCACCGACACGTTTTCGAGCACCGGTTTAGAGGGGACATCCGGAGTGCCGTAGGAAATCGAAACGTTTGAAAGTTCTATCACGAGGGCGGCAGCTGGAGTACGAATTTAGTGGCGCTAGTCTTTAGCGCCTCTGTCGAGCACGATACTCGAGCACCTACTCAATATACAAATGATGAAGTAGCGACAATAGCATTGTCGAACCGCGAAAAGTGGTGTCAAGAATCAATCCCTGCCCTTCTATCAGTGCTTCAGAACCCAATGAATGCGTTCGGCGTCGTCATCTGCCGGGTCCAGACTAAATCCGTCGTAAGCGGCGGCAACAACAAGACCGGAGCGGCCTACTGCTTCATTTACCTGTTTGCGAGTCCAAGCCCGTTGAACGTGTCGCTCCAGAAAGTCGCCATCAGGGGTAGTGATCTCAAATTCGGTTGTGTGCAGTCCAACCTCGATATCGAAAGAGCTTTTCCGGATGTATTTCGTCTTCCCCAATGCTCCCTCATCCTCGAAAAATGCAGCATTATTTATCGAATTCGCAGGAGTGGATTGATCGAAAAGAGCGATTCCATCAGGGGCCAAATGCTGGGCCATTCCACTCAGTATCCGATCGATCGCTTCGTCGGATCGAGCATAGTTGAATCCGTCGTACATCAACAAGATTACATCATATGTTTTCTCCAACCCTTCCCACTCCCCCTCGAAATCAAGCTCACACAGTTCGATGCGTTTTTCAAACGAAGATAACCGTTCTCCCGCGCGTTCCAGCATTTCGCTCGAACCGTCCGTGACCGTCACATGCCCGAATCCTTGAACCAGAAGCTCTTTGGTGAGAAGTCCCGTTCCAGCCCCCAATTCAAGAATATTCAGCTCCTCCGAAGCACCAGACCTATTTTTCGCCAGATGCGAATCAATCAAATACCAGACGAAGTCTGCCCATGCCGGGTAGTCGACATGCTCCATGACCATGTCATAGATCTTCGCTAACGCGCTATATGGCTTCACGCTCTTCAAGATGTTCTCCTCCGCGCAATGTCTGCGGCCAGTCGAATTGCTGTTTTTAAACTGCCTTCTGCGGCCACTCCCTGACCCGCAATATCGAAGGCTGTTCCATGATCTGGAGAAGTGCGAACGATCGGCAATCCGGCCGTAAAGTTGACTCCTTTCCCGAAAGAAAGCGCTTTAAACGGAATGAGACCTTGATCGTGATACATGGCGATGATTGCATCGTAATCGCGCCAAGAAGAGCTTCCAAAAAATCCGTCTGCGGGAAACGGACCAGATACTACCGCATTTTCGCCCACGTCCATAATAGCCGGGGATATCAGAGACGATTCTTCGCTACCCAGAACGCCACCATCTCCTGCATGAGGGTTAAGACCCAGGACGGCAATTCGGGCCGGATCAATTCCGAAGTCGTCACGCAACGATCGTGCTGTGTTTTCGATTGTGTCCAGAATTCCACGCACTGTTAAAGATTGCGTCACATCGGAAATCGGAATGTGCGCCGTCACAAGTGCCACTCTCATTTTGTCGGAAACCATCATCATCAAATGAGACGCAGCCGAAGTCTTTTCTGCAATGAATTCTGTGTGACCAGGAAAATCGAAGCCGGCCAGCGCAATCGCCTCTTTCGAAATTGGGCAGGTGACCATCGCATCAGCGGCGCCCTCAATACAGATATTAACCGCCGCCTCAACACATGTCATTGAATGTTCGCCAGCCAGCTTGCTCAGCTCACCAGGTTTGAACTCGAATCCCACAGGCTCAGGAATAGCCACAAGCTCCGCTGAGCCGGCGTCGAGCGTCTTGGAATAATTGTGTCGCTCCCAATAATATCGGAGCACAGCCGAAGACCCGACCGGGACTATGTCTATTTCACCGGTTAACTTATTGTCCGCCAGGCACTTGACAAGAATCTCTGGGCCAATTCCGTTTGGATCACCCAGAGACACGACAATTCTTGGTCGCTTGTCAGAATCTGTTCTGGAAGCTGCGGACATGTTTACTGGTACGTGCTACAAGGCCGACGGAATGGTTATCGCTTTTTCTCAGCATAATCCTGTAGGAATCTGGAGAGGAGGCGAACGCCAAACCCAGTTCCTCCCGCTTTGTGATATCCTCGCTCGGAATCCAGAAATGCAGGACCCGCGATATCTACATGGATCCAGGGATAATCAACAAAATGCTCTAAGAATTTGGCGGCCGTTATGGCTCCACCTCCGCGTCCACCTACGTTTTTCAGATCGGCAACCGTGCTTTTCAGCTGTTCGTTATAGTCGTCGAACATCGGCATCGGATGAACACGATCCCCTGAAACGGCACCGGCGGATACAATGGCATCGAGTCGCTCATCAACTCCTTTCTCATCATTCGTCATCGTGGCCGCTACGGCATCGCCAAGCGCAACGTACGCGGAGCCCGTCAGCGTGGCGAGTTCTACGACCAATTCCGGATAGAATGACGATGCGTAGGAAAGAGCATCTGCCAAAATCATTCGCCCTTCCGCGTCTGTATTCAGCACTTCCACTGTTTTGCCATTATGCATACGAACAACATCCCCGGGGACGTACGCAGTCTGGCCGGGCCTGTTATCCGTGGCGGGTATCAGCCCAATCACGTAGATCGGCAGTTCCAATTTGGCGACTGCTTCCATGGCTCCGACGACTGCTGCTGCACCGGACATGTCGCACTTCATCGAATCCATCGAATTCTTGGTTGGCTTCAGCGAGAGCCCGCCTGTATCGAAGACGACGCCTTTTCCGACAAGAATAAGTGGGCGGCTGTTTCGTGCGTGCTCCGGCTGCCATTCCAGAACTGAGAATGTCGGAGGATCCTGACTACCTCGGTTAACAGCGAGCAGGCCTCCCATCCCTTCTTCTTCAATCAGCTCCTTGTTCCAGACCGAGACGGTATATCCGTGTTTCTTGGCAGATTTTTCGATGGCCTTTGACAACAATACAGGCGTCTTTTCGTCCGGCGAAAGATTTACGAGGTCCCGGGCCGAACATACTGCCTCGGAAATGACCCTGCCTCGATCGGCACCCCTTCTAACCTGTTTGTCCTGATCCGCCGTTTGGATAACGAGACGCTGAGCTGGTTCACCCTTTTCCTCTTCACCCGTCCGATATCGATCGAATCGGTACGATCCCAAAATGAAGCCTTCGACGAGTGCTTGAGAAGCTTCATCTCCATCGGTATCACCCGCTGGGACTGCAATTCCAACAGTCTCAGCTTTTACGCGGGTCGCTGTTTTGGCCCCTATCGCAGAGGCTTTTCGCAGTTTTTCGAGCGTCACGCTTTCTGAAGAATCGCTGGCTCCATCTCCCGTACCCACCAATACTAGTCGTTTGGCCGTTCCTTCTTCGGGGTATAAAACCACCGATTCACCGACGTCACCCTTAACATCACCCCGCGCCCGTTCGACACCGTCTCCGAAAGCATCGGAAAGCAGGTCAAGACTAGTGGACAGATCATCAGAGCCAATCGGAACGATCAGAAGATCGACGTCTAATTCGGCCAGAGAAATGGTTGAGACAGATACCTTCATGCGATTCTAATTATTTCTGAACACCCAACATCGAGAGGTAATCGGCATCTTCTGCCGAAATTTCCCCATCGAGCTCGTCGGAGTTCGTTTCAATAAATTTTGAGGCTGACTTCACAGCATCCCGAACGACAGATTCTAAATCCGCCCGAACAAATGCCCCTGATGCATTTCGGTGGCCACCGCCACCAAAACTCTGCGCCCATTTGTGGACGTGATAATCTCCTTTGGACCGAAAACTAATTTTGGTCCCACGCTCCGTTTCAGTAAAAAGTAGTGCGACGCGAACACCTTCAATCGATAGGAGGTGATTTACAATCCCATCGGTTTCTTCAACGGAAGCACCTGAGTTTTTCAGTGATCGTTTCGACACAATCATGGACCCGACCAGTCCATTGTGGTGCACCTGAACCGTTGACAAGGCATTTGTTAATAGCCGAAGCCCTTCAATGCTTTTCTTGTCATAAACCTGCGCATATACGTCAGCGGGATCCAACTGTGCTATCTCAACTAAACGCGCCACCTGTCGGTGTAATGTGGGCGTCACATTTGAATACTTGAACGATCCGGTGTCTGTAAGTATTGCCACATACAATGCAAGCGCACATTCCGAGCTGATTGCCTCGGCATCCCATTGCTCCATCAGTTCCATAAGCAGCTCGCCAGTTGACGAGGCGGATTCTCTGCGATGAATGAGATCAAACCAATTTTCGGGATCTGTATGATGGTCGATCAGGACTTTTACTTTTTTGCTCCTTCGAATCGGTTCACCAACATGGCCCAGTCTGGATACGGCGTTGGTATCGAGCACGATAACTGCATCGGCGGTAGCCAATGCCTCTACCTGGGACAACGAACCGTCATATACCTCAATAATCTCTGAGCCCGGTAGCCATTCGAGATTGTAAGGCATTGGGTCCGAATTAAGCATCAACACCTGCAAGCCTTTGGCCTCCAGGAAGTTACCAAATGCCAACTGAGACCCGATGGCATCACCATCCGGGCGAGTATGCGTAGAAAGCACCACTCGTTTCGAGTTCCTTAGAAGTTGGATGATGTCCGCGATCATGAAGTAGTAAGAGCGCGCTCTAGAAATCGAGCACAAGTGAAGAATAAAATGATGCAGTCGGTGTCAAACCCTGAGGATCAAGCATTGTTCGAAATCGAAGACGTATAAAACGCTGGATCTCGATTATTCATCATTGTTAAACGATTCCGGCTTCTCGAACTGGAGGTGGGTGTTCCTAACTAAAAGCGGGTGCTCCTGACGAAAGGTGGGTGTTCCTAACTAGCGGCTAGCAATCAGGGGTACAGGCGAACAGACGTCCAATCCTCTGCCGATCGCTCGAATACAATTCTGTCATGAAGCCGAAAAGGCCGTCCCTGCCAGAATTCCAATCTTTGTGGGATCACCCGATACCCGCCCCAGTGGTCTGGCAACGGTATTTCGCCCTCACTGTATTGGCTTTCAAATTCCTGTGTTCGCTTCTCGAGTGATTTGCGCGACTCCAACTCGGAAGACTGCTTCGAAGCCCACGCCCCAATCTGACTTCCCCGGGGACGGGAATGATAGTAGTCTGCTGACTCTTGACGACTTACCCGCTCTACGACACCCTCTACGCGAACCTGGCGCTGCAAGATGGGCCAGTGAAAGAGAAGCGAAACGTGCGGATTACTATCAATCTCGCCTGCCTTTCGGCTTTCATAATTGGTATAAAACACGAAGCCCGAGTTATCTACGGACTTCAATAATACCATCCGAGAAGACGGCTTTCCATCGTGGGTCGCTGTTGCGAGAGTCATGGCCTCAGGCAATAGCAAACCCGATTTTTTCGCAGATTCGAACCACTTTTCGAACAGCGAAATCGGGTTTTCATCCACCCCAAAGTCGTGCAGCCCAACAACAATGCCTGATCCTGAAGTCAGCAACGCTCTGATGCTCTTCCAGAAGCTCATTGAATGGCCACCGCAAGCGTGTCGTGATGCTCTGCAATCAGTGATCGCAGGTATGGACTGATGTCCGATACCCCACCGAAACCGGCCAAACGTGCAGCAGCTTCTTCGGCTTCGGGCAAGATGTTCGCACTTTCAGCAAAATGACCTAAATCCCGGTAGCAACCGAGGGTGAACGAATCGACGGCACCGCCTGCGTCCCTGTAAAAAATAAAATTCACTGGCCGGTTTAGGGCCGTAAGAAACGAGTTTTCCATTCGGCGCTGTTCGAGCAGCTCAGCCGCTTTTCCCGGTAAGGCTTTGAACATTTCGACGTGAAAGAAACCTGATGAGTCCATTGCGGGACGGAGCACGCTCGGCGGAACTCCCCTGACGAAAAGATCTTCGGTCCACGCAATTTTATCTGCAAAAGCTTTCTCGCTATCCGCAAGCGCAGCTCGCTGCACCGTTCTCGGGACTGAATGGAATTCACTCCACTCTCCCATCGGATGGAGAATCATAAAATCCCATTGATCTCCTTGTGAGTGGCGCATCCACACCGGACGCTCGTCTCCTGCTTGTTCGATTTGATCGAAATGGTCTTTGGCATCTTGCATGAACGGCCGAAATTCTCCCGGGGTAGCTCGAACAAGCTGAACTCGATATAAAAAGGTGCCTTCGACGGGAGCTGCTTCCTGGGCATTCACATCGCCGATTGCCAGGGCTAGAAGCAGTATCCCAAATATGCGTAAGTGCTTCATTTTAGTTCTCTTGTTTCAGTTGCCCATGTTCAAGAACCAAAATACGATCCGCCATAGCGGCAAATTGCAGATTGTGCGTGACCAGGACAAACGTTTGATTCAGATCCCTACTCAATCGCACAATCTCCTCATGCAATAGATTTGCCGTCTTCTCATCCAGATTCCCAGTTGGCTCATCTGCCAAAATGAGATCCGGGTTGTTCATAAGGGCCCTCGCAATCGCGACACGCTGCTTTTCACCTCCCGATAGCTCGCCGGGACGGTGCTCAGAGCGCTCCGACAACCCTACAAGTTCAAGCAATTCCAGTGCTCTTGGCCGAGCTTCCTTAGGAGAAGCACCTCCGACTAATGCCGGCATCATCACATTTTCTTCCGCCGAAAATTCCGGTAGCAGGTGATGGAATTGGAATACGAAGCCAATCTGACTGTTTCTGAATGAACTGAGCGCGTCGTCATTCTGATCGAAAACATTGCTTCCGTCCACAAGCACTTCGCCTGAATCTGGTCTGTCTAATGCACCCAGCATATGAAGTAGTGTGCTCTTGCCTGTCCCGGATTCACCAACCACCGCAATAACTTCGCCCCGCTGAACCGAGAAACTCAAATTCTCCAATACGGCCAATGGTCCGCGACCGACGGACGGGTAAGACTTTGAAAGCTGTCGCACCTCAAGAAGAACATCACCACTCATATGCGAGCTACTATTCATCTCCACGCTGGATATCGTACTTGCTCATCTTGTTGTAAAGATGAGACCGCTGGATGCCAATCGCCTCGGCTGTTCGGCTGATATTCCACTCATTCTGATTCAATTTGTGCTCGATGAACAGCTTTTCCGCACTGTCCCTAAAGTCCGCAAACTGCTCAAAACGATCCAATAGACCGATGATCGGATTTGATGCCGG
>Ga0315336_1006752_pt1 | contig 11523 bp, 10 predicted proteins | sample ASW5metaG_FD_204512 | JGI IMG/M metagenome (GOLD analysis project Ga0315336, IMG submission 204512) | Ammonia-oxidizing marine archaeal communities from Monterey Bay, California, United States - ASW #5 | ecosystem: Environmental > Aquatic > Marine > Intertidal zone | place: USA: California...
TCACCGGTGTAGGCGGTAGCCGGCCGTGAATAAAGGCATCATCGTAGAGCGGCTCATTCGTTGCCGGGATCTTTTCGAGAGCCACCAGTTGCGCGCCCGAATAGCGACGAAACGGATTCGGCTGACTAGCCCAATCCAAATAGCCTGGGCCTCGGGCATGGCCTTGAAAATGATGTTTCGTGATCTCGTGGTACTGCAGCATCTGCCGAAGCGCGGAGTCCGTCTCTGGTCTGTCGTCAGAATCGGCGTTCATCACTTGCTCTTTAAGGAAGTCGGAGACCGTGTCTCGCTTCGTACGGGCACGGGAACTTCTAACCAATTTGGCGTCCCCAAGGGGACTCGCACTTATGTGGACGCCAAAAATCCACGGAACAATAGAGATCGCGGTCTGAGTCTACCGCTGGCTGATGGCGGGTTCAACGTGATTGAGGTGTCAGGCTACCGGTGAATTGAGCATATTCCGAACCCGTTGCCAGTCACGCAGTTGCTGGTCGCGGCTACGGTTCATGTTCAAGGCCCTCGCTCCGCAATGGTAGACCGCCATCGCCACGACACTTTCCATGAGTCGAATCCCCATTGGATTTTCGACTGATTCTCGGAACCGTCCCGGTCGCTGGCCAAATGCCGTTACGACGCTACGCCAAGCTCGCTCTCCAAGACAGATTACAACCTTTGGCTCCACAATCTCGATCAGTGGCCGCAAGAACTCTGCCCCGCAATTCGAAAACCACTTCCTTTCAACATTGCCCTGCATGCCACCGGTTGTCTTGAGGCAAAGAATGGCATTCGTCAAGAACACTCGGCTAGAGTCCTGGCGCTCGTGAGGCAGGCCGATGTCTATTCCAATCGACAGAAGCAGTTCGCGAAGCATGTTGTTCGTCGGATTATCCTTTGCATCGACACCATGATTTTTAATGAAGTAATCGGTGTCCCCCCAGTCCTGTCCAACGACCATGATCTCAGCATCAAGATTTCCCTGCCACCGAGACCATGGTCCTATGTGATTTGAATCGTGGTGGCCCCGCTCACACTGGGAAGGATTTACAAGTTCCGAACACAGGGAGCAGGTCTTGCGCTTTTGAACCAGTTGCTCGTAACTAAGAAATTCGGCCATCACTTATTCACGATATGGCGAACGGTATCGGGTCGCCGAACACCCCTGCTTTGCAGTAGGGACAGGACTTCCCAGCTAATTCCATCTTGTCCACGATCTCACTGGACTTGCATTTCGGACAGGCCGTGATCGGGGCTTCGGAATCGGCCATGAATTCCTTCTTGCAGGACAGGCAGAGGTGTGGAGAATCGTTGCCGATGCACAGGTCGCGCTTGTCGCTTGGGTGGTAGGCGTACTGCTTCTTCCCATCGTCATCGATGTAGTAGGGGTTCCCTTCATCCCACGCCTCGATGGTATGGGCACATCCGCCACAGACGAATCGAAATCCTTGGGCCACCTTCCCTCCGATCATGATGATGTGGCTGACAACAAGTAACTGGAGAGCTAGAGTCTACCGCTGGCTGGTGGAGGGTTCAATGCGGGGTGACGGTGTCAGGCGAGTGGGGCAGTTTCAAACCAAATTGGCGTCCCCAAGGGGACTCGCACTTATGTGGACGCCGAAAATCAAAGGGAAGGTACTGGTCGCGGCCTGAGGCTACCGCTGGTTGGCGGCGGGTTCAACGCGGGGGTGGGGCTCACAACTGTTGAACCGCCCACTGCCCCGCGCTACTTCCGCTTCCGCAGCTCCACCCGGGAATCTTCGCTACGCTCAAGATACTTGTTCACTGCTTCCCGCTCTCCGTCCGTCCATGTGCCCGAGTCGGCGAGCTTCTTTAGCTTGCTTGATGAGAGCTGGTCGACCTGCTCCCAAAGTCCGAGAGCCTTCAGAACATCCTCAAGCTCGCTCCGGGGTTCACTGCCCGCCTTCGGGAGGTTAACCGATGTGGTGGTGGAGACAGTGGCGTAGTGTTCAGTACCGTAGATCGAGGTGTTCCCGGTCTCGGTCGAGTACGCCGCCAGATGCTCTCGTATTTCGTCAGCCCGTCCATCCATCTCGCCCGTGACACGGCGCTTCTCGTCCCTCAGGCTCGCGAGCTCATCCACCAGCGCTGATGCCTCAGAGGCAGTGATGGTCGGGACTGCCAGGGTCTCCTCATCGCTCTCCAACTGGTAGAGGTTCGCGAACTCCGGACACTGCGGACGGAATTCGCACCAGTTGCAGAGAGCGCTAGTCTTCGTCGGCAGGTTCTGGTTCGCCACCGCAGCTTCGATCGTCGCGATCAACCTCGTGGTCTGCTCGGCAATCTTCTGCAGCTCTGCATCGGTCCGCTCCGACCACACCTCCTCGTCAAACCGCACAAAATGCCAGACCAGGTCAATCTTCCTTAAATCGGGATATCTCTGCTTGATTCCAAGCATGTAGAGCGCTAGCTGCCGGTCAGTCTCGGTTTCATGCGGCGTAGGCAGCTTGCCGCTTGTCTTGTAGTCGTGTATCACGAAGTGTTTGTTGCCGACTTTCTCGAGACGGTCGATGTAACCCATCACCTTGCCGCCGCTAGGCAGGTCGATGTAAACCCTGCACTCCATGTCGATGGTGATGCCTTGGTCGAAAGGCTGGTAGTGGTCCCAGTACTGTTCGACCCACTTCTGCCCGTTCGACCGATAGTGCTCAGTATTCAGTTCTTTCTTGATGATGCGAATATCATCGTTCCATTCCGCTTCCCACAGCTCCTGGTACTTTTCCACTAGTTCGTCTTTGGTCGCAACGCGACCGTCGCGTACTAGACCGTACAGCCATTGCAGTGCCTCGTGAACCACGCTGCCCACAAATGCTTCGATGGTGGTACCGAGGGCTGCCTTGACTCGGTCCACATACTTCAGCTTGTATTTGAATGGACATTGTTCGTAACTGGAGAGTCGGGAGTGAGAGTAGAAAGTCGTAGACATTGCTTGCCAAGGACGGCGTTGACCGCCGCCCCTTCAGATCGTCTGGCTTTTGTCTTCCGGTGGATAGACGGCTGACCCACACGCTTGGTTGATAGTTCGGTGGCGCACAGTGGACATATTACGCCTCTCGTTGGTCAGATGCGCGTAAGCGTGGCCACCTTTTCGTTTCTCTGGCCTTTTAAAGGCCTTACATTGTAGGTTGTTCTTATTGAAATGCCGTTCCTGACTCTCGAAGATCCAAACGCGAAAATCAGAGGTTCCCGTGATCCGTTGGGAGTCCAGCCGGTCTGGTCGGCATTCGGGCGGCACGTTGTTACAAACCTCACGACGGTCAGCACGTCGGTCCGGGGGTTCACGACGTTGCTTCTGGGACGCTACTTTACGGCCGACCTTGTCGACCGGGGGATGGCAACTCGAGAAGATGCCCTCAACATCTTCCTGCGCATGGAGCAGGTCTGTGCCTATGCGCAGTATGTAGGCCAGGGCGTTGATGACGACATCCGCGGTATCGAGAGAGTGAAGCGGTTCGTTGACGAGCAGAACGGTCGAGTGGTCATCCAGACCGACCGCAGAGGGAGGATTCTCTCGGATCAGAAGACATACGGACTTTGGGGTCTGTATTCCGTGTCAGCCAGACGGTCGGGGTTGATTCCCGAGGGGTCGTTAGGAGTCTCACCTGAGGCGCGGGAGTTCGTGGAGCGGTGTTATGTGAGCCGACTGAACGGAGCGACTCGTCCGCTCCAGCAGCTCCTCACCAAGGGTGGAGTGCTGGACACTCGCGGAGGAGACCCTCTCTTCGCGGCAGTGGCAAAGATGCTGAGTCGCAAGTTGCTTCCTGACGAAATTGAGTTTTACGCTCGTTTTCTACGCGACGGACTGGAAGTCGAGAATGTCGAGCCGGAACGCCAGGCGCGATTTCGGGAGTTACTCGAGACGGTCGCCGATTTAGCTGTACCAACCGGAAGGGCAGAGGTGCTGCAATTGTCCCGTCGCGCGCGCGCACGTGACCGTGGTCTGGCGACGCGGCTCGAGCGCATCGCCCATTTGGAGGCTTTTCTCGCCTCGAGCGATGCGCTATTTCAGCACCTTCTGACGCAGGACGGTCAAGAACCTGACAGGGTGGCGGATGAGGTGGGGAGCCGCTGGGGTCGACGAGTTCCCAATTTGGATCGTGGTGCCTTTCACGAACTTCACGACGAGATTCGGTCAATCGTCGGACCGGCGATGGCCCGATGCATGGAACAGTGCTATGCGGGACTTCACGACGGCGACTACAAGGAGGCGCTATTAGCGCTCCTCGACTGGAACCAAGTCGTGATGAGCGACCGGGGCGCTTCTCCGTGGCTCAGATGCGGGGAACACGGTCGACTCGACGTTCGGTATCGCGGCAACGACCAACTACTGCCGAACAAGAATGAGCTGAACGAGCTTTGGGGGAACAGCTACTTTATCGACTCCCTGAAGAGCGTCACGAAACAACTGGAGCAGTAACAGGTGACGGTGAGCACGGTTCCCACGTCGGTTCTGTCACAGCAGGTTCAAGATGCGATTGATGGACGTCGTGTGCGGTGCGCCGTCTTCACGACCTTCAGTTTCGACCCGGCGTTCTTTGAGTTGCATATCCTGCCACTACTGTTCGACCAGTCCTTCCGCCAGCCAGAGAAGGTTCGGCGCATCCAGCTCGATGACGCCCTCCGCGCAGTCGACAATATTGCTGTCTACTACGATATGCGGGCCCTGGCGCAGGACGGCGGGCCTGCGCAGCTTGACTACCGTCGTATCGATATAAGCCGAGGGACCGGTTATTTCCATCCCAAGGTGGTACTGCTCCTCGTCGATGATGTTACGCACGAAGATCGCCCTCGTGGAGATGATGCCGAATCGGACGAAGGCTCGGTTCAGCAGGCGCTCCTCGTGGGGATTCTCTCTGCGAATTTAACTAGGTCGGGGTGGTGGGAAAACGTCGAGTGCGCGCACATTGAGGAGGTTAAGGATAAGGCGAACGGTAATCAGCGCTCCTCGTTCAGACGCGACCTCCTGTTGTTGATGCGACGAATTCGAGACAGTGCAGCGCCGGAGGACGACCAGAGCGCGCTCAGTCAGGTGCGGAAGTTCCTTCTTCGTCGAACCTCTCGCGACCGTTTCTCGAAATCGAAATCCCTAGGCGTGTTTCACCCGCGGGTCTTCTGTGGTCAGAACAGACAGAACCTGGTCGACTGGCTCGACGAGCTGCACCTACGCAGACTGGAACTCAATCTGGAGGTGATCTCGCCATACTTCGACGATGGAGGCGCGGGTCCTTTGGGGGCGCTCATCGAAACGATTAGGCCGAGGGAGGCCCGTGTCTTTCTGCCGACGAAGCCCGACGGGACGGCCAGAATCACGAGCGACACCTACACGGCTGTCGAACAGATGGCTCGTTGGGCGGTGTTGCCCCCCGCACTCGTCGACCGGGCACGGACTGCGGCTGCGGAGAAGCTGTTGCCTCGGCATGTCCACGCGAAGGTCTATCGTCTGTGGCGCAAGGGTGGTCCGGACCTTCTTGTTGTTGGGTCTCCCAACCTCACCACGGCTGGGTTCAGTCATGCTGCGGCAGGCAATCTCGAAGCCGCGTTTCTCGTTGATGTGTCGAACGCGGGTCACGCCCAGCGCTGGTGGCTGGAACCTCTCGACAGAGAGATTCAGCGGTTTGCCGAGATGGGGTCCTCGGAGCAAGACGGACTCGACACCGTCGGTCTCGCGTTGAGTTTTCAGTATGACTGGGGGGTAGGGCGGCTCTCCTATCGTTTGCAGAAGCCTGGGGCCGCTAGCTTTAAGGTGGCTGATCCCTCCGGTCGTCCACTCTTCAAAGTGACTCGGCCGTCCACTGAAAAGTGGGTCACGTGCGACGCGAAGGTGAGCGAGAAGGTGCAAGAGATGCTCCGCTCGACGAGCTTCCTGATCGTGAAGCACGGGGCTAAGTCATGGCGAGTCTTGGTCAGGGAGGAGAACATGGCCCACCGGCCTTCGCTCCTTCTCGACCTCACTCCCGAAGAGATTCTGGAATACTGGTCACTGTTGACCGCCGCTCAACGGGGGGATCTCATTGAGCGCCTGACGACTGCCGAGCTCGAAGGGCTACCCACGGCTCGTCTGACCGCACTGCGTTCCAGAAACAACATGTTCGATCGGTTCACCGGGGTCTATCACGCCTTTGGCTGCCTCCAGCGGTATGTCGAAGAAGCGTTGGCCGACCAGCGAGAGCGGGAAGCGGAGGCGAGGCTCCTGGGTGCAAAATACGATTCCTTGCCCTCACTGCTCCAGAAGACGCTTAACGCCAAGCAGGGTGATGCGATTGTCCGCTATGTGACATTTCTGTGCGCCAAGCAGGTTCGCGACCACCTCAGGCGCCGACATCGGAAGTTTTTTGCGTCGAGACGGTCACACTTGGCCCGTCTCGACGCATTGCTGAATCACCTTGACGATGTACGTTCGGACCTGCCTCTCGAAACCGCGGATGGGGATGCGGAGTTCATTCAATGGTATGAGGCGGCGTTTCTGAAAGCCGTCACCCAGGTAGGAATCACATCCCGATGAGCACGGTCACACGAGCCTTCGTGAAGGAGTTGATCGACTTCGCTCCAGGCGAGGATAACCCCCTCAAGGGGATCGCGGAACAGCAGCTCGATGGAACGGTTGCGCTGTTCAACATGTTGCAGCGGAACCGGTGCGCCTATTTGGCCGATGAGGTCGGCATGGGCAAGACCTACGTCGCGCTGGGTGTCATGTCCTTGGTCCGGTATTTGAATCCGCATGCTCGGGTCGTCGTTATTGCGCCCCGTGAGAATATCCAACGCAAATGGGCGAAGGACCTTAAGAACTTCGTTCGCGTCAACTGGAAGATTGTTGGGAACCGCGTCAAGTCACTCCAGGGTGAACCCGCCTGGGCGCCGGTTCACTGTAATAACCTGATTGACTTCACGCAGGAGCGGCTACTCAATGCTGACCGCGACTTCTTCCTGCGGATGACCAGTTTTAGCTTGGCTCTCAAACACTCGGAAAGTCGACGAAAGCTCCGAAGAATGCTCCGGCGACAGATATCCTGGATTCCCCGGGGAGCAATTCCGGTACAGGCGCCCGGGAGGTTCCAGGAGGCGTTCGGGGCCGCTCTCAACGCGGGCTTTCCGCAAATTGACCTATTGATCGTCGACGAGGCACATAACCTGAAACATGGCTTCAACCCGAAAGGAAGCATTCGCAACCACATTATGGGATTAGCGTTCGGGCATCCCGACGGACAGAGTCCCGAGCGGCCGTGGTATACGCCACGCATCGACCAACTCCTGCTCCTGTCTGCAACCCCATTTGAAGAGGACTACGCAGCGATTCATCGGCAGCTCGCGGTCTTTGGGTTCGCCGACCAGAAGCTGGCCAACTCAAACAGTCGCCGCACCGTCTCCGTATCCGGCCTCAGTCGGCGCGACGTTCCCGAATCGGACAAGCGAGAAATCGTGGGTCGGCTTATGGTTCGCAGGGTGTCAGGGCTATCCATCGGGGGTGAGCTGTACACGAAGAACATGTATCGGCGCGAATGGCGCCAGGGTGGATATGCCAGCCACGATGACCCGATGCGCGTAGATGACCCCAAGCAACGACTGATCGTCGGTTTGATGCAGAAAAAGGTGGCCGAAGTTCTCAAGAACGAACGGTTTCAAAATAGTTTCCAGATCGGCATGCTGTCTTCGTTTGAGAGTTTTCTGGAATCGGTGGCCGGCAGGCGACGACGCCAAGCCCAGCTCGAAGACGACGAGCCGGAGGCAGTGTTCGACGGCGCCCAGGGCACGACTGAGCACGAGAAACAAGGTATCGATACGGATGCCATTGCGGACATCGTGAGCTCCTACCGGCGGCAGTTCGGCAGGTCCCTGCCCCATCCGAAGCTTGACGCGACTGCTCACGCCTTTGCATCAGCGTTTGACACGGGTGACAAGACCTTGATCTTCGTGCGACGCGTGAGCACCGTGGATGAGTTGGCGTCCAAGTTGGATGGTTACTTCGATCGCTGGATTCTTCAGCGCCTCGTCGGCGCTTTGCCTTCCCAGCTTCAACCTCAGATCGAGGACCTGTTCGAGACATACGAGCGTGAGCGCATGCTCCGTCCAGAGGAGCTCCTGAACCGACCGCCGGTCGACGAGCACGAGCGTGAGCTCGAGGACCTTCAGGATGACCGGTCGGTGGAAGAGGAGGGCGATGAAGGTGGTTCGGAAACCTTTTTTGCCTGGTTCTTCCGCGGTGATGGTCCTGGCGGTGTGCTCTCGGGCGCCGCGTTCCAGAAGAATCGATTGTCCGGGCAGGCATCGGTCTTCTCCACGTTTTTTGAGGACGACTATGTTGGATGGCTGCTTGGCCGACCTCATGACGTAATGAACTCCTTGGGCTCGCATCTCGGATTGGATCGGCCAGCGCTTGAGCGAGGACTCCGCCAGCGAGCCTTCGCCATTTTTAACCAACTCACGAGCCGCGAAGCTGGGTATCCGAGGCGCCAGGTCTTTCAGGCGTATCAGGCTGCAGCCTTGGAGCTAATGCAGGATGGCGGAGGCGAGATCGCCGAAAAAGCGCGAGTGGTTCTAGATGAGCGATTTCAGCAGCTGACGTCAGGGAACGATTCGGCACCATCAGGATTCCCCGATCCCGACGTAGCGGTGGGCGTCACCACGTTTTTCACTGAGCTCGTGAAGTGCGATGCGGTGCGGCGACGCATTTGGCCAACAGAGGACACCCAGGACTTTAAGCTGCAGTTTCGCTACCGCGAACAGCGCCGCGAGTTGATCAGTGCGTTGTCGCGACTTGGCTTGTCCTACCTTGACCTGTACGTGCTGGCCATAGCGAGCGTGGGGTCGTTTCACCTGGGTCAAGAGAGTTCCTCTGACTCCGCTGCTGCCGACCTGGCAGCGAGGTATGTCGAGCTACTGGAGCGGCAGATGCAGGTGCCTGGCTTTCACGCGTTCTATGAGCTCTCGCAAGCGGCCGAGACCTTCGATCTGCTGCTCGCTATCAACTTTCCTGATGTTCCGAATGGTCCGTTGCGGATGCTGGCTAAACGGTATGGGGCGACGCTTCAGCGGCAAGTTCCGATTGGGCGTATGTCGGGCGGGGTTAACAAGCGTCTCGTCCGGCAGTTTCGGATGCCGGCATTTCCGCTCATCCTCGTGACCACGGATGTCCTCCAAGAAGGGGAGGACCTGCATACGTTCTGCCGCCGTGTTGTTCACTACGGCATTACCTGGACCCCCTCCGCCATGGAGCAGCGCACAGGCAGGGTCGACCGCATCGGGGGGATGGTTCAACGTAACCTAGACGGCCAGGCGACGATTCCCGAGCCCTCGGAATGGCTGCAGGTCTACTACCCACACCTGCAGGACACGGTCGAGGTGCTTCAGGTGCGTCGAGTGCTGCGTCGACTAAACCGTTTCCTGGAGCTGATTCACGACAAGAAGGGCGATGCCGTTGAGAGCGACAGTCGAATCGACACGACTCGCGAAATACTCGAAGAACTCGAAGCCATCAAGCCACCGACCGGACGTCTGGAGCCAGCGTTCCCTGTGAGAGATGGCTGGCTCACGGGCATCCTCACGCCGGAGGCAATCGAAAAGCCAGACGTCGAGAGTCAGATCCGTCATTTCGATTACCTTTGGTCGAAGTTGCTGGAGCGGTATGCGGTTCGACGTCTCCATTCGACCAGTGAACTGGCAAAACGAGGGTTCGCGCTGCTTGAGGATGGTCGTTTGATACCAAAGGAGGCGGATTATTCAGGCAGTGGTGAGAAGAGGTTTCGGCTTGAGCTCCGATCCCAGGCGTCTGGCGACTCGACGTTGCTCCGCTGCACCAGCGCGGTAGGGCGATTGAACCTTCGGACCGATGACCGCATGCTCGATGAGCTGTATGAACTCCAGCAGCAGCCAGATCTCAGATACGCCAAAGTGTGTGTGCATCGGGATGACGATCGTCGCGACCAAGTGACGGTAGAAGGTGACTTGCCGTTCAGTCCGACGATTACGCAGTTGGAGGAGGTGGTGCTGCTGGTGTCTAGGACGGTCCGAGCAGCCGCTCGGCTCCAACAAGACCTCGTCGAGGCCAGGTAACCTCAGAAGCGCAATGGAATCACTCGCCTCCAGAATCGACGAGCTCATCGCTGGGGATTCCGTTTCCTGGCGTCGTGATGGTCACACGGTCCGAGTCGCACTGAAGAAACGTGCCCGCACGCAGGTGGTCCACTTCACACGGATTGATGACCGGTATGTCTTTCGATCGGTAGTCCTTCCACCGGACCAAGTCACGGCCACCGCTAGGGCCTGGCGTGACCTTGCGTATCGTACGTGGCGGCGAAACGCTACGAAGGACCTGGTGACTTTTTTGTTCGATGAGAAGCACGCACTGACCGGTGTGATTGAGGTGGCCGCGGCCACGCTGGACCGCGAGGAGTTGCGGATGTATGTGGAAACGCTCGCGAGGGAGTGCGACCGGTTCGAGTACGCACTGACCGGTGAAGACACACAGTGATGGACCGCGGGCCGTGGCAGAACGCTTGGTGGCTGCGTGTTTTGCATGTCACCTTGGGCAAGGAGCGTGTCGAAGGAGCGCCCCAAGGGGACTCGCACTTATGTGGACGCCGAAAATCCACGGGCAAGTGCGGACTGCCAGTTAACTCTGCTTAGCGTCTAAGTGAGTCAAGAGAGGTCCATTCCCCATTCTTGCGATAACGCCAAAACACCCATCCGTTCTGAGCCCGCTTAAGAGCCGCTTTTGCCGCTCCAGTCGGGCTGTCGTAGGATTCATCATTGAATTTAATCCGTCCATCCTGGCGCAACCAAGCTGTGTACTTACGGCCCATTCTCGTGCCCCGTAATTTGGTTCGCCGCGGGAACATTCCGGCCAAACTAAGTTTTCCTTGCGCGGTATTGGCCTTGTGTTTGCGCCGACGCTTGGCGACATTGCCTCCCAGTAATTCAGCTCTGTTGTCTGCGTCGGCATCTCGCATCAATTGGTTTAAGGAAGAGTTAAGATTGTTGGACCTAGTAAATTTTCCAGTTTGTTTGTTACCCTTCGGGTCAACAATACGGAGAATCAGAGATTCCAGTTCCTTCATGTGTCTATCTCGTGCCGTTATGTAGACGCTGAAGCGATTCCATCGTCCATTGTGGCTGTCTCGCAAGTGTGACTTCAGGCGGCGCATTAAGTTGCTGGCGAGGCCGACATAGTACAGGTTTTGGTTTTTATAGAGTGCGTAGACTCCGGATTGTTTGCGAATGAGTTGTTGAATAAGTTCTCGGCGCTCGTCAAGAACTTTGGCGGACACGTTTTCAAGATGCTGAACTACTAAACGTGATGATTTAGACATTTCGTAGTATTGAAGTCATCCTACCGCTAAGTCATCAGAAAACTTCAGAGTTTCAAGAAAAAGTTACACGCGCTCGAGTAACGTATGAATTTACTTAGGAAAAGTGGCGTCCCCAAGCGGACACGATACAAAGTGGAACCCGAACTGGACAGTCCGCATTGAAGGTGAAGTAAGGTTGTCTGCTGGGAGGCAGAATGGTTAGTAA
>Ga0315336_1006753_pt1 | contig 11523 bp, 6 predicted proteins | sample ASW5metaG_FD_204512 | JGI IMG/M metagenome (GOLD analysis project Ga0315336, IMG submission 204512) | Ammonia-oxidizing marine archaeal communities from Monterey Bay, California, United States - ASW #5 | ecosystem: Environmental > Aquatic > Marine > Intertidal zone | place: USA: California...
TGGTGCATCGTGTCGAACGCAACTCGCTGACCGCCGTGTCCATGACCGATACCGCCTCGCCCCCCGCCACCCTGCCAGTCGTCTCGCCGCGCGAGGAGCGGGTCGGCATGCTCCTGGTCTTCCTCTCGGCGCTCATGTGGAGCTTCGGCGGCACCATCGCCCGTTTCATCCATGTCGGCGACAGCTGGACCGTGGTGTTCTGGCGCTCGCTCTGGGCCGTGGCCTTTCTCATCGCGTTCATGCTCTGGCGCGACGGTTGGCGCGGCACCCTGAAACTCTTTCGGCATATGGGCCTGCCCGGCCTGGGCGTCGCCTTCTGCTTCGCCACGGCGTCGACCAGCTTCGTGGTGGCGCTTGCCTACACCACGGTCGCCAACATCCTCCTGATGCAGGCGGGCGTGCCGCTGCTTGCGGCGCTCCTTGCCTGGCTCCTCTTTCGCGAAAAGGTCGGCCTAGCCACCTGGGTCGCGATCGCCGCGGTCATCACCGGCGTCGCCATCATGGTCTCCGAATCCCTGGACGGCGCCGTCTCGCCGATCGGCGACGGCCTGGCGCTGCTGATCGCGGTGATGTTCTCGCTGGCGACCGTGATAACCCGGCGCTTTGCCCATGTACGCATGGTGCCGGCCAATTGCCTTGCGGCGCTGCTCGCCGGCGCCTTCGCCGCATCCCAGGCATCGGCGTTCGCGGTCTCGGGATGGGATATGGGTTTCCTTTTCGCCTTCGGCGTCATCAATCTGGGCGTCGGCCTCGCGTTCTTTGCCATGGGTGCCCGGCTGGTGCCGGCGGCGATCGCGGCGCTGCTTGGCACTTTCGAGCCGATCCTTGGACCGATCTGGGTCTGGCTCGTCCATTCCGAGGTGCCGTCGGTGCGTACCATCATAGGCGGCGCGGTGGTGGTCACGGCGCTGCTCGTCCATATCGGCCTGGAGTTCAAGCGTCAGAGGCGGCCGACGCGCCCCGGCGTCACAGGCCTTCCGTCACCCAATTGACTAATGCATGTCGCCCAGAAGTGTGCAGCGGTTGTGGGACAACGACATGCATCAAGAAAGACAAAGTCCTAAAGCGCGTCGCCTGAATCCGTTTCGGCGCCATACGCTTTAGAACGATAGTCAGCCTTCCCCATTGACAACGCAGTTGCCGGGCGGGCAGGCTGCGAGCACGGCAACAACAAGACAGGCGTATCTTGCCAAGTGTCTCCGCCGGCCCGCTCGGGACCGGAAAGCATCGTCATAGCTCTCGATACGCCGCGGTGGATACCGCTGACGCCGCCCGGGTGTCCGGCCGGGGAGGTTGGAACGTCTCGAACCTTGATGCCGTGATCGAGCCTGGCGTGGACGGTTCACGCTTGTCGCTCTCCGGAAAGCTCAATAGTCTGAAACCAACGCCGCCCCGCCATGTCGCGACGAGCCGGCGAGGGAACACTCACCAAAGGAGAACATCATGATCCGCAAAGCTCTATGGCTTTCGGCGACATCGGCATTTCTGACACTTTTCACACTAAGCGGCCATGCCGAGGACCGCGTCGTCAATGTCTACAACTGGTCGGACTATATCGACAGCTCGATCATCGACGACTTCACCAAGAAGACCGGCATCAAGGTGGTCTACGACACCTTCGATTCCAACGAGATCCTGGAGACCAAGCTGCTTGCCGGCGGCAGCGGCTATGACGTCGTCGTGCCGAGCGCCAACTTCCTGTCGCGCCAGATCCAGGCCGGCGTGTTCCAGAAGCTCGACAAGTCGAAGCTGCCCAACATTTCCAACATGTGGGACGTCATTACCGAGCGCACCGCCAAGTACGATCCGGGCAACGAATATTCGGTCAACTACATGTGGGGCACCGTCGGCCTCGGCTATAACGTCAAGAAGGTGCAGGCGGCGCTCGGCACCGACAAGATCGACAGCTGGGACGTGTTCTTCAACCCGGAAAGCCTGGCCAAGCTGAAGGATTGCGGCGTCTATGTGCTGGATTCGCCGGCCGACATCATTCCGGCGGCGCTGAAATATCTCGGCCTCGACCCGAACAGCACATCGCCCGACGACATCGCCAAGGCCGAGGAAGCGCTGCTCAAGGTCAGGCCCTATATCCGCAAGTTCCACTCGTCGGAATACATCAATGCTCTGGCCAACGGCGATATCTGCCTGGCGGTCGGCTGGTCGGGTGACGTCTTCCAGGCGCGCAATCGCGCCCAGGAAGCCAAGCAGGGCGTCGAGATCGGCTATTCGGTGCCGAAGGAAGGCGCCCAGATGTGGTTCGATCAGATGGCAATCCCGGCCGATGCGCCACATGTCGCCGAGGCGCTCGAGTTCATCAACTACATGATGACGCCGGAGGTCATCGCCAAATCGTCGAACTACGTGCTCTACGCCAACGGCAACAAGGCTTCGCAGCAATTCGTCGACAAGACCTTGCTGGAAGACACGTCGGTCTATCCGGACGAAGAGACGACCAAGAAGCTTTATACCGTCCTGCCATACGATCCCAAGACACAGCGTATCATCACGCGCACCTGGACCAAGATCGTCACCGGCCAGTAAGCATCGAGACACGACCCCGGCAGACAACTGCCGGGGTCGCTTTCTTTTTGGGGAAATTCAAGAAAGTAACGGAGTGGGGATCATGAAGTCGCTTGGCAGCATCCGCAGGGATTTCGCGCCATGGAATGACCCGAACGCCAAGCCATACATCCAGTTCGACAAGGTCACGAAAAAGTTCGGCGACTTCACAGCCGTCAACAATCTGTCGCTCACCATCTTCGAGCGCGAGTTCTTCGCGCTGCTGGGCGCGTCCGGTTGCGGCAAGTCAACCCTTCTCAGGATGCTCGCCGGCTTCGAGGAGCCGTCGGCCGGCCGCATCCTTCTCGACGGGCAGGACCTGCGCGGCATTCCGCCCTACAAGCGGCCGGTCAACATGATGTTCCAGTCCTACGCGCTGTTTCCGCATATGACGGTGGAGAAGAACATCGCCTTCGGCCTCAAACAGGAAGGCATGCCGGCACCCGACATCGAAAAACGCGTCGCCGAGATGCTGAAGCTGGTCAAGCTCGAGCAGTTCGCCAAGCGCAAGCCGCATCAGCTCTCGGGCGGGCAGCGCCAGCGCGTGGCGCTGGCGCGCTCGGTCGCCAAGCGGCCCAAGGTCCTGCTGCTCGACGAGCCGCTCGGCGCGCTCGACAAGAAGCTGCGCGAAGAGACGCAGTTCGAACTGATGGACCTGCAGCAGGAACTCGGCCTCACCTTCGTTGTCGTCACCCACGACCAGGAAGAAGCCATGACCATGGCTGACCGCATCGCCATCATGGACAAGGGCGAGGTGATGCAGGTCGCCACGCCCGCCGAGATCTACGAGTCGCCGACGTCGCGCTTCGTGGCACATTTCGTCGGCAATGTGAACATGTTCGAGGGCAAGGTTGCCGAGCGTACGGCAAGCACCACGCGTATCACCGGCGCGACGGGAGCACAGATCTTCGTCGACAATGGCGGCAGCGCCGCTGCCGGTTCCGATATCGTCTTCGCGATCCGGCCGGAGAAGATCAAGGTTTCCTCGAAGAAGCCGGCCGATGCCGTCAACGCGCTGGAAGGCGAGGTCTATGACGTCGCCTATCTCGGCGACATGACCGTCTATCACATCAAGCTCGACGACGGTCAGATCGTACGGGCGAGCGCGTTGAACGCCTCGCGCGTCACCGAGGATCCGCTGACCTGGAACGACCGCGCCTGGGTTTCCTTCCGGCCCGACGCCGGCGTCGTGCTGGCAAGGTAGGAGGCGTACATGACCAATATCGCAGCTACCGCCGCTCCATCATCCATTCCCGCCGCCGCGCTGCCGGCGCGGCTGGCGAAGGGCTTCGTCAACCGCCTCGTCATCATCATTCCCTATCTCTGGCTGCTGTTCTTCTTCCTTGTTCCCTTCATCATCGTCTTCAAGATTTCGCTGTCACAGACGGCGATCTCGATGCCGCCCTATACGCCCGTTCTCGATTTCAAGGACGGCATTTCGGGATTTTTCGCCGGCGTCCGCGAGCTCAATTTCGACAACTACACCTGGCTCACCCAGGACGCGCTCTATTTCAACGCCTATGTGACGAGCCTGATCATCGCGGGAATTTCGACGATACTTACCCTGATCGTCGGCTATCCGATAGCCTATGGCATGGCTCGGGCGCCGGCCACGATCCGCCCGACCCTGCTGATGCTGGTGATCCTGCCCTTCTGGACGTCCTTCCTGATCCGAGTCTATGCTTGGATCGGCATCCTCAAGCCCGAGGGGCTGCTCAATCAGGTCCTGCTCGCCACCGGCCTGATCAGCCAGCCGCTGGTGATCCTCAACACTTACACCGCGATCTTCATCGGTATCGTCTATTCCTACCTGCCTTTCATGGTCCTGCCGCTTTATTCGTCGCTGGAGAAGATGGATTATTCGCTGATCGAGGCCGCGCAGGACCTCGGCTGTCCGCCGACCGGCGCCTTCTGGAAGATCACCTTCCCGCTGTCGCTGCCCGGTGTCGTCGCCGGCTGTCTGCTGGTGTTCATCCCGGCCGTCGGCGAGTTCGTCATCCCCGATCTTCTCGGCGGCTCGCAGACGCTGATGATCGGCAAGACGCTCTGGAACGAATTCTTCTCCAATCGCGACTGGCCGGTCTCGTCGGCGGTGGCGGTCATTCTGCTTCTGGTGCTGACCGTCCCGATCATGTTCTTCCAGCAGGCGCAGGCAAAGGCACAGGAGCAGGGCAGATGAACTCGACCTGGAGCCGCTTCAACATCACCTCGATCGTGCTGGGCTTTGCCTTCCTCTATTTGCCGATCGTGCTTTTGATCGTTTTCTCCTTCAACGAGTCCAAGCTCGTCACCGTCTGGGGCGGCTTCTCGACCAAATGGTACGTGTCGCTGTTCCACAACCAGGGCCTGATGGACGCCACCTGGGTGACGGCGCGCGTCGGCGTCATCTCGGCAACGGTGGCGACCGTGCTCGGCACGCTCGCCGCCATTACGCTCACGCGCTACACGCGCTTCAAGGGGCGGGTGCTCTTCTCGGGCATGGTCTTCGCGCCGCTGGTCATGCCGGAGGTCATCACGGGCCTCTCGCTGCTCCTGCTTTTCGTCGCCGTCGGGCTCGACCGCGGTTTCTTCACGGTGACGCTCGCGCATATCACCTTCACCATGTGCTTCGTCGCCGTCGTCGTGCAGTCGCGGCTGGTCACGTTCGACCGCTCGCTGGAGGAGGCGGCGATGGATCTAGGCGCGCCGCCGGTGAAGACCTTCTTCCAGATCACCTTGCCGGTCATCCTGCCGGCGATCATCTCCGGCTGGATGCTCGCCTTCACGCTCTCGCTCGACGATCTGGTCATCGCGAGCTTCACCTCAGGCCCCGGCGCCACCACTCTGCCGATGAAGATCTACAGCCAGGTACGCCTCGGCGTGACACCCGAAATCAACGCTGCCTGCACCATCCTCATCGCGGTGGTGGCGATCGGCGTTATCATCGCTTCGATCGCCAACAAGCGCCGCGAGATCCAGCGCCAGCTCGACGAACAGGCAGCGCAGCGCGGTTGAGTGAGGGGGCGGGCGCGCACGGCGGCCCGCTCTGTCTCTTTTCTTGATGCAACGCCGGACGAAGGGCCACGGCGAAGTCGCCGAGGCCGACACTTTCCCGGAATTGCCTACTGGCCTGAAACGCCGGGAGCGATCGGCGATATGAACGGGGCGCTCCAGTTGCCGCCGACGAAGAACAGCGATTGGTTCGGCGGAGGGGGAGCCGGACTGGCCGCCTGACCGTTGGCCTGCTGGGGTTGCTGCGCCGGCTGTCCGCTCGGCACGACGCCGCCCGAGAGAGCCAGGCCGCGTCCGACATAGGAGGCGATGCCCGACAGCCAGATCTTGTATTTCTGCGCATTGATCTCGGCCTTGTCGAGGCGCGCCACGCCCTTCGAGATGCTTGCCTTGATCTCGGCGCCGTTGATCGGCAGCGATCCGCCGGCGACATCGTCGAGCGCGAAGAAGCCGCCTTGCTGGTTGCGCTTGAGGAAGGCGGGCAGGTCGAGCCCGTTGAGCGTGCCCGGCCCGAAGGTAGCCGAAAACGACCCGTCTGCATTCTCGAAGATCGAGTTCCAGGCTTTGCCAGGCCCCTTGAGGATGACCGACACCGTCCCGGTGCCGGCCGGCGTCAGCCGCGTCATTCCCGCCGCCGTCGCGAAGGCCCCGGTATCCACGTCCGACGCCAGGAGCCGCATTTCGACCTGCGTTCCTTCCGGCTTGCGGTCGAAGCGCAGGCTGCTCTGGACGGTGCCGCCGAAGGCGGACGCGTCCGATATGTCGAAGACGGCGAGACCATTCTTGACCTGCGCGGTTGCCGCGACATCGGCGAGCTGCACCGGCCCCGCCGTGGCATGCGCCGCCGACAGCCTGAGGTCGAGATTTATGCGGTCGGCGAAGCTGGTGTCTATGTCCCCCGGGCCGGCCTCGCCGGTAGGCGCGACGGGCGTGAAAGCCGACAGAAAAGACCTGAGATCCAGCGTATCGAAGGCAAGCGTGCCGGCGATCACCGGGCGCCCCTCGGCGAAGGAGAAATCCAGCGCTCCCATGCCCGGATTGTTGTTGAGCGTGACGGTCGTGTTCTCGAACTTCGCGCGCCCCGCCGAGGCGTTCACCTTGCTGGCGACCGAGACCGCGCCGAGCGCGGCACCAGGCGCGATGCCTGCCTGCGACCATTCCAGCACCCGCCGCAGCGATGGCGCGGCGAACTTTACCTGGCCGTCCAGATAGGCATTGTCCGATATCGAGGCTGTTCCGTCGAAGGAGAATGTCGCGGGCGCAGCCTTGAAGGACAGAGTCACCGGCGCCGCCCCCCCGGCAAACAGCACCAGCGGCCTCGCCGAGGAAAAATCGAGCTGCACGCTTTCGCCGCGCCAGATCCCGGCCGCGGTAAGCGATGCTTCGCTGTTCATCGCTTCCCAGTTCACCTGGCCGCTGAGGCTGCTCAGGATTTCGGTGTCCTTGCCGTCAGCCGTCGTCACGACGCGGCCGTCGCGGAACTCGACCGTGCCGAACGGATCGGAAGGCAATCTGCCGAGATCCGGCTTCTGCGGGTTGGCGCTTACCACGCCGCGCGCGGTATCGATCGAGCGCGTGATGCGCCCCCCGGTCGGAAGTGGCGGCATATAGAAGCCGCTCGCCGTGCGCTGCACTCTAATCGTCGGACGCACCAGCCTCGCGGTCGAGAATGCGACGTCGCCCCGCAGCGCGGCCATGGCAGAGAGATTGACTTCCACGCGGTCGGCCTCGACCACCGGCGGGTCGTCGGTTTCGGTCCATTGCGACAGGGTCACGTCGCTGAGGATGGCTCGGAACTTCGGCCAGACCTCGATGCGCGGAGAGCCGTCGATCGTGACCCTGAAGCCGCTCCAGGCACTCAGTTCCCAGGCGATGCGGTCGCGCACGATGCGGGTCGAGGCAATCAGCGGCAGCGCCGCGACCGCAAGCGCGATGACGAGCACGGCAACGCCGATCGCCCACACCCCGCGCCGGATCACAGATGATGGCATTTCGTCCCGTATGCTCTCATTGCCGACAAATCGCTCGACGGGTGTAACCGAGCGCCGACGCTTTTCAAGTCTTTATGGCCTTGCGATGGCATTTGCGCGCCGCTCGCCAGAAGCCGCCGAACAAAATCTTGCTCTGCTGCGCTGCAATATGCATAAGCGCACAGTACGATCCCGGTCCACGGTTGCGCGCCGTTTTTGGGACGATGGCATATGCGACGTTGAGCTAACTGGCTCGAACGCAACGCGCTTTGGGAGGAGCGATCATGGCCGCCGACAAACCTTTGTGGACCCCGACGCAGGAGCGGATCGACGCGGCTCCCTTGACCGCTTTCAGGAAGGAAGCGGAAGCAAAGGCCGGGCTGTCGTTCGCCGGCTATGCCGGGCTTCATCACTGGTCGATCGTGGATCGTGAGGCTTTCTGGAGCCTGGTCTGGGATTTTTGCGGTCTTATCGGCGACAGGGGCGAGCGGACCCTCGTCGACGGAGAGCGGATGCCGGGCGCCAGCTTCTTCCCCGACGCCAGGCTCAATTTCGCAGAGAATCTCTTGAAGAAGACCGGTGTCGGGGAGGCCATCGTCTTTCGCGGCGAGGACAAGGTCGAGCGCCGGCTGTCCTGGAACGAACTCCATGCGCTGACATCGCGCCTGCAGCAGCTCTTCCTGTCGCTCGGCGTCAAGGCCGGCGACCGCATCGCCGCAATGATGCCGAACATGCCCGACACCATCGCCGCGATGCTGGCGGCAAGCTCGATCGGGGCGGTCTGGTCGTCATGTTCTCCCGATTTCGGCGAGCAGGGCGTGCTCGACCGTTTCGGTCAGATCGAGCCGGTCGTCTTCATCGCGCCGGACGGCTATTGGTACAACGGCAAGGCGATCGAGGTGGCGGACAAGGTACGCGCCGTAGCCGAGAAGCTCGCGAGCGTGCGCAAGGTGCTGATCGTCGATTATCTCGGCACCTCGGCGGACGTTGCCGCCACCATCGACAAGGCGGCAGCGCTCGAGGAAGCGCTCTCGCCCTTTGCCGCCAGGACAGTCAGCTTCGAGCGACTGCCCTTCGCGCACCCGCTCTACATCCTGTTCTCCTCAGGCACGACCGGCGTCCCGAAATGCATCGTCCATTCGGCGGGGGGCACGCTGATCCAGCACGTGAAGGAGCACCGGCTGCATGCCGCCCTGCTCGACGGCGATCGCCTGTTCTATTTCACCACCTGCGGCTGGATGATGTGGAACTGGCTGGTTTCGGGCCTCGCCTCGGGCGCGACGCTTTTGCTTTATGACGGCTCGCCCTTCTATCCCGACGGCAACGTGCTTTTCGATTTCGCCGACGCCGAGAAGATGACCTATTTCGGCACCTCGGCCAAGTTCATCGATTCCGTCCGCAAGGCCGGGCTGAAGCCGATCGCCAGCCACGATCTGTCGAGCGTGCGCACCATCTCCTCGACCGGCTCGCCGCTGTCGCCGGAGGATTTCCGCTTCGTCTATGACGGCATCAAGAAGGACGTGCATCTGGCCTCGATCTCCGGCGGCACCGACATCGTGTCCTGCTTCGTGCTCGGCGTGCCGACCGAGCCGGTCTGGACCGGCGAAATCCAGGGGCCCGGCCTCGGCCTGGCAGTCGACGTCTGGGACGATGACGGCAAGCCGATCCGGCAGGCGAAGGGCGAGCTCGTCTGCACGAAGGCCTTTCCGTCGATGCCGGTCGGGTTCTGGAACGACCCCGAGGGCAAGAAATATCACGCGGCCTATTTCGAGCGTTTCGACAATGTCTGGTGCCATGGCGACTTCGCCGAATGGACGGCTCATGGCGGCATGATCATCCATGGCCGTTCGGATGCGACGCTCAATCCGGGCGGCGTGCGGATCGGCACGGCCGAGATCTACAATCAGGTCGAGCAGATGCCGGAGATCCTCGAGGCGCTCTGCATCGGCCAGGATTTCGACAATGACGTGCGCGTCGTGCTGTTCGTGCGCCTGGCGGCCGGCGTGGCCCTGGATGACGAACTGGAAAAGCGCATCCGCGCCAGGATCCGCGCCGGCGCGAGCCCCCGCCATGTGCCGGCCAGGATCGTCGCCGTTGCCGACATTCCGCGCACCAAGTCCGGCAAGATCACCGAGCTAGCGGTACGCGACGTTGTTCACGGCCGCGCCGTCAAGAATAAGGAAGCGCTGGCCAATCCCGAGGCGCTTGAGCTGTTTCGCGACCTGTCGGAACTGGCGGGCTGACGACACGACGTGGTTAACGAAATCTCTCCGGTGAATTTACCTAGATTTTACGGGTGGTACACATTCGTAAATTTTTTCCAAGCCCGGTAAGGACTTGTTAAGGGACGGCCCCGATAGTCGCGTGTAACTTGAGAAATCCCGTTCCTCGTCCCCTGAGGTTCAGCTCAAGCCCCCGTTGTGACAGCATCCCATTTTTCAAGGCGTCCCCCAGGACGCCTTTTTCTTGGGCTGACCCTGTTCCAAGGCGATTTTATTCGGCGAGCACGCGGGTTGAAGGGAAGGCGACCTCGACGAGGGTTCCTTCACCAGGCGTCGAGGTGATCGCGAAACGGGCGCGGTTCGCTTCGACCATGGCCTTGGTGAGAGGCAGGCCGAGGCCGGTGCCGTCGCCGCGCCCACGTTTGAGCGCATTGATCTGCTTGAACGGCTTCAGCGCCTGCTCGATCTCGGCCGGGGACATGCCGATACCGGTGTCGCGCACCCGCATGACGACATCGCCCGAGGCTTCGTAAGCGGTCGAGACGATCACCTGGCCGCCGGCCTGCGTGTAGCGGATGGCATTGGACAAGATGTTGAGCGCGATCTGGCGCACGCTTCTCAAATCCGCCACCACCTCGGGCAGCCGCGAGGCAAAGCTGGAGCGGATGATGACACGTTCGCGATTGGCCTGTGGCTGCATCATTGCGACCGTTTCGGCCAGCGTGTCGTTGAGCGAAACCGCCTCGTAGTCCATCTCCTGCTGGCCGGCCTCGATCTTGGAGATGTCGAGCAGGTCGTTGACGAGGTCGAGCACGTGGTTGCCGGATCGGTTGATGTCGCGCAGGTAGTCGCGATAGCGATCGTTGGCGATCGGACCGAATTTCTCGTCCACCATCAGTTCGGAAAAGCCGATGATGGCGTTGAGCGGCGTGCGGATCTCGTGGCTGATGCGGGCCAGGAAATCCGTCTTCTGCGAGGAGGCGCGCTCGGCCACGGCGCGTGCCTGCGTCAGGTCTTCCTCCGCCCGCTTCCATTGCGTGATATCACGCACCACGGCGCAGAAGCCGCTGTCGTTAGGCAGTCGGCCAATGGTCATGAACAGCGGGATGAAGCGTCCCTGCGCCTCGCGCCCTATGACCTCGCGGCCGTCATTGAGCACGCTCGCCACGCCAGGCTCCGAAAGCCCCGCGAGATAGTCGCGCGCCGCGCGCTGGCTTTCGATCGCGAACAGCGAGGCAAAGGGCTTGCCCGCGACCTCGTCGCTATCGAAACCGAACAGCGCTTCCGCCGGACGGCTGATCGAGCGGATGTTGCCGTCGCGACCGATCAGCACGACGCCGTCTGTGGCGGTGTCGATGATGGTGCGCATCTCGGCGATGCGCGACTTCAACTCCGGCACGTCCGGTTGCGGCGACTGCTCGTCATTCGCAGCGGTGAAATGCCCCGCATTGTCCTCGCCGGAGCGCCGCACCACCAGCATCAGCGCCTTGCCGTCACGCCACGGCACGGAACGCAGCAGCGCGTCGATCGGAAATTCCTGGCCATGGCGTGTCTTGAGCTTCAAGGAGTGGTCGCTTCCGTCCGTCGCGGCATCCTCGGCGTAAGGATCGGCAAAGAGCGCGTCCAGGCCTCCCGCATCCGCGAGGTCGTCCAGCGCGTCGTAGCCGGTGAGTTCCAGAAAGGATTCGTTGGCGTAATGCAGCACGTCGCCCGAATGGATGAGCAGCGGGACCGGCAGCCTAGCGAGGATCGACGTATCGGGCGCCTTGGCTTCCTCTCCT
>Ga0315336_1006754_pt1 | contig 11523 bp, 11 predicted proteins | sample ASW5metaG_FD_204512 | JGI IMG/M metagenome (GOLD analysis project Ga0315336, IMG submission 204512) | Ammonia-oxidizing marine archaeal communities from Monterey Bay, California, United States - ASW #5 | ecosystem: Environmental > Aquatic > Marine > Intertidal zone | place: USA: California...
TGGTTGATGAGGTCCAACTGGGGCCCGGACCAAAACACGTCCGCTGCCGTGGCCACCGGCATCATCCTCGGCCTCCGGGCACGGGACATTCCCGGTAGGGGCCAGCCCGTTCACGTCACAATGCTCAACGCCAATGCCTGGACCAATGCCGATGAGTATTACGACTACGCTAACCGCCCGCCCATTGCGATGCCCGACGAAGAGATACATGGCCTCCATGCCCTGTATCGTCTCTACCCCTGCCGGGAAGGGTGGGTGTTCCTGGGTTGTCTGTTCCAGGACGAGTGGGAGACATTCTGCCGCACCGTGCAACGGGAAGACCTCCAGGCGGATCACCGCTTCTCGACTCGAGAGGCACGGCACATCAATGACGAGGCCCTGATCGCCGAGATCTCGGGGATCTTCCCAGGGCGCACCGCTACCGAGTGGGAAGAATTGCTAATCCAGGCGGACATCGGCTGCGTCCGGGCCGACGAAGCTTTGGAGGGTGAGTTTTATGCGGACCATCCTCACGCCAAGGCGAATGCTCTTAGCATAGAGGTGGAGCATCCCTTTATTGGAAAGTACCTTCGTTACGGCGGGTTGGTCGAATTTTCCCTGACTCCTGGACTCTACCGAACCTCCAGCCAAATCGGCCAGCAGACCAAGCCCCTCCTTCGGGAGATAGGGTACGACGACCAGCGGATTGAAGATTTGGGAACTCGGGGAATCGTCCAGTGGTCGGATCCCGCGGTGGGTGGGGAGCCGTAAGCGATTCTGCCCGACATGCTTCTTAAGGTGGGCCAACCGGCCCTCTGGTGACTCGAAGTGTCACTGGTTCAGTGAATAACTGCGGCGTTTCCTGTCAGGTTGACCGGTTTGAAACAATAGGAAGCAATTGCCCGGGGGCTGACCCCGTCTCGGCGACAAATCCAGCGAGCAATTTCGATGGTTACGAACTCGATCACACTGGTAAACAACGCTGAAACAGCTTGGGAGCAGGAGGAGTTGTGGCGTAGGAGAGGGTTATTGGCCACATGCAGGCAATCGCGGCTAAGAAAAACGGTCAAGACGCAGTCCGGTCGTAAAGAGGCCTCCATCCCAGTATTCGCTGTGCTTTTTCGGTACTGATTACGCTGGCGGTACCCTGAAGTGGGCCACGGATTTCTACCCGGTCGCCGAAGTTGTTCCGGATGAGTTCAAGGGTAGGCTCTTTAAATCGGCTTGAAGGCTGAGCAATCATGAACGCTTCGTGTCCTTCGATATCCGCGTCAAGAGCCAGCACATGTGCCGTAGCCACGTCCCGAGGGTCGGCATAGGCCCACATCACAAGCGTGAGCGGATTTTCAGGAGTGGGCGCCGGCCACGGGAACCCCTCTTGGTCTTTAGGCGACACCACGTTGGTGAAGCGGAGGCTGACCACCGAGGTGGTGGAGTTGCGGGCAATCATCTTCCCGATGTCTTCTCCGACCTGCTTGGATAGGCCATAGGGCTCGAACGGCATCATGGGATGTTCCTCATCAAGGGGCAGGTATTGGGGCACAAAGGCCGCTCCGTCGTGAGCCCAACCCATGCCAAAGGCGCTGGACGAAAACACCACTCGCCGCAGCCCCATCTCTGCCGCCGCCATCATGACGTTGAACGTGCTTTGCACGTTATTGTCGAAAATCACGCGGCCATCAGCGCGCAACGGTCCTGGGATGGCGCCCATATGTATGATACCTTCGGCGCCTTTCAGCAGGCGTTCTACTATCTTCGTATCTAGCAGGTCACCAAGCACGAATTCGGTTGATAGGTTATCTGCCGGGACTTGATCCGTTGCAAGGACCTCTATCTCCCGGTCGAGGAGACCCCGAACCACCCTCCTTCCAAGCCTGCCGGATGCCCCGGTTACAACTATCATGATTATTTCCTATTAGCTTGAATCGACGTCATTATACTAGGCTAAGTCAACCTTAATTTTTGAAGAATACGTGGTTAAACACCTCAAGCCACTGCTCTCTGGCTAACCGACGCCTGAGAACCCGGACATGTTTCCACGCGTAAACTTCATGCCCAGGAAATACACCGATGATTGCCCACATTTGCGTATGATCTTGTGGATTTCCAGCAATTGACGCATGATGGCGGCGCTTTTACAATAGCAGTCAGCGCATCACTGAGTTGTCCTGGTAGTACACAACGCGACTCGATCTGAGGGAACGTACATGGGAAACAGAGACGTTGAACTAATCGCCCACCTCATGCGGCGGGCCGGTTTTGGAGTCACCCGGGATCAGCTCGATTCCTACGCGGCCAAGGGATACGATGCTACTGTCGAGGAGCTACTGAACCCTGTAGATGAGCAGAGGATGGGAGACGACCTCATCCGGCGTTTCCATCCCGAACTTTCGGGGATGCTGGGCCCGAATGCCTCCGGAGAGAACTGGTTATATCGCATGGCAACTACATCTACCCCGCTGCGGGAAAAGATGGCCCTGTTCTGGCACGGCATATTCGCTACCGGATACCCCAAGGTCATCCATGGTAAAGCACTATCGGACCAGATCAGGATGTTCCGTCACTACGGCATGGGCAGCTTCAGGACCTTGTTATTGGAACTGTCCAAAGACCCGGCAATGATTATTTGGCTGGACAACCAAGATAACCACAAAGACGCAATCAACGAGAACTTCGGGAGAGAGCTCCTGGAGCTATTCTCAATGGGCGTGGGCAACTATTCCGAGCAAGACATCAAAGAGTGCGCCCGTGCCTTCACCGGCTGGACTATCGGCAACCGTGAGTACATGGAGTTGCGCTCTCAAAGAGACTCGGACTGGCCCTACGGCCGTATATCTTGGCACTTTGAATACCATACCGAAGACCATGACGATGGCGAGAAGGAATTTCTAGGGCAAAGAGGCCGCTTCAACGGTGAAGACGTCATCGATATAATCTGCCAGCAGCAGGCCACAGCCCGGTTTATATCTAGGCATATGTACAGCTTTTTCGTGGCCAACGAGCCGCCGGTTCCGGAGTGGCCCGACACGCCACCCTCAAACGAACACGCCATCGAGCAGCTATCTCAGGCCTACTTGGACAGTCACTACGACATCACCGCAATGTTGCGCGTACTCTTCAAAGCTGACTACTTCAAGTCCCCAACTTCGTGGTACACCAAAGTTAAAAGCCCTGTCGAATTGGTAGCTGGAGTGCTCCGGCTGACGGGTGAGATTGACCGGCCTCGGCGTGAAATGTTAGACCGGCACCTGCAATCGGTCTACATGGGCCAATATCTCAATAACCCGCCCAGCGTTGAGGGTTGGCATGAGGGTACTGATTGGCTGGATACCGGGACCCTGGTAGAACGGGTGAACTTTGCCACGCAGCAGATGGGGGATCCACAGAAACCGGGAGTCCAGGCAATGATTAGCAAAATAGCTGCGATTGCTGAGTGTGGCATCTCCCCGGAGCGCCTCGTGGGTGAGTGTTTGGACCAAATGGGCGCTATTTCGGTCTCAGAGGATACGCTAAGGGTACTCATCGACTTTGCTTCAATGGGCGGTGGCGCAAGGTCCATGGATGATCAAGCCCGCCAGCAAATTGCAGCAGTTATTCAAATGGTCGCATCCACCCAGGAGTTTCAGCGCTCTTAAGTGGCTTGGGACGTCGACTCCCCGGAGACTACTGGCGCCAAAAGAGGGATAATGACCACGATTGAATCTAAGCCAATCATGGAATTCCTGGAATATGTCATGACCTTGGGCATGACGGTCATGGAAGGCCGGGGCTTCTACTACCCAGTGGATACCGCTATCGGCCAAGACGCGCGCCTTTACGTGGTGAACCGTTCGCTGGATAACGTGACCCGAGGGGTCCGCGTGACCGTGTGTGACATAGATAGCGAGTACTACGGTACCTTTGGCTCATTTGGAAATAAGGATGGCCAGTTCGAATGGCCCTCCGGCGGCGCGATAAATAGCCGAGGTCAGGTTTACATCAGCGACGAGCAACTCCACCGCATCTCGGTTTTTGACTACTCTGGCACGTTCCTGTTCCAGTGGGGCGTACATGGTTCCGGAGAAGGAGAATTGGATACCCCTTCCGGCATCGCCTTCGATAACCAGGACAACCTTTACGTGTCGGACACGTACAACCATAGGATACAAAAATTCACCGCAGATGGCCGGTTCCTGTTGAATTTCGGCTCCCATGGGCAAGGAAATGGGGAGCTTAACTTGCCTTGGGGCGTGACGCTCAATGGCAACAATGATGTATTTGTAGCAGACTGGGGTAACGACCGTATCCAGAAATTTTCACCCCGAGGCGAATTTCTGGCCAGCTACGGCACCTCTGGGATTGCAGACGGGGAATTTCAACGCCCATCCTCCGTAGCAGTGGACGGCGAGGGCTACATGTACGTTGCAGACTGGGGCAACGAGCGGGTACAGGTGCTTGATCCCAAAGGCGGCTTCGTGATGAAAACACGGGGTGAAGCTACAATATCCAATTGGGCTGCAAATTTTTTAAGCGTCAACGCAGAGGAAGGAGCAGCTCGAACCCGAGCTGATCTGGAACCTGATATAGAGTACTTTGTAGATGTGCCCCACGAAGAATCGGCTCATATTGAAAAGTTCTTTTGGTCACCGGTATCGGTTAAGCTGGACAGAGCGGGGATGCTCTTCGTGACGGAAAGCAATCGCCACAGAATCCAAGTCTACAAGCGAAGCGCCTCATAGGAGGAATTCAATGACTTCTGTTAATAAGAATCGGTCGCTGGTCGTGTTGGAGTTGGTGGGCGGCAACGACGCCCTTAACACGGTAATTCCCTACAACAACGGACTTTACTACGATGCTCGCCCTAGCATAGGTATTCCCCAAGGAGAAGTACTCCGATTGGACGAAGAGACGGGGCTCAACCCCAATTTGGCTCCATTAAAGCCTCTCTGGGACCAGGGGCATATAGGAATCATTAATGGGGTTGGTTACGCCAACCCCAACCGATCCCACTTCCGGGCCAGGGATATCTGGTACACGGCCGAGCCGGAAAAAATAGGCGCTGAAGGCTGGCTGGGCGCAGTGATCAGGGATCTGGATCCCACAGGCGAGAACGTGCTGACTGGTGTGAACTTCGGACGTGGTTTACCTAGGGCTCTGGTATCTAAGGGAGTCCCGGTGGCTTCAGTGGGCAATCTGGAGACATACGGACTTATGCCGGACTTGCAAGACGAGATGATGCGAAGAGATGCTATGGAAGCTTTCAGCCGTATGTACGGCCCGACTCCTGGAAAAGACGCCGTGGCCCAGGTCTTAGGTCAGGCTGGGACAGACGCTTTAAGAGGGGCCGACATTCTAAGAACCGCTTCACAGATGTATTCATCGGATGTAGAGTACGCCGATAATCCCATTGCACAAACCCTGAAAAACGTTGCTCAGGTGACCTGCGCTGGTCTGGGAACCAGGGTTTACTACGCTCAACACGCCAGCTTCGATACCCACAGCAACGAGCTGCTGTCTCACGCCAAGCTCTGGCAGGATGTTTCCGCGGCCATAGGTGACTTTTACAGTGATTTGAAGGAGCATGGTGTGGAGGAGGACGTTGTGATTCTGGTCTTCTCCGAGTTCGGACGTAGAATCAATGACAATGGCACAGGATGTGATCATGGTTCGGGAGGGGTGGCTTTCGTTATAGGTGAGCCGGTCAAAGGAGGATTTTATGGAGAATTTCCTTCGCTGCGCGCTGAGGACCAGTCAGACGGTGACCTCCACTTTACCAACGACTTTCGGTCCACTTACTCCACTATTCTGGATAAGTGGCTAGGGCTGGACCCGGACCCTATCGTCAATGGCCAGTTTGAGCAGTTCGACTTCATCTCTGCTTGAAGCGATAGGTAATACCAAGCCGAGGTAAGTGATACGGTTCGGGCATCTTCGTTAGGGCATGCGTTAGAAGCATGGCCTCTCGCTTGAGAAGCTTGTATTTACTGCCAAGCCTACTTTAGAGCGTCCAAAGCTGCCTTGAACGCCCGTCGCCGCTCGGCGCTGTGAAGATTTTCATAGTCGACAGGGTATCGTTCTCCTCGCTCTACCTTTAGGTCCACAAATACCGGTCCTTCTTCTAGAAGGATGCGGCCAATTTCGGACTCGAATACCTCGAGGTCACTGAACTCATAGCATCTAGGGTATCCCGCCGCTTTGGCGATGTCGGCGAAGCTGACGACACCGGCTCCAGGAATGGGATGCCCGCCATTCGCCTCGTAAGATCCGTTTTCGCAGAGGAAGTGGATGAAGTTTTTGGGCGCTTCGTTGGCGATGGTCACCAGGCTGCCCAGGTTCATCAATAGGCTCCCATCACCGTCCAAGACTAGCACTCTCTTGTTCGGCAGACCTACGGCGAAGCCTAAAGCATGCGAGGAAGCCTGTCCCATGGCACCGATAGCAGTGTAGTTCAGTTCGTTGGGCTTGATAACCAACCATTCTTGGGCTGCTTGGTAGGCGGCTACCACAATCTGGTCGGTGTGGTATTGAGCGAGGACTTTGAGGCAATCGTCACGCTTCATCATTCTTGGTCCAGCCTCCTTCCGATCAGCAGAACCACCGGACTGGACGTGTCGTAGGCCTTGTCGATGGCAGGGCCGATTTTCGCGACGTCTTGTGGCTGCTCTATCAAGTGGTGTTCGACGCCCATCGCATCCAGGATCGGCTCCGTGATTCGCACGCCGTACCGGTCAGACTCCATCGGTGCAACGCCGGGCTCCTTGGACAGCAGACCGACAATCATGCAGACGGGCATTTTGAACTCTACGGCGGTGCCCCGCACCGAGTTGATGGAGTCAAGCAACCCGGTGTTCTGCATAAGGAGGACGGACCTCTTATCGCAGAGGGAAAGAGCCGCGCAGATGGAGACGCCTTCGTCTTCTTTGGCGATGCGAATCAATCGCAAAGACGGGTCCTGCGTGATTGGCAAGAGGACCCCTTGACTGGTGGTGATGTCCGGCAAGGCAAGTACGAATTCGATACCGCTCAGTTTGATGGCCTCGACTATGGCTGACCCTTGAAGTGTCCCAGTAGAAACCATAGCGAACTCCTGTTGCTAAACCTGTCCGGCTGCACTTTGCTTGAACGGTTGGCTGGAAGTATAGCATTCGATGACATCCGGCGGTCGACTAACCGTGACCATTGGGGTGTAATCGAATTTCATGAACTAGCTCACCCGTACCTGATGACCGAAACACTCTCCACTGGCGTTAAAGTGAGATAATAGGGCCAATCCAAACACCCCGCATCAGCCAAGGAGGCACCTGGATTGAAATTTGCCACTTTTACCCATCTACCCTGGCCGGAGGAAAACTGGCCCGGGAACCTGTACGAAAGTTATACTCAGCAGGTCTTTCGAGCCGAGGGACTCGGATTCCACAGGGCCTGGATAGCCGCCACTTTACCAGCTACGCCCTGGGTTCCGCACCCCTGGTAATCGCCGTCCATTCAGCAGTCGCACCCACCCGTACCCAGGAGATCCTGGAGTTCGCGGTGTCCACTGGGCATCCCATGATAGTCGGAAATGTGCAAAACACCGATTAAGCTTTTGACCTGTGCCGCCGTTTCACCGAAATGTCCAAGCAATCGGGCCATAATGGGCCAATGTCGTCGATACCATTTTCCGGTACCTGCACGTGGCCGAAACCGAAGAGCAGGCTCGGGAGAACACTCAGGGTCCCCTGAATTGGGTGTTGGATATCCTGCAATGGCGCCGGACCTTCGACCGGGGCAGCGAGGTCCACGATCATCTTAAGGACTGGCGGCGGTATCGGACCGATTTGCCCATGAGCTATGATTATCTCTACGATAAGCGAGCAATAATTGGTACGCCGGAGCAATGCCTCGCCAAGATTCTGGAGCTAAAAATGCCGGCATAGAGTTTTTTGGAGGCAACTTCATTTTTGGCGGCATGGATGACTGGAAGGTAAGATAATCCATGGAATCATTCGCCAAGAAGGTGATGCCACACCTGGAATAGCGCAATAAGTAGGCCTCGATGTGGTACTGAAGGGATCCGCCGAGACCCACTCTGAAAGAGGTGCATTATGCTAAGACACGTTGGCGTCAACGTGCGCGACATGGTACAAGCCAAAGCTTATTATGATAGTCTCATGCCGCTTCTGGGATTTGAACCACATCTCTTAGCTACTGATCAGTTCGCTTATCGCCCTGTTGGCGACGAACCTGGTACTTCCATCTTCTTCTATCCATCTCTGGAAGAAGCATCGTACTCGAGACACCAACCGGGCCTGCAACACTTAGCCTTCATGGTAGAGTCACGGGATGCGGTGCATGTGATTCACGCCAAAGCGCAAGCGCTGGGCTCTGAAGTAGTTCACTCTCCCCGGCTGTTCCCCCAGTATCGTCCTTTTTACTACGCTACTTTCTGGCTTGACCTAGAAGGATTCATGCTGGAGGCAGTCTGCCTGCGGGAGGATGAGAGTACGTAGAGCAGGCAGTGCAGTCCGTCTGGGAGAGTACCCCGATTGGGTGGACCCGGAACGAGTGATGTTCAGAGTTTATGCCAGGAGGTCCAGGGCGAATTTCCAAAGGCCCGGGCAATGAGCTTCAGACAGGCTTAATAAAATCTCAGGTTTTGCTTGGCAACTCTAAGCTTTCTGATGTGGACAATCCGCCTCCCTGAGATTACTATTCCCTATCGTACGATAGAATGCCTGGCGTCGGCTAGATAGTCTGCCGGACCAAGCGAATACCAGAGCACAAAATATCACGATGCTACAGGGAGGGAATTTATGGCCATATACCGAGTTTTCGAGGACACCAGTGGCGAAAGCCATATAGAGGAAATAACTCTCGAGGACCACCCTGATTTAGGCTCAATAACCAACGTGTCAGAGGTCAAGGTCCAAGATTTTGATGGCACCAGAAATCGTCCATTGAGCCCGCTACCGGAACGGCGGCTGATTATACATCTCTCCGGCGAGGTTGAGATTGGAACCAGTGACGGCGCTAAGCAGATACTTAGAGCGGGAGACATGAGGCTCATGGAAGACGTGAACGGCCGCGGTCACTCCCACGTTGATCTGTCGCCGTCTTCAGGAGTCTACGTTATCCTCACCGACTAGGACGCCGTCTGTGCGGTGATTAGATCACGCGGGGATCCGCGAATCTTAAACAACATATAGCGGAGAAAAACATGGCATCTCTCAGTCGGCAACTTGCGCAGTGGGTCGTAGGACTAAGCTACGACGATCTCCCACCTGAGGTGGTAGACAGGGCCAAGGGCGTAACGCTTCATGGTATCGCCTCCATACTTCTTGGGTCCCAGATGTCCGGCGGCCAGCAATCCGTGCGACTCATCACCGGAGAGGAATCCGGCGTGACTAAGGGCGCCACCATCATGGTGGACGGCTCCACCGTAACCAAGGGCGGAGCCGCCTTTGCCAATGCGGATATGCTCATGGCGGGCGGCAAGCTGGATTCCTTCCGAATGCTCACCCACCCCGGCACCAGTATCCTTCCAGGTGCCCTAGTGGCTGCGGAAACCTCCGGCGCGTCCGGTCGGGAATTCCTCACCGGACTTGCCGCCGCTTATGAGGTTATGGAACGGATGGCGGCAGACTTCATTCCAACAGTGATGACGCGCGGCTTTCATGCCAGTCCGGTGTTCGGAATCTTTGGTGCAGCCGTCGCCGCCGCAAAGATTCTGAACTTCAATGAAGATCAGGTGAATAGCACCATCGCCCTCTGCGTGAATCTGGCGGCCGGTAACCTAGAAGGACCTCGGAACGGTGGCCGCGCCTTGCGAGAGGGGGCAGCGGTGCGCAACGCGATGTTCGCAGTGGCATTGGCGCAGATGGGTCACGTAAGTGGCGAGACGGTCCTGGAAGGCGACGCTGGCTTCTATCACGCCTACACCGGCAACAACCAAGGCAAACTAACCTACAGCTTCGTCGGCGACACCCAGACCAGTTTGGACAAAATCACCACGGACCTAGGAAAGGACTGGATGTTCCTGGAGACTCTCTATCGCATCTATTCGACGGCGGGATACAACATCGCCCACGTCGACGTCACCGCCCAGATATGCGCCGAGAATAATATCCGATATGAGGATGTCGATCGGATCGAAGCCGTTGTTAACTGGCTGGAGACCCAGTATCCCAGTCCGGCCTTCCCTAGCCGCCGAGAAGACGGGGAGGCGCAGCCTGGAAACACTGCGTACTACACGGCTTACGGCGTAGTCCAGCGAGGCTTCCCGGTGATACCGGACGGCGCGGGCGACCCGCCCGAGGTGCTGGAATTGATGCATCGAGTGAAGCTCATACCGTCCCATGAGATGACGCTCTTTGGGCCGCGCTTCACGATCTACACTAAAGGCGGAAAGAGCTACACGAAGCAGTCCACCGGGCGCGAATTCATGTGGGACTTCAACGCGGAAGCTCGCCGCATCCGCGACGTTATCCCAGGTCTGCCGATCCCTGAGGCTCAGTTCGAGGAAATTATCTTAACCTGCAGCAACCTCGATAGCCAGGACCGGGCGGACAAACTGATTCAGCTAACTTTGAAGCAAGGCTAGTCGACGGAGCAACGCGCCAGGCTGATTTCCCACAGGCTGTAGTAGCGCTGCGTGGCTAGTCGAGGCCGTCTAAAAGATCCGCCTCGTGCTCCCCTGGGACGCTGGGAGGGGAAAGCCGGACGAAGTAGGCAGTAGCAAAGGCAAGGGCGCGTAGTTCAGGGGGCAGGCTAACCAGAAAGCTCTCAGATGAGACTTGAGTACGATGGGCGAGCAGTGCCCGGCGCTGGAGTTCACTGTAAGGTCGGACGTCCATCGCGACCGTAGCCGTCTCAGGCCCAGGTCCACGGGGGTGGCGCGCCCTTCGATCCATCCATCCCATATCAAATCCCGCAGAGATGAACCTGGGCGCCAGTTCCTCCCAAGCACCGTCGTCGATCTGGGCAACGCCATACAGCTTTTCCGGTCGCCAAGGCGGCCCGGCCTCCGGAAATGCCTGAGCATCCCTAGCGGCTTGAAAGGCGTCAACGGCAATCTCATAACACATGATGTGGTCTGGGTGGGGATACATGCCACCGGGTGGGTCAGTGACGATGACCCGTGGCCTAAGCTCGCGGATGATTCGGACCAATCTACCCACCGACTCGGCTCTTTCGGCATTCACGAACGCTTCCGGGTGCTGATTGGCCGGCGTGTCCGCCATGCCAGAATCCCGGTAGCCAAGCATCCGTAGCTCAGCCACACCGAGAGCCTCACAGGCTTCCGTGACCTCCCTTGTCCGAATCTCCCTTAGCCTTGGCTTGTCAGCCACTGGGTCCAGGTCTGGATCGCGAATCTCACCTTCCTCGCCTCCGGTGCAAATCACGACCCCAGTCCGAACGTCCCGCGAACTGTAATAGGCGAGCATCCCACCGGTTGAGCTACTTTCATCGTCAGGGTGAGGACGAATTGCCAACAGGGTGACGGGTTGAGAGCTAGATCCATTCAAGGGAATAGTGTTAACTATTGTCATTACTCCAATAGTACGATTCCGTACGGCTAAAAAATAA
>Ga0315336_1006755_pt1 | contig 11523 bp, 7 predicted proteins | sample ASW5metaG_FD_204512 | JGI IMG/M metagenome (GOLD analysis project Ga0315336, IMG submission 204512) | Ammonia-oxidizing marine archaeal communities from Monterey Bay, California, United States - ASW #5 | ecosystem: Environmental > Aquatic > Marine > Intertidal zone | place: USA: California...
CGGCACGGACGGAGCCGATCCTGCATCGGTCGTCTTCGACGCGCTGGACGCCGCCCGGGCCAGGAACATCGACGTCGTGCTGGTGGATACCGCCGGCCGAATGCACAACGAGGACGGGCTCATGCGGCAACTGGGCAAGATCCAGGACGTCCTGGCACGGCAGTGCCCGGGTGCCCCCCACGAGGTGCTCCTGGTGCTTGACGCCACCCAGGGCCAGAACGCCCTGGTCCAGGCCCGGCAATTCAACGAGGTCCTCGATGTCAGCGGCATCTTCCTGGCGAAGCTCGATGGGACGGCCCGGGGAGGGATCGTGGTGGCGATCTGGGATGAACTGGGCATTCCCGTCAAACTGGTGGGGCTGGGCGAACGCCCCGAAGACCTCGCCCCCTTCGAGCCCGAGATCTTCATCGAGGCGATGTTCGCCCAAGGCGATGACCCGGTATGATCCATCCGTGCGAACGGAATCGGGATTCTCCCACCATCCCATGGCACGATTCGCGCTGCTGATCCTTTCGGCAGGGCTTTGCGTGCTGGCCCCGGCATCGGTGACCCGTGCCGCCATCGATGCAACGCCACCCCGCTCCTACTCGGGCGATCGGCTCAGTGGCGTCGTCCTGCCCATCGAACCCCGCAGCGGCAACATCAACATCAACGCCTCCAAGGCGTCGGCCTGGACCGTCGATGACACCAAGCGGCTCGTGCTCATTGGCGACGTGCTGATCCAGATCGCCGGCTTCACCTTCGAGGGCGAATACGCGGTGGTCTGGGTCAACCGGGTGCCCAGCAAGGACGGGCTGATCAACCAGCTGGCGGTGTGGCTTCCCGACGCCTGGCATCGCACCAGCGAGGCTGGACGCGGACCCAAGGGCCGCAACCTGCTGGTCGTCGGCAGTGCCCGTGGAACAGTGAACCTGAACGTCGCATTGATGGTCGAGGCACAACCACGGAAAGCAGGCCTGCTGCGAACGGCCGAGTCCAGGCTGGCCGCGTACCTCCAGGGACTCCAGTCCGGCAAGCCCGTGCTCGGCCAGTACCCGGAGGTCCTCGCGCAGGCCCAGCCCCCCGAGTTCGTTCCCACTCCCGGGGGGTCCCTTCCGGGCGAGTACATGCCCAGCGGTGAACTGCAACAGGCTCCCCGCCCCTGGCTGCGTCGCGCCGGTGGCGTGGTGTCCTTCTCGGCCCGGACCGTCAAACTGGAAACCGAGGAAGACGAGAACACCCTCGTCGCCGACGGCAACGTCGTGCTCGACTACCGCCCGGGTCCCGGGATTACCACCGGCAACCTGCGCCTCTCGGCCGATCGGGCCGTGGTCTTCATGGAACCCGGCTCGGTGCGGGATCTCGCCTCCCGGCGACTGAGCATGGAGGATGTTCGCGGGGTCTACCTCGAGGGAGCGGTCAAGGCTGAGTCCGACAAGGATGACTACGTGGTCCGGGCCCCGAGGATGTACTACGACTTCCAGAGCGACCAGGCGATCATGCTCGATGCCGTGCTGAGAACCTACGATCGCAAACGGTCGCTGCCCGTCTTCGCACGAGCCGCCGAGATGAAGCAGATCGCCGAGAACCAGTGGAGCGCCAAGCACGTCACGGTCTCCGCCTCCTCCTTCGCCACCCCGACGCTGGCTGTCGGGGCCAATTCCGTGCTGGTTCACCAGGTGCCCGGCGGCCTGAGCGAGTCCGGCGAGGAGGCCGCCGGCGAAGTCATGATCGACTCCACCGGGAATACCCTCGAGGCCGGCGGGTTCCCCATGTTGTGGTGGCCGCGGTACTCGGGTCCCATCGTGAACTTCCCGCTGCGAGGCATCCGCAGCGGCTGGGGAGAATACGAGGGCGGCATCGTCGAGACGACCTGGGACTTCTTCTCCCTCGCGGGTTGGGAAGCCCCCGACGGCTGGGACCTGACCTTCGACGTAGACGGCTACACCGAGCGTGGCATCGGCGGAGGCATCGACTGGGAAATCGAAACCACAGACAACAGCATGGCCCTGGATCTCTACGGGATCAAGGACAGCGGCACGCAGCGAACCGACACCGGCATCAGCATGGAAGTCCCCAAGGACTACCGGTACGCCGCCCTCTGGCAGCAGACCATCAAGCTCAGTGAATCCTGGATGTTCCAGGGACAGTTGTCCTACATATCCGATTCGACCTACATCAGTGCATGGAGAGAGGACGACTACCGGGACCGCCGGGAGTTCGAATCGAGCCTCTACATGAAGAGCGAGTCCCGCAACAGCGCCTTCACCGCCCTGGCCAAGTACACGATGAACAACTTCATCTCCAACAGCTGGCTGATCGCATCGCAGGGCTACCAGGTCAACGCCCTGCCGGAACTGTCCTACATGCGATTCGGCGACTCGCTCTTCGGCGACATGCTGACCTGGTCGAGCGAGTACAACGCGTCCCGCATGCAGATCGTCATTCCCCAGGGCACTCCGGCCAACAGCGGCCTTCGCACTTCGACCTTCACGAACCCGGACGGCTCCCCCTTCGGGGCGAACGAACCGATCGAGAACGCGGCCAGGTACCAGGGGCTCCGGACGTCCTGGGTGAACCGCATTTCGACCCGGCAGAACATCTCCATGCCCCTGCAGTGGGGCGCCTTCAACATCACGCCCTTCGCGATGGGACAGATCGTGTCCTACTTCGAGGACGACTCCACCGATGGGGCCGAGGACACGAATCACCAGTACTACGGCAGCGGCGGTGTCCGGATCAACACCGTGCTCCAGCGGGTCTTCAACGACGTCGAGAGCGACCTCTTCGACCTCCACCGCCTGCGGCACCTTGTCGAACCCTACTTCCTGGCGTGGTACTCCACCTCCAACTACGACATTCTCGATGCCCCGATCTACGACCCGCTCTTCGACAACCTCTCCACCGGCGGCGCGATCCGGGTCGGTCTTCGCAACACGCTGCAGACCCAGCGAGGCGGACCCGGTCGCTGGTACGACGTGGACTGGTTGACGATCGATGCCTCGCTCGTCCTGAGCACCGAGTCCGAGGACAGCCGGTTCCCCACTCCCCAGTTCTTCGACTGGGAGCCGGGCTACTCGCAACTCGGAAACTTCGCCCAGGGCAGCTACACGTTCCAGTTCAGCGACAGCCTCGCCTTCGTGGGGCAGGGCATCTGGGATCTCGACCGCGACGACTTCATGCGCGCCGCCTCAGGCATCGAACTGACGCACAGCCCGCGATTCTCCACCTTCGTCGAGTACCGCTACATCAACGTCACCGATACGAAACTCCTCGCCTTCGGTGGAAACTACGAGATCTCCGACAAGTACGACATCGCGGTCGTTCCACAGTGGGATTTCGTCCGCGAGGACTTCCGATCGGTGCAGGCCTCGGTCGTGCGGGCCTTTCCGGACTTCGACTTCATCTTCTACGTGAACTACGACCAGGTCCGTGGCGAAACCCGTGTCGGGGCCCAGCTCGGCCAGGTCAACTACTGAGTTCCATGGCCCACCCTTCACCCACTCGCGTCGGACTCATCGGGGGCACCGGCCTCGGTGATCGGCTGCATGCGGAGCTGGAGGGTGACGTCGAATCGCACGACCTCTCCACTCCATTCGGTGCTCCCAGCGCTCCGATCACCACCGGGCGATTCGGTGGATGCGACGTGGCGATCGTGCTTCGCCATGGCCAGGGGCATGCCCTGAATCCAACCCACGTTCCCTACCGGGCCAACATCTTCGCCCTGAAGATGCTCGGGTGCACCCACGTGATCGCCTCTGGAGCGACCGGGTCCCTGCGGGAACACATCAACCCGGGTGACATCGTCCTGTGCGACCAGGTCATCGACCGCACCGTCCATCGACCGCGTACCTTCTTCGAGGACCTTGCAGTGCACGTGGAACTGGCCGACCCTTGCTGCAACATGCTGCATGGACACCTCCGCGATGCGGCCTCCGGGGTCGACGGCACCGTGCACGACACCGGTACCTACGTGTGCATGGAGGGGCCCGCATTCTCCACGAGGGCCGAATCCCGCATGCACCGTGCCATGGGGGCCGACGTGGTGGGCATGACCGCCATGCCCGAAGCACGCCTGGCCCGCGAAGCGGAACTCGCCTACGCCCTGGTGGCCCTGCCCACGGACTGGGACGCCTGGCGGGAAACCGACGACGATCCCGTGCTCGAGACCATCCTTGCCAACCTCCAGCGTTCCACTGACGCGGCACTGGCCCTGATCCGGGCGGCGCTGTCCGACCCCGCCGCCTTCGCCGTGCGATTGAGCAACGCCCACTCGGCCCTCGACAACGCGATCTGGACCGACTCCGGGCAGATCGACGAGGCACTCCAGCACCGTCTCGCTCCACTCCTGGGTCGCCACCTCGATCCTTCTCGCACCTGAGTCGCCATGCAGTCACTGACCGAGATTCGTGCCCTGCTCGACGCCCATGGCCTGGCGCCTCGAAAACGATTCGGCCAGAACTTCCTGCACGACCACAACCAGTTGCTTCGACTCGTCCGGGCCGCCGGCATCGAACCCGGGGACCGGGTCCTGGAAGTCGGTCCAGGAACCGGGACCCTGACCGAGGCGCTGCTTGATGCCGGCGCCGAGGTCGTCACCAGCGAGATCGATCCGGGACTGGCCGACCTGTTGGAGGATCGGTTCGCCGATCGCGTCACCATGGTCCGTGGAGACTGCATGGGCCGGGGCCGGCGACTCGCTCCCGCCCTGGTGGAGGCGATGGGTACATCCCCCTTCAAACTGGTCGCGAATCTTCCCTACCAGGTGGCCAGCCCGCTCATGATCGAACTGCTCCTGCATCACCACGGCTGTCGAGGACAGTTCATCACGATTCAGCGCGAGGTCGCCGACCGGCTCCTGGCGGACTCCGGAACCAGGCAACGAGGGGCACTGGGAATTCTCGCCTCCGTCTTCGGCACGATCGATCGCATCGGCGACGTTCCCGCCAGCTGCTTCTGGCCGCAACCGAAGGTGGTCAGCGCGATGGTGGCCATCCGGCCCCGCACGCAGAGCGGTCCCGCCGACCGGGACGGCTTCGCCCGGTTCATCTCGATGCTCTTCTCGGCTCGACGCAAGCAACTGGGCCGCATCCTCGGGCGCGACGCGACGCTGCCCGACGGCATCGATCCATCGCAGCGGCCCGAAACACTGTCCAACGAACAACTGGTGGCGATCTTCGAACGGGTCGAGTGCGACTGACCGATCAGGCCTTGCCGAGGTACTCCCCGTTCTCGGGGTTGATCCGGACTTCCTGTCCGACCTCGATGAACGGTGGAACACGGACTCGGGCTCCGGTCTCCACGGTGGCTTCCTTGAGCTGGTTCGTCGCAGTCGCGCCCTTGGGCTGCGGCGTGGTCTCGGTCACCGCCAGTTCAACCACCTGCGGCAGCTCGATGCCCAGGGCCTTGGCCTCGTACATCATGATCAGGACCTCGATGTTTTCCTTCATCCACTGGACCTGCTCGGCTGGGATCACGTCACCGTCGATTTCGACCTGGTCGAATGACTCGGTGTCCATGAAGACGAACGGCCCGTTGCCCTGGCCACTGGAGTCGTAGAGGTACTGCATGGTCCTGCGATCGATGGTGACGTCATCGACCTTGTCTGAAGAATTGAGTCGATTGACCTTGATGGTCCCGGTCTCGATGTTCTTCATCTTGGCCTGGACGTAGGCCGGCCCCTTGCCGGGCTTGACGAACTCGGTACCGAGCACGACCTGCAACTGGCCTTCCCAGAGCAGCGCCTGGCCACGCTTGATATCGGTTGCTTTGATGGGCATGACGTTCAACACCTCATGTTGACTGGACACGGAAAACCGAAGTTGCACAGGGTACCACGAGGGTCCGATCAGCGGGCGGTGGCTTCGGCCCGGACCTCACGCAGCACGGTGACCTTGATCTCACCCGGGAAGGTCATTTCCTCTTCAACGCGCTTGGCAATCTTCTCGGCGATCAGGAAGGACATGTCGTCGTCGGCCTTGTGTGCATCCACGATGACGCGGACTTCACGCCCGGCCTGGATGGCATGGGCCTCGGTCACCTCGGGAATTTCCGTCGCAAGACCTTCCAACTGCTCAAGCCGCTTGATGTACATCTCCATCGACTCGCGTCGAGCTCCCGGGCGGGCACCTGAGACGGCATCGGCGGCCATGACGATCGGCGTGTAGGGCGTGGTGGAGGGGATGTCGTTGTGGTGTCCACCGATGGCGTTGAGAACTGCTTCGGACTTCTCTCCATGGCGACTGCAGAACTCCATTCCAATGGCGGGATGCCCGCCTTCCATCTCGTGATCCATGGCCTTGCCGATGTCGTGAAGGAAGCCGCACCGCCTGGCGAGTTCGCCGTCGAGTCCAAGCTGGTCCGCGATGATCTGGCTGAGGTAGGCGACCTCCATCGAATGACGCAGGACGTTCTGGCCGTAGCTCGTTCGGAAATACAGTTTTCCCATCGCCTCGACGATCTTGGGATTCAGCCCCCGAATCTCCGCTTCGATGATCGCTTCGTTGCCGTGCTTGCGAATGCGATCCTGCATGTCCTTGCGAACGGATTCCACGATCTCTTCAATGCGGGTCGGATGCACGCGACCGTCGGCAACCAGTTTCTGGAGGGCCTCACCGGCGATGGCACGCCGGATCGGGTCGAAGCAGGACACCGCGATGACGCCGGGCGTATCGTCCACCAGCACGTCCACTCCGGTCGCCCGTTCCAGGGCCCGGATGTTGCGACCTTCGCGACCGATGATCCTGCCCTTGAGGTCGTCGGATGGGATCTTGACCGATCGCACCGTGCTGTCTGCGACATGCTCGGCCGCATACCGCTGGATGGCCATGAGGGTGATCTCCCGGCTTTCATTTCGCGCGCCGGCCTCGGCCTGCTCCAGGATGTCTCGCCGGAGCCCTGCCGCCTCGTGCTCGCCGGCCTGCCGCACCTCCTCCATCAACTGGCCCCGGGCATCCTCGATCGAGAGTTGACTGATCTCGGAGAGCCGCTTCACGGCCTGGTCCCTGCTGGCCTGCAAGTCCGCTTCCTGAGCGTCCAGATCAGTTTCCCGGCTGGCGATCCGGCCATCGCGTGAATCGAGCTTCGACTCCCGGTTCGACAACTGCTCCATCTTTCGATCCAGGGTGTCTTCCCGGTTCTGGAGTCGTCCCTGGTCCTTCTTGAGCTGGTCCCGGGCGTCATCGAGTTCGTGTTCGAGTGCCTCCCGGCGATCCACGAGCATGCGCTCGGTTTCCAGTTCGGCCTTCCGTTGCGCCGCCTCGGCCTCGGCTGTCGCCTTCTGCCGAAGGTTCTCGGCGTCCCGCTTTGCCGCCCTGATCGTTCCTCCGGTCATCAACCGGATCAGGAGTACGCCCCCGATTCCGCCAACGAGAAACGCGGCGATCCCGATGATGATGGTGGAGGTCAGAGTGAGTTCAGCAAGTACAGGTTGCATGTGCCGCCACCAGGGCCCTTCTTCAGGGCATGACCAGGGATGCACGGGGCACCCGGCCGCGAGAAATCGCGGCCCCTGACGACACGAAGTTGCAGCAAACCGGCTGCCTCAGTTGCAGGTCCACGCACCCATGCATTCAAGACGGACCACCAAGGTGGTCCTGATCCTCCGCGCCGGAACCAGTCGCTCAGGCGGGCATGGTGCTGGGATGAACTTCTGAACAAGAACCTGCATGGTTCGCAGTACTTTCGACTTCAATCTATCGATCTCGCACGGGGGTTCCGTGGAAGCACCGGGGCCTCGGATCGCCGGCAATGGCCGGTGGAAACAGTCGAGTCCGTGTCGTCATGGACTGACCGAGAAACCGGGGGGGGATACAGGAACGTCCCTGCATCCGGCTCCGCCGGGGAATCGTCTGGCCTCATTATTCGTGGGATGGCCCCGGGCTGCAAGGGTCTGCATGAAGGATCGTGAAGATTCAGGGCCCCGGACCCCTTTTCGGACAGGAGGAGGGGGCCGATCCGATGGAATGTAGAATCGAACTCCCAGGGAAAGAGCTCTACACGATGCCTGCCATCCTCAACTGGTTCCTGCGACTGCTGCCCACCAATCCCATCTGCGTTCGCGTGGTCAAGGGTGGATCCCTGCGGATGCGCCAACTGGTGATCCGGGGCGGATTCCTTGGAGCCCTGATTCTCCTGATGCTCATGCTGCTGCTGGTGAACTTCACCGCCTCGACCACGTCGTTGCGTTCGCTGGCGACCACCGGGGCGATGATCTTCGCGTTCGTGAGCATCATCCAGGTGATGCTGGTGTGCCTGCTGACACCCGTGTTCATGTCCGGTGCCATCGCCCACGAATCCAATCCCCGCACCTGGGAGATTCTCCTGTCCACTCCGTTGAACTCGCTCCAGATCGTGCTGGGCAATCTCTTCGGCCGCCTCTTCTTCATCCTCGCCCTGCTCGTGTCGAGCCTGCCCCTGTTCATGGTGCTCCAGTTCTTCGGCGGCGTCCCGGATGGATCGATCCTGGGTTCCTTCCTCATCGCATCCTCGTCCGCCCTGCTGGTGGCGAGCATCGCGGTGACCCTGAGCGTGACCCGGGCCGGCGGACGGCGAGCCGTGTTCCTCTTCTCTGCCGGCGTCGTGCTGTATCTCTTCGGCACCTACGCCCTGGACATGGTCATGCGGACCCCGATTCCCGGCGGGGACGGTGCAAAGTGGACCACGGTCATGACGCCGCTGAATCCCTTCCTCGCCCTGGAAGTGCTGCTGGCGTCGAATTCCTACGTCCCTCGCTCCAGCGAGGAATTCGGATGGCTCACGAAGCTCTGGCTGGCCAGGCCGATCGACACATTCTGCTGGCTCTGCCTGCTGTCAAGCGTCGGACTGATCGCCTTCTCCACCACCTGCGTTCGACTGTTCTCACGCAACGGGCAGATGGACAGCGTGCTTCGAACGGTGATTGGTCGTACCCGACAGACTTCCCTGGAACGGGACCCACGCCCGGTGGGCGAGAACGCGGTCGCCTGGAGGGAATCGCACCGCGATGCCGGCAACCTCGCGGGCATGATCGGGCGATGGTCCTTCGTCGCCGTCGGACTGGCCGCGACAATCACCATGCTCTGGCTGCACAACGGGGGACAGTTCGACCTGGGAACCCTGAGAACGGGCATCGGGTTCCTGGTCTTCGCCGAGGTGTGCATCGTGATCCTGACCGCGGTCAATCTCAGTGCCACGGCCGTCAGCCGGGAACGGGAGGACGGCACGCTCGACATCATCCTCACCACACCGATCCAGCCCGGGCCCTACCTTGCCGGAAAGCACATGGGATTGGTCCGGTACCTCCTGCCGATGATGCTCGCCCCCATCGGCTCCCTCCTGCTGACCATGCTCTACGTCCTGATGGATGGGCTGGGCTCCACGATCGACCAGGCCTTCACGACCGTCTCAGGCGACTCGGCCGAAGCCCCCTTCATTCTCTGGCAGGGCGTGGTCGCGTTTACGATGATGTTCATACCGTTCATCGCCTTCTGCGTCATGATCGGACTGATGTGGTCGATCCGAAGTCGCGGCACCATTGGATCCGTCGTGGCGGCGGTGATCATCGTCGGCGGGCTCACCGCCCTGCTCAGTTCCTGCTCCATGATCATCTTCAACAGCACCCAGGTCCTGGGGCTTGTGACCGTCAGCATCAGCCCCGTCAACCTGCTGCTGTTCAGCCTCGACCCACTGCCCTGGGCATCACGACTCGATCCCGCATCCAACCTGGGGACCTGGCTGGTGCTGGGCGGCGGGTTGGTCAGTGGCGTCGGATGGGGCGTTCTCGCCCTGCTCCTGCACCGGAACATGAGCCGCACCTTCATGATGACGGTTCGGCAACTCGCGGGCCGCTGACCCGAAGGGATATACTGGCCACAGCCATCGATGGAGGAACCAACGCGATGCCGTCCACCACGCCCGACATTCCCCGCCTCTACGATGAGGAAGGCGACCGACTCGTCCAGGCCGACAAGCGATCTCCCCGCGTCATCCTGATCCCATCCGGAAACCCCCGCGAGGCCTCTACGGATCGCGACCGAATCCGCATCCAGTGGGGCCAGATGATGCTGGCCGATCTGCTGGCCAGCCGGTACCGGACCCTGGTCTGCGGCGTCAACACCGAGGACAACACCAGTGGCATCATCGGCATGCTCGCCGACCTGCTGCCCACGAGCCAATGGACGGCGGAAACGATCACGGCCCACGCCCGCATGTTCTCGGAATCGATGAGCCAGGATGAGACCATCGTGCTCAAGTTCGACATGGACGAGGTCGAGGTGCTGGCACTGCTGCGACCCAAGGGGCGTGATCACTTCACCCTCGAGGACCTCAAGCGTGGCTTCCAAAAGGTCGGCAGCATGATCGAACGCCGAACCGATCGCCTTCCCTGCGCCAGCGTCAGTTTCCTGGGAGCGAAGGCGAACGCCCTCGTGGGAGACGACCAGCGGGAGCCGTCGTTCGAAAGCGTACTTCGCACCATGTTCGAAGCCGGATACCGCGGCGACGTCTACCCGTCCCTGGGCATGTGGGAACTTGCACCGACGGCCGTCTGGGCGTCGTACCCCTTCTCGGATTCATTGAAGGTGATGCGTTCCGGGGGGTTCTGATCAGACCAGGGCCATGCCCGGGTTCTCGATCAGGTCCTTGAGCGTGACCAGGTACTCCGCCGCGGTGGCCCCGTCGACGACGCGGTGGTCGTTGCTGAGGGTAACGGACATCTCGTGACCGACCACCACCTGCCCGTCTCGCACGACCGGCTTCTTCTGGATCGCGCCCAGCGCGAGAATCGCACTGTTGGGCGGATTGATGATGGCGGTGAAGTTGTCGACCCCGTACATCCCGAGGTTCGAGATCGTGAATGTCGAATCGGACATCTCGTCTACCGTGAGGCCCTTCGTCCGGGCCTTGTCGACCAGAGCGTGGGTCTCCTGGGAGATCGCTCGCAGGCTCTTGCGATCCGCATTTCGAATCGACGCCACGACCAGTCCGCCGCCACGTTCCGGGGGAAGGGACACCGCGACCCCGATGTTGACGTCACCGTGGTACTCGATGTGGTCTCCACCCCAGGATGCATTCATGAGGGGGTTCGTGTACATGGCCAGTGCGCAGCAACGCAGAATCAGGTCGTTGAATGTGAGCTTGACGCCATGCGACTTGAGCTGGTCGTTGAGGGTGGCTCGCATTTCGACCATGGGGTCCATGTCGAAGACCATGCTGACCTGGTAATGCGGAATGGTCTGCTTCGATTCGACCAGTCGACTGGCGATCACCTGTCGCATGTTCGACAGGGGCTCGCTCCGTGACTGGAGGCCGAACCCACTGGACACGGCGAGTTCGGTGGGCTCCGACGCGGCGACACGGGACACCGGGGTGGCCTGCACCACTGCGGACGGGGGTGGTGTGGGTTCCGCAACCGGGGTCGCAGATGGCGGGACGGACGCCGTGGTCTCCTCCGCAGCTCCGACGGCTGAGAGCACGTCACGCTTGACGATGCGGCCCATCGGACCCGATCCCTGGAGTGTCGTGATGTCGAGCGCGTGCTCTTCGGCCAGTCGCCTGGCCACGGGT
>Ga0315336_1006756_pt1 | contig 11520 bp, 9 predicted proteins | sample ASW5metaG_FD_204512 | JGI IMG/M metagenome (GOLD analysis project Ga0315336, IMG submission 204512) | Ammonia-oxidizing marine archaeal communities from Monterey Bay, California, United States - ASW #5 | ecosystem: Environmental > Aquatic > Marine > Intertidal zone | place: USA: California...
GCTCGAAGCCGAGCGCCTGATGTACGGCGCACTGACCTTCGATCCCGATCTCGCCGACGCCCATCGCTCTCTCGCTATGCAGTATCGAAGTGCCTACACGCTGGCCGTCGAGCGACACGACGATGCCGCCGCCGATCGCGCTTTTGGACTCCTGCGGGACCATGTCACGATGCTGCCGCCGTCCGAGGAGCAGCGAGAACACCTGCAGTGGATCCAGGGTCATGGTCTGCTCACATTGCGAACCCAGCCAGACGAGGCAAAGGTCGAGCTGTTCCGGTACGAAGTTCATAATCGGAGAATGGTCCCGGAACAGCTCTCGTCTCCGGGTACGACGCCGGTCCAGGCCATGGAAATCCCCATGGGAAGCTACCTCCTCTACATCGAGCGACGGGGGAGGCATCCGGTTCGCTATCCCGTGAACATTGGGCGCCGAACCCACTGGAACGCCGATCTTCAGCTTCCGGCTCTGGGAACCCTGACGCCGGAGGAATGCTTCGTAGCGTCCGGGTGGTTCGATGCCGGCGGGGATCCATCGGCGCTGGGTTCGGTCTCGGCGCGACGGCTGTGGGTGCCCGACTTTGTAATGCGAAGATTTCCGGTCACCAATGCGGAATACCTGGTTTTCCTCGACGACCTCGTGGCCACCGGTCGGCAAGACGATGCGCTGCGCTACATGCCGCGGTCGCGGGCAACGGCACCAGGCGATCTCGGCGTACCGCTCTACGGCCGCGACGAGGACGGCTCCTTCGCCCTGGTTCCCGATCAGGACGGGGATGTCTGGCTGGCGGATTGGCCGGTCGTCAACGTGGACTTCAACGCGGCACTGGCGTACGCGCGGTGGTTTGCGGAACGTACCGGCCAACCGTGGCGGTTGCCGACGGAGTACGAGTGGATGAAGGCGGCTCGCGGCGTCGACAACCGCATCTATCCCTGGGGAAACGCGTTCGACCCGACGTGGTGCCGGATGTCCCACAGCAAACCGGGACGACCCTTGCCGGCAAACGTGGACGAGTTCGCCGCCGACCAAAGCCCATACGGTGTCGTGGGTATGGCTGGAAACGTTGCCGACTGGTGTCTGGATCTCTTCGAGTCGGAGGGCCCGCCCACCGACCAGGGCAAGGCGATCGTGCCGGATATCCCCGTGAGAGTCGCCGATGACGTCGAGGCCAGGCGGGCCGTTCGCGGCGGGTTCTGGGTTGGGTCCGCCAGCTACTGTCGGTTGGCGACGCGGGTGGGATTTCCGCCCTTCAACCGCGAAGGCACCCTCGGATTCCGTTTGGCTCGGGCTATCATGCCGGCATGACGAAAGGGCTGCTCATACTCGCGGGATGCGCTTTGTTGGCGGGTTGTCACTGCCGCGACGGGGGTCCGGCGGGAAAAACTGACGATATTGTCAGTTCTGCGGAAGCCCCGAGCGGCATCACACGTCGGCTCTCCAACTACGAGCTCGAGCGCTCGCTCGATGTGTTGATCGGCGTTCGCCCCGATTCCCTGGATCGCCTGCCGCCCGATGGTCTCGGACACAGCTTCGATCGGGTCGTCGAGTCCCAGACCGTGAGCCGCGCCCACATCGACGCCTTCTTCGACATCGCCACCGAGGCTGCAGACATCCTGGTCGGCGAAGCCAGGCTCGACGAGATCGCACCATCTTGTGCGGACGCGATCCTGCCGCCACTCCGCTCGAGCGCGACGGTCGAGATCATCGGTGCCGCCCTCGGACTGGGACCGGAGTGGTCCGTACAGACCGATCCTGGGGATCCAACGGTGAGTTTGACGGTCTACGCGCCCGATCCCAGTGCATCTACCTCCTACGGTTTTCCCGCCGCCGGGCTGTACACGGTCTCCCTAGACATCGACGTCACCGATGGGCCGCTCGACGAGGTCGCGGCGATGTTCGGAGGTCAGTCGATGGGCGTCTGGGGCGCTGGAAACGGGCCGCAAACGTTCAGTTACGATGCGGTCCTCGACCGGGACGAGACCGTGGTGTTGGACTGGGATCTGTCGACGAACCCCGACTACCACAACCTCAATGTCGTGTACGAGGTCGTGCGCATCGAAGGGCCACAGGATCCCGATGCGGCGACGCACCTCGACGATCGGCGGCGCTGTGCAGAAGACCTGATCGACACCCTGGCCCCAGGAGCGTTCCGCCGTCCTATCAGCTCGGGCGAGCGCAGTGACCTGCTCAGCCTGTACGACGAAGGGGCTGGAGACGGCTCCTCCGGCTTCCGGATGATCTTCCAGGGGATCTTCGCAAACGCTAGCTTCCTCTACCTGATCGAGGAGGGAGAATCGGTCTTGGATGGGGTCTATCTCCTCGACGACTACGAGATTGCTGCCCGGCTCTCCTATGCCTTGTGCGAGGAACCGCCCGACGACACCCTCCGCAGCGCAGCGGCGGCCGGAGAAGTGCACACGGCCGACCAGATCGAGACCCAAGCCCGCAGGATCCTTGAAAAGTCATGCGCTCGCACGACAGTGCGTCGATTCCTCGGTCACTGGCTACACCTGAACCGGCTCGAGTCGCTGAACAAGAGCCCCGAGGTCTTCCCGGAATTCACCGAAGAGGTCCGCACCGGACTCGTCTCGGAGCGGGATGCGTATCTGGACGGCATGTTCTGGGACGAGGACGCTGATCTCGCCGAGTTCTTCACCACCGACAAGTCCTGGCCAGACGCCGACAGTGCCTTCCTATCCAACGGGAGCCGGCGTGGCATTCTCGAGCAACCCGCCCTGCTTGCGGTCACCGCACCCTTCGATGGCACCAGCCCCGTGGCTCGTGGTGTCTTCGTGCTCGAGCAGGTCCTGTGCAATCACCTGCCGCCGCCGCCCGTCGAGCTCAATGTCGCGCCTCCTCCGCCGGATCCGGGGCTGTCAACGCGCGAGCGATGGGCACAGCACTCCACCGACGAACAGTGCCGTTCCTGCCACCAGGAGATCGACCCGATCGGCTTCCTCTTCGAGGAGTACGACGGGATCGGACAGTTCCGGACCACGGACGGCGCCCATCCGGTCGACGCCACCGGTGGTGTTCCGGTCCTCGGAATCGACGATGGCCTGGAGGGCGTGGGTGACCTGGCCGACACCCTCGCCGGCTCCGATGAGCTCGCTCATTGCTTTGCGACGCAGTGGCTGCGGTTCTCCCTCGGACGTCTCGAACAACCCACCGACCTGCCCTCCACGGATGCGATGGTCACCGTCCTCGCAAGCCAGAGTATGCGCGAGGGTCTGATCGCGTTCGTCCGCTCGCCATCCTTCTCGCACCGCTACGAGGAGGTTGAATGAACCGCCGCAAGTTCATCGCCAGCCTCGGCGCCGGAGCGTTCGTCGCCCCGTGGGTCACCCAGCTTCTCGTTCGCGGTGCCGCCGCCGCCGAAGGGGATTTTCCGCTTCGGTTCTTCGTGCTCTTCACCGGCAACGGCCAGTTCCCGGACCACTGGATGCCCAGTGGTGGTGAGCTCGACTGGACGCCGTCGCCGGTGCTCACTCCGATGAACGATATGCGGGACAAACTGCTGTTGCTTCGCGGTTTTCAAGGAGACGGTAGCCACAGCGTCGGCATGTCCGAGACCCTGACCGGCCGACCTTCCCAGAACGGAGACGGCGTCGCCACTGGCGGGCCGAGCATCGATCAGTTCTTCGCGGACGCCTGGCACGGGAACACACCCCTGCACTCGCTGGAGGTCGGGGTGATGCCCGCCAACGAGGCCAGCGACCAGATCTGCTACTCCGCGAGCGGCCTGCCGATACCGCCCATTGGACAATCACTGGGGGCGTTCGAGCGCGTGTTTGCGGTGACGAATGAGGACCCCGCGGTGGCCGTCGCTCGCCGCGCCCAGAAGGCGAGTGTTCTCGACGTGATCTCGAAGGATCTGACTGCGCTTCAGGGCCGGCTGGGCGCCAAGTCGAGAACGCTCCTCGACGAGCACCTGACCCTCATCCGGGAGCAGGAGACCGATCTGCAGCAGCCCTTCGAGCCCAACCAGTGCCCACTGCACGATCCTCCAAGTGGAGATGGCCTCATCGATACCTGGGACCACCACAACGACACGCTCGCGGCCGCTTTCCGCTGTGACGCGACTCGGGTGGCCAGCATGCGGGTCGGAGGCTGGGGTGGCATCGAGTCCGGCGGATACCCCGAGATTGGCATCCAGGCGGGGCATCACGACGCCGCCCACGGTGGCTCGCCCGATCCCTACAACGACCTGCTCGGAATCAATACCTTCCATGCCGAACAATTTGGGAACCTCCTCCGGATTCTCGACGGCGTTCCGGAGGGAGATGGGACGTTGCTGGACAGCACCGTTTGTGTCTGGGTGAACGAGTTCGGTCTCGGCGACTTCAATCATCACGGACGCGACGATATCCACGTGGTTCTGGGCGGCGGCGCGTGTGCAGGCATGGCTCAGGGGGCGTATCGGGTCCAACCCGGCACGGACTACGCCCACTTCCTATTCACCCTGACCCACCTCCTCGGGGAGACGGGTGCATCGTCGTTTGGCGACAGGGGAGACACGCTGGTGGCCGATCTGTTCAGCTGATCTCCAGTCGATTATACTCGGCCAACCAAGGGGCCACGGGAGAGGCGTCGATGGACGAGAGACAGCTGCACTCGCTTCTTGCGGGCGGAGCGGGTTTGGACGAGTACCTGAACCCGGTCGCCGAATCGCGCGAGTCTGCCCTCGTCCGCCGTCTGCGGTGGGCCCGCGTCAACCAATATGACTACGCGAACAAGAAAGAGGCGAAGTTCCTGGTCACCAATAAATCCAGGTTGATGGAGATTGTCCGCCAGCGGGACTTCGACAATCCGCTCCTCGAGAAGATGGGCAGTCGCGCGGTAGCTGCTGCGCCCAACATGCTTCGCTCCTTCATGCACTCCGCACCGCAGCGGACCCCCGAACCGACTCCGCGGCGTCCAGCTTCAGCTCCGGCTGCTCCGGCTCCGACTCCGACTCCGGCTCAACCGACGCCCACGTTTTCGAGGCAGCCGATCACGCCGCCGCCGTCTTCGTCGGGGCCCCGCCCAATCCTTGAAAAGCTCCGCCCGCCGCCGCAACTCGTGCGCAAGGCCCCGAAGATCACACCTCCACCAGCGTATCCCTCGCGCAGCCTGGACCAGCGTCTGACTCCGCCGCTGCCCCGTCCGCCGCCTCCAGCTCCTCGTCGTTCTGAAAAGAAGCGGGACAGCGAATTCCTCAGCACGCCTCCACCCGTGCGCCGCCGCCGCAGTGATGAATGGCGGATCGAGCCCGAGGATGTGCCAGCTACCCACTGCTTCAGTTGCAGCGCAGATATCAGGGGAAAGCTGTCCTACATGGCGCCGTCGGGGGACGCCTGGCTATGCCGAGACTGTGCCGTGGCGCCGCCGGCCTAACTTCGCTTGATTCGGTCTCCCTCGGCAACGCCCTCGAGGACCTGGATCTTGATTCCGTCCGAAACGCCGACCTCAACGTCGCGACGCTCGAAGTGTTGGGGCGAGATCTCGACCTCGACAAAGGCCTGTCCCTGATCGAACTGAAGAACGGACTCGTTGACGGCGAGTACCTCGGTGACTCGCTCGAGGACGATGTCGGCATTGGCGGAGGAGCCAGCGCGAATGAACACGTCACCCTCGGGCTTGATGCGGGCCTTGATGGCGAACTGCACCGCGCCTTCCTCGACCAGACCCTTGGGGCTGATGTACTCGAGAGTGCCTGGGAACGTCCGATTCTCGATGGCGCCAACGGTGATGTCCAGGGCCATTCCCTCCTTGATCTTGCCGACCTCGGACTCGTCGACCTTGCCCTCGAAGATCATGTCCGACATGTCGGCGACCAGCGCCATGGTCGTGCCTTCGTTGAAGGTGTTGCTCTCGATGACGGATTGGCCGTTCTTCACGTCGACCGACAGCACCATGCCGTCGACCGTGGATTCGACCTGCGTGCTGACGTTGCCGGTGCGCTGCGACACGCCGTCTTTGACCAGCTGCAGGTTGGACAGTGCGGACTGATATTCCTGGCTACGCAGGCTCTGGCTCACCCGCGCGCCCTCGACCTCCGCGGCGGAGATGACGTTCTGGCCAAAGAGCTTCTCGGACCTGTCGAGCTCGGCCTGGGCATTATCCAGGGAGATCTTGGCGGATCGGACCTGAGACTGAGCGTTGTTCAGAGTCACCATGTCCGGGATGATCTGGATGGAGGCGATGAGATCTCCACGGTTGACCAGCTGTCCAGGCTCGACCTCGAGGTGGCTGACGACGCCCGACACCCGGGACTTGATGGCCACCTCGTTGCGGGGAACGATGGCACCGGTGGCGACGGTCTTGAGCACGATGTTGGTGATGAACGGCTCTTCGGTCTGGTGTACGACCGGTGCCTCCATCGACTTCCAGCCCAGAAAGGCGAGGGTGAGCATGAACATGCCCAGGACCGAGAGTCCGGCAAGAATGGGGAGGATTTTTCGCAGCATCGTGGGTTCTCTAATCCGCTCTGAGGGCGTCGACAGTTTTGATGGAGACCGCGCGTTGCGCGGGTAGCAGTCCGGCGATCGCTCCGCCGATGACCAGGATGACCGCGGCAATCACCGCGACCTGCAGGTCGACCTCGGGCTGGCCGAGGAATTTGTTGTCGGGTCCAATTACCGCCGAGAGCACCTCGAGCAGGGCGACACCGGAGACGAGTCCAAGATATCCGGCGATGCTCGTCAGGGTGACGGCCTCCAGGATGACCAGGGTCACTATCGACCCGGGCGTGGCCCCAAGAGCCCTTCGGAGGCCGATTTCTTTCGTGCGCTCGCGAACCACGATGAGGAGGATGTTGCTGACGCCGACCAGTCCGGTGGCCAGAGTGGCGATGCCGACGAACCACACGAAGATACGGATTCCCCAGAACAGGTTCGTGATCTTCTTGAACTCGGCCTCGGAGTTTCGGGACCCGATGGCGTTGTCATCGTCGGGATGGATACCGTGTCGCTGACCCAGGACTGAGCGGATGTTCTCCTCGAGAGCGGCCCCGCTCACGTGGGGCAGTCCGCTGATGGCGAACCAACCGATGCTGTTTCCCTGGTTGAAGGCCTGCTGGAACGTGGACAGCGGGATGTGGATGGTGCCGGCCTGCCGGTCGCCCTGGTCTCCGGGGACCGCCGAGTGAAACTGGCCGATGACCTGAAAATAGACGCCTTTGACCTTGATGTAATCGCCGATCGGGTCCGCTCCCTTCTCGAACAGCGTCTCATAGACCGTCGATCCAATCACGGCGACCTTGCGGCGGTCGCGGATGTCGAGCTCGTTCAGAAAGCGGCCACTGTCGAAGATCATCGGCTGGATGTGGGCGAAGGCGGGCACGTCGCCCATGACCTGGAAATTCCCGGTCTTGTTCATGCGGGTGACGTTGTTGCCGTCCCGCCAGCCGCCGAGCTGGTTGCGAGGAGCGAGGTGCTCGATGTCGTCGATCTCGGCCCGCATTGCCAGAGCATCGTCGTTGTCGTAGTCGATTTCTCGGCCAGGTTGCAGCCCTTTGTACGGCAGGGACGTACGCTGGCCCCAGATGTAGACGGCGTTGGTGGAGTAGTCGCCCATGCTGCGGCGGGTACCGACTTCGAGGCCGTCTCCAAAGCCGAGCATCGCCAGGAGCATGAACATGCCCCAGAACACTCCGGCGGCGGTCATGAAGGTCCGAAGCTTGTTCTTGCGGACCGTGAGTACGATCTCCTGCCAGGTGTCGAGGTCGAAAATCGTCAACATGACTACTCCGACCGCAGGGCGTCTATGGGTCGCACGGCAGCGGCTCTGGCGGCGGGGAAGAAGCCAGCCAGGGCGCCAAAGAACACGAGCAGAAGCATCGCCAACAGGGTGGCGCCGAAGTTGACCTCCGGGTCGCGGATGTAGTCGTTTTCAGGCATGAAGCGGATCATCAGCTCAATGACCGCCACCCCGGCGACGAGGCCCACGTAGCCGGACACCGAGGTGAGCACGATGGCCTCTTGCATGATCATGCCGATGATCGATCCCGGTGTAGCCCCCAGGGCTTTGCGCAGGCCGATCTCCCGGGTGCGCTCGGTGACCGAGACCAGCATGATGTTGCTCACCCCGACGATGCCGGCGCCGACCGTGCCGAGGCCGACCAGCCAGACAAAACCCGAGAGGAGCGTGAAGGTCGTCGACACCTGCTCGAAGCGCTCGACATTGTTGCGAATCCGGAGGGCGCGTTTGTCATTCGGATTGAAGTTGTGCTTGCGAGCCAGCTTGTTCAGCATGCCATCGGTGATCGTCGCGGCCTCTGCTGCCGTGGCGTCCCCCACCGTGACCATGATCATCGCCATAGAGTTTGCGCCGTTGTAGGCGAGCTGTGCCGTGGTGAGCGGGATGTAGACTTGCCGCATCTCCCCGATGCTGCCCACATCCTCGAAGACGCCGACCACCTTGTACTGCAGGCCGCCGATCTCCACCCACTCGCCGATGGGATCCACGCCGCGGAACAGGTATTTCGCGACCTCTACACCGATGACGACGACCTTTCGTTTCTGGGCGAGGTCGAGGTCGTTGAGGTAGCGACCGCGGATCACCTTCGTCATCTCCAGGTACTGGTGGCCCGGGTGGACTGAACGGATCCCGAAGGACGAGTGCCGGTCACCGTAGCGGACGATGGAGTTGGTCCAACGCCTGAAGCGGCCAGTGGAGTGTTCGACCTCCTCCATGTTCGAGATCTGCTCGTAGTCGCCGTCGGTGAACTTGATCTCGCGGCCGACGGCCTGTCCTTTCCACGGCAGCGTGGTCTCGCCTCCAAAGATCCACAGACTGTTGGTCGCGTCGTCCCTGAACTGCCAGCGTGTGGCGTTCTCCAGGCCCTGCCCTGCGCCGAGGAGGATGACGAGCATGAAGATGCCCCAGGCTACGGACAACGCTGTGATGGCCGTCCGGAACCGATTGCGGTTCAGGGACTCGGCGATCTCCTGCCAGCGGTCGAGAGAGAACATCAGCTCACCGCGCCGTCGTGAAGCTCGATGATGCGCTGTGTTCGCTCTGCGATATCGCGCTCATGGGTGACGACCACCACCGTGATCCCCTCGCGGTTCACTTCTTCGATGACCTCCATGACCTCATTCGACGTGGTTGAGTCCAGCGCGCCTGTGGGCTCGTCCGCGAGGATGACGTGGGGCTTGGTGATGAGGGCGCGCGCGATGGCCAGTCGTTGCTTCTGGCCGCCGGACATCTCAGTAGGCAGGTGCTCGGCCCAGTCCTTGAGGCCGACCCGGTCGAGGTAGTCCAGCGCGAGAGCGTTGCGCTTGCGGCGGTTCATGCCCGAGTAGTACAGGGGCAATGCGACGTTTTCGACCGCGTTCTTGAACGGAAGCAGATGGAAGGACTGGAAGACGAAGCCGATGTACTCGTTGCGGTAGCGCGCCGCCTTGGCCTCGGACAGGTCTTTGACGGTGATGTCGGCCAGCGAGTAGGTGCCAGAGTCATAGTCATCGAGGATGCCGAGGATGTTCAGCAGCGTCGACTTTCCAGAGCCGGACGAGCCCATGATCGAGACATATTCGCCGTCCTCGATAATCAGATCGAGGTCCTTCAGGACGTGCAGGGGCTTGCCCGCAACCTGGTAGAACTTGTTGATCTTCTCCATGCGGATCACGCCGGCACACTCCGCGATGGGCGCGAATGCTGCGGTGGACGCGATCTCGCAAGGGAACGTGGTGTTTGATGACAAGTCGATTTCTCGGATGGAGCCATGGATGCAGAAGCTGTGGGGGACCTGCACAGGGTCTGCACATCGGTGCTGCATGTTGGGCATCGGAGGTCCCTATGTTCCGCATGTTGCCGCTCATACTGCTCGCCGCATGCACGAGTGAGCCGCCCGCGAACCCCCAGCCGGGCACGGTGTCCTGGGCAACGTGGCAGGATTACAGCTTGGGCCTGACGCTGGACTACCCAGATACCTGGGAGGAGAGTTCCTACGGTGACGCCCACCGTCTGACCCTCCGCAACCAGGGTTATCCAGTGCTCTCGGTCAGCCACCTATCCGAGTCCGAGGCGGCGTACGATGGTCTGTGGGGTCGCAATGAGTCGGATGGAGAAGGGTTTCTAGCTGGAAAGCCAGCGGTGCTGTATGCTTACGACCACGCTGAGCCGCTGACGACTCTCCCCACTCGATCCTGGGTCATCCCCTGGTCTGGCAAGTTCCTCGCCCTGGAGTTTCGGGTTCGAGGCGGCCAGTTGGATTCCGTGCAACAGGCGATGTTGTCCCGAGTCAGGTTGGCCGAACCGAAGCCCGTTCCGTAGCGTTCAATAACGGAAGTCTCGACGACGCCACCTTCGCGGGGGCGGTGGTTGTAGGCCCATCCGAATCAACACCTCGCCAGGACCGAGGAATGGTCCTTCGAGATCAGGTCCAGGTGGGCACCAGACATCCGGGACCAACCTCGAGAACGGTAGGTATCGCCTTCGCACTGCTGCCCGGAGCGCGATGTTGGGACCTTTGGGTCCTCGCAGGTGGTTCTCGCGGTAGTCGATCTCGACGAGGTAGCGAGGTAGCCACTTCTGGCTCACCGCGAAATGGGTGATGTGGGTCTGGATGTTGATGCGCACCAGGTGTTTATCAGCGGCATTGGGTCGCACCTCATCGCACTCCAGAGTGTCCGAGTGTTGTGCTGCCAACAGACGTCCACCCTTGGGTATCGAGCTGTAGCGCGAAACCACGCGTTCACCGTCCGTCGCGGCCCAAACCCAGGCGAGGCCGGCTCCAAACTCCTCGCGACCCGGGCGTTGGCACCAGATCGCCAGGCCGCTGACCATTGGCTCGTCAATGAGGCGAATATCGGGGTCTTCCATCGCTTCTCGAATGCGATGCATCATTTTCCACGCGGTCTCGTAGCAGGTTCCGATTCTGCGTTGGAGCTCCGCCGCTGAGCAACCAGCTGGCCTGCAGATCAGGGCTGCGGCAAGGAACCAACACTTGAGGGGAACCCTTGTCCGGCCCAGGGTAGTGCCTGCGGTGACAGACGTCTGATGGCCACAGGCTTTGCACGCGAATACCCTGGGCCGTTTCAGAATTCGACGGTGTCTGGTTTCGCTGCACCGGCATCGGAACCCCTCCGGCCATCGGATTTTCGCCAGTATGTCCACGGCTTCCCAGTCGGATCGCGGCAAAGATTGTTGATTCTGGAGCTGTTCCATGCGTTGCGTGTAGCGGCTGCGAGCGCATTTCGGGGCACTAAGCGGCGCGGATTTCCGCCCTCGCGAGACGATTCCTCAATCACTGGTACGCCGGCTCCTACGGCACCCAGGTTGATGCACGTGCGCCAACCTGGGTGCGGTAGGAGCTTGCGTCGCAGCGGGCGTGGATGTGGGCATTGGCAGAGTCGCCGCGCGCTTCTGCCTTGCCGGTGCCTCACGTGTTGCTCGCGCTGGGTTCCGCGTTGATCCGCGTCAGAGCTCAGCTGGATTCTTCCCAGACCAATCCGGACCAGTCGGGAATCGGCCACGGGTTGGCGCCGAGGACCTGGTCAAGGAATGCGGTCGTCAGCGTGGAGATCTGTTGGCGA
>Ga0315336_1006757_pt1 | contig 11520 bp, 12 predicted proteins | sample ASW5metaG_FD_204512 | JGI IMG/M metagenome (GOLD analysis project Ga0315336, IMG submission 204512) | Ammonia-oxidizing marine archaeal communities from Monterey Bay, California, United States - ASW #5 | ecosystem: Environmental > Aquatic > Marine > Intertidal zone | place: USA: California...
ATATGACTGTTCGTTTTCAACGTCTTTTGGTTATTCTTTTTTCACTTATATTTTTGACTAGTGCTATTTTATTAATATTATTTAATTCTAAAAAAAACTTGGTTTTTTTTTTCACTCCAACAGAACTTATAAATTCTAACTCTGCCATTAACGATATTGTGCGAATAGGAGGTTTTGTGGAAAAAAATTCTTTCATAAATAAAGGGAATAGCTCTTATAATTTTATAATAACTGATAACAATAATAAAGTTTTTGTTGAATATAACGGATTACTTCCTGATTTATTTAAAGAAGAACAAGGTATTGTAATTGAAGGAAAACTTAAACCAGATTTCACTATTTATGCTTTTACAGTTTTTGCAAAACATGATGAAAATTACATGCCAGAATCAATTCAAAAACAACTTCAAAATAATAAGTATTGGAAAAAGAACTATAAATGATTTCATTGATTGGATTTATCGGACTAATAATGTCATTTTTTTGTAATGTTGTTGTTGTTACTTCGTATTATTTCAGAATAAATAAACGCTTTAATCAAATTTTTTACTTAGCTCTTTATTGCGGTCTTTTTTTTATTTGCCTATCATTTTTTTCGTTAATGTTTGCTTACTTAAGTTCTGATTTTTCAAATTTTAATGTTTTTCAAAATTCACACTCTTCGAAACCTCTGTTATATAAAATCACAGGAACATGGGGCAATCATGAAGGATCAATGTTGTTATGGTTACTTATCATGAACATATATAATATAGTTTTTTCATTCAACACAACCTTGGAAGATATTCTAAAAAAGCTTACAATTTTTTTTCAATCTAGCTTGTATTTGTGTTTTTCTTTATTTGTTATTCTTACGTCTAATCCGTTTTTAGTTAATTCTATCGAAGTTAATGAGGGTTTGGGACTAAATCCAATTTTACAAGATCCTGCTTTGGCGATTCATCCTCCTTTTTTGTATATAGGTTATGTTGGATTCTCATTAATTTTGAGCTTGGCACTTGCAGGCACAATATCGGATAAACTAGATAACTTATGGATAAAAGTCATAAAAAGATGGACGATGTTTTGTTGGCTGATGCTTACCGGAGGAATAGCTTTAGGATCTTATTGGGCTTATTATGAACTTGGATGGGGAGGTTGGTGGTTCTGGGATCCTGTTGAAAATGTCTCACTAATGCCATGGATAGCCGGTTTAGCGCTTGTGCATTCTTTAATGATAACGCAACAAGAGCAATTATTAAAACGTTGGATTGTTTTTTTATCTATTTTATGCTTTTCTTTAAGTATTCTTGGGACCTTCTTAGTTCGTTCAGGAATTTTAACTAGCGTTCACTCTTTCGCAACAGATGCATCTCGTGGCATTTTTATTTTAATCCTATTTTTAACAATTACTGGATTTTCATTTATTGTTTTTATTCTCAAAGCCCCTCATTCAAATAAAAAATTAAATCTATTATTCATCAATAAAACATCTGCACTAATCATTAATAACATTGTAATGTTAATTGCATGCATCACCTTACTCTTAGGTACAATTTATCCTATAATTGTTGAGGTTTTAACAAATAAGAGAATTTCAGTTGGCGCTCCCTATTATAACTCTACAGTAATACCAATACTACTTCCAGGTTTTTTAATAATGAGTATTGCTCCTATGTTATCTTGGCAATCTAATAAGTTAGTTAAGCTAAAAAACTATATATATTTATTAATTGTTACTGGTATTTCAACTGTACTCATTGCATATTTAACTAAATTTAATATATGGGCGTTTATTGGAACAATATTGAGTTTGTGGATTATAGCTACATCTCTTTTATCTATTTTACACAACTGCTTGAAAAATAAATTTAACAAATTCTTTATCTACAACAATGCACTTATTGCCCATTTAGGTGTAGGTTTCGTGATTCTAGGAATTACTTTTTCAAGCATTTTTCAAACCAAAAATAATTTTGAAATAGAAACTGGTGAAACAATCAATGCAGGTGAATATTCTTTGCGATTAAATAATTTGCAAATGCTAGAAAAAAACAATTTTCAAGAATTACAAGGTGTTTTTTTGTTATACAAAAAAGATAAATTGTTAACCTCCATTAAATCAAGCAAAAGATATTATTATGTATCTAAAATTATTACAACAGAAGCAGGTATCTATCATGATTGGTTAAAAGATTTTTATTTAGTTCTTAGTGACGAAAAAAATAATAAATGGTCAATTACAATTTATCACAATCCTCTTGTAAGTTTCATTTGGATAGGTGTTATTATAATGATCTTTTCAGGAATGGTCGGGGTTTTAAAAAGATGAAAAAAATATTTTTATCTGTCCCCTTAATAATAGTTATATTGATTACTATTTTTTGTCTTGTTTTTTTATTACAAAACAGAGATCCAACCAAACCTCCTAGCGCACTATTAAATAAAAATTTGCCTGATTTTGATATTATTAATTTGTTTGATAATACAAATATAATTTCAAGTAAAAATTTTAAAGGTAATATTATGCTAATAAATTTTTTTGCTTCATGGTGCTCTCCTTGCAAAATTGAACATCCATTATTCTTTGAAATAAAAAAAAATTATCCAAGTATAATATTAATAGGAATTGATTATAAGGATAAAGGAGAAGAGGGAATTAATTATTTAAAGACAATGGGCAATCCTTATGATTATGTTGGAGTGGATAATAAAGGATCAATAGGATTAGAATTAGGTGTATTCGGATTGCCAGAAACATTTATCGTTAATTCTAAGGGAATCATTGTACACAAACACTTAGGACCAATTACAAAAAAAATCATTACAAATGAAATTATACCTTTTATCCAATAAATTAGTTTTAGTAATTTTTTATCTATCAATTTTATTATTTTCTACTATTGCTTTAAGCAATGAGGTAATTGATTATAAAGTTAAAAAAATTACTTCTGGCCTTCGTTGCATGACATGTAAAAATCAAACTATCTATGATTCTGACGCAGATTTTTCAAAAGACATACGCAAAATTGTCCGTCAAAAACTAGTAAACAACCATACTGAGAAAGAAATTATTAATTTTTTAGTGGAGCGATATGGTGAATATATTGCGTTTACACCCCAATTAAATCGCCGTAATATATTCTTGTGGATTTTTCCCTTTCTTATTTTTGCGCTATCCTTTGTTTTTTTCATAATTCATCTCAAAAAAAATCCAACTAAATAATAGTATTTATTTCATTTTTTGAATTTTTAATTATAACAAACTAACTGAATATTAAACTTTGCGACTCATTAAATGTGAGTCATTAGGAGGAATTGTGAAAAAATTTATATTATTTTTACTTGCGCTAAGTTTGTTATGCGTAGCATCAATAGCAAATGCAAAATCTATACGCATTGGTACAGAAGGGGCCTATCCCCCATGGAATAACTTGAATTCTGCTGGAGAACTAGAAGGGGCAGAAATTGATTTTGGAAATGAAGCGTGCAAACGTATGGACGCTAACTGTGAGTGGGTCACCCAAGATTGGGATGGCATTATACCGGCTTTGCTAAATGGTAAATACGACATTATTATTGCAGGTATGTCAATTACTGAAGAAAGAAAAGAAAAAGTTAACTTTACTAATGGATACATGAACGATGGAGCAAGATTTTGGGCTCTCAAAGATAGTGGACTTGCAGACATATCAATTGCAGGAGTTACTAAGGTTAATATGAATAATGCTGGAGGGAAGGAACAAGCAGCCGTAGGTCAATTAATTGCGGCCTTCGAAGGCAAAACTGTTTGTGTTCAATCATCTACAACTCATGCAAATTTTGCTTCACAATATATGTCTGGTGGTTCTGAAGTAAAACTTTATCAAACTGTTGATGATCACAATTTAGATTTAATAGCTGGTCGATGTGATGCTATTTTATCAGATGTAGCTTCCGCAATTGATTTTATGGCTACAGATCAGGGTTCTAATGCAGCATTTACTGGACCAACTTTCTCTGGTGGACCTTGGGGTGATGGAGTTGGTGGAGCGATTAGAAAAGAAGATACTGACATACTTGATATGTGGAATGAGGCAATTGCTGAGATGGCTGCTGATGGCACCACTGCTGAAATCACCAAAAAATGGTTTGGCCGCGATATGTCAATGTAATTAATATATTTAGAAATTAAATAAGATAAGAAGCGGTATCAAGCCGCTTCTTTTTTTTATGCATAAATTAAATAGTGAACAAACATTTAAATTATTATTTATTAAATAATGTTTATACAATAATATCCAACAATGAGTAGAGTAGCAATCATTGGGGCAGGCATCATTGGAGTTTGTATTGCTCATTTTTTAAGAAAAAATGGACATCATGTAACATTGTATGATCAAAGCGAGCCTGGCACCCAAACATCTTTTGGAAACGCAGGACTTTTTGCAAACCATGAATGTATTACAGCTAACTCACCCCATCTTTGGAAAAATCTACCTGGTATGTTGTTTAACAAGAATGGTCCTCTAATAATTGACTGGTTTTATGTTTTTAAACACTTGCCGTGGGCAACTAGGTTTTTAAGGAACTGTACTACATCAAGAGTTGAGCATATTGCAAATACTTTAAGTTCATTTTCAACACATGCTGAACTTGCATATAAAGAAATATTTGCTGATATTGATTTTTCAAACAACATTGTTAATAAGGAGTCGATTTTTCTTTATGAATCAAAAGAATTGTTTGAAAAATACCAATATGCTCATAATTTAAGAAAAAGATATGGGGTTAATTTTGTTGTAATCAACAAAAAAGATATTGCAAGGATAGAGCCTCACCTTGAACCAATATATTATAATGGAGTAATTCTTAAAGGAGAGAGTTTTACTAAATCTCCTTTGAAAATGACCCAAAAAATATTTAATAATTTTATAAAAAATGAAGGTAATTTTATTAAAGCAAAAATTAATTCTATTATTCAAAAAAATAATTCTCTTTTTCTTAAATATGGGGAGAAAAAACAAAAGTTCAATAAAATAGTAATTGCAGCAGGTGTATGGTCAAATATATTAGCAAAAAGTATTGGAGATAATTTTCCGCTAGATACCGAAAGAGGATATCACATTGTATTTGAAAACAAAAATAAATTATTAACTCATCCTGTGGGATGGGCTAAAACTGGTTTTTATATGACACCAATGGAAGATGGAATTAGAGCAGCTGGAACGGTTGAAATTGCAGGTTTAGAAAAACCTATGAATATTAATATTCTGTCTATGATTGAAAAAAATGCAAGGAGTATTTTACCTCAATTAGGAAAAATTAAAAGTAAATGGATGGGATTCAGACCCACTTTGCCTGATTCATTACCAGTAATTGGTGAATCACAAAAATGCAATAATGTTTATTATGCCTTTGGCCACCAGCATCTTGGTTTATCTTTGGCAGCTATTACGGGTAAAGTAATTCAGTCACTAATTGAAAACAGAACTAGTAATATTAATGTGGATGCACTAAATCCTTATCGATTTTAAAACTCACTTTTTTTATAATTGTTATAATTACAACTAATAATTGAAAATATTTAAAATATAACTAGTACAAAACTATGAATTCTTTACTAGGTCTCATCATACAAATAATTAATTTGTACCAATTTGTTTTGATTATTTATATAATTGCAACATGGTTAATAAGCTTTAATATTATCAATACATCTAATAATTTTGTCCATAGTGTTATGACAGCCCTATATCGTTTATGTGAACCAAGTTTACGATTGATAAGAAATTTTTTACCAAGCTTTGGTTCAATTGATATTTCTCCTATAATTGTTTACATGTTATTATGGTTTGTAAAAAGTTTATTAATTGAATATTGGCCAAGGTACTAATGACACAGATTATTGATGGAAAAGAAATTGCACAAAATCTTCGTGAGAAACTTAAAAAAGAAATCACTGAACTTAATAATAAATATAATTCTGTACCGGGATTAGCTGTTATACAAATTGGTAATGTTGCTGCAAGCAGTGTTTATGTAAAAGCTAAAACAAAAAGTGCTCTCGAAGTAGGAATTAAGATCATTGATCATCACTTGGACGAATCAACGTCTCAGAATCAATTATTAGAATTGATTAATAAGCTTAATAATCAAGATAATGTTAATGGCATATTAGTTCAATTGCCTTTACCCAAACATATGCACGAGCAAACAATCCTTGACTCCATTCATCCAGATAAAGATGCAGATGGTTTTCATCCACTTAATGTTGGGAAATTATCTATATCAAGTCAAACTGAAGAAGGCCTTCTTATACCTTGCACACCTTATGGATGTCTCTTAATGCTAAAAGATCGTAAAATAGATCTGGTGGGTAAAAATGCTGTTGTCATAGGTCGATCAAATATTGTTGGCAAACCTATGGCACAATTGTTAATAAAAGAATCATGTACCGTCACCGTTGCCCATTCCAAAACAAAAAATCTACAACAAGTTTGTAAAAATGCGGATATATTAGTGGCTGCTGTAGGACGACCTGAAATGATTAAAGGAGATTGGGTCAAAAAAGACAGTATAGTAATCGATGTAGGCATTAACCGTATTACAACACAAAAAGATGGGGAAACAATAACGAAACTTGTAGGAGATGTTGCTTATACAGAAGCAAAAAAAAATGCTTCTGCCATTACTCCAGTTCCTGGAGGGGTTGGTCCAATGACAATTGCTTGCTTACTTCGTAATACAACTATAGCTTTTAAAAATTCAAAAATTGAAAATTGAAAACAAAAAAGAATATTCCTGTTGTAAAACTTCCCAGTGGAGAAACTATTCATTTAGGCGATGTAATTAAAAAAGAATATGGAGAAGTAACAATTCAAAAATTTAGCCATGGTTATGATATTGGAAACAGAACTGCAATAATTAACCATTTAATTAAAAAAAATAATTTTAAATATTATCTAGAAATTGGAGTAAGAGATTTAAAAAATTTTAATAAAATTAAGATTAAAAATAAATTGGGTGTTGATCCTTCTCCACATAGAGAAGATGAAAATATTATTACAGCAACATCTGATGATTTTTTTAATAAAAATGTAAAATTTTTTGATTTGATATTCATAGATGGATTACATTTAGAACATCAGGTAGATAAAGATATTAAGAATTCCCTTAAGTTTTTAAATAACAATGGTTTTATTATAATGCATGATTGTAATCCACCTACAGAATTACATCAAAGAGAAAATTATGAAATAAATGGTCAATTCCCTTCTTGGAACGGCACTGTTTGGAGATCATTTGTAAAATTAAGAATCACTAACAAAAATCTTAGCATGTCTTGTGTTGATTGTGATTGGGGAGTAGGAATAATAAAAAAACATAAACAACAATTATTTAAATTAAATTCTAAAATAAATTATTCTTTGCTAGAAAAAAATAGAAAAAAATTATTAAACTTAATTTCAGTTACTGAATTTATTCAAAATTATTAATTATAAATTACATTTCTCCAAAGTTTAGTAATTTTTTCTTTGCTATATTCTTTATCAACATAGCTTTGGCCCTTAAGTACTATTTTTTTTGCAGTTTTTTTATTTTTTTGCAACCATTTCAGTCCCTTACCAATATGCCCCATATAACAAAACTCTTTAAATTCTTTAAATTGACTAACGTCTGACATTATAACAAATCTTCCAAGATTAATTGCATCTATTATTCTGTTGGATGACTTTATTTTACGTTGTAAGTCATCTATATAAGGAATAATTATTACATCACTTTTTGTAATTTCTTTATCCATTCCCTCTGTCCATTCAACCAACTTTATACTAATTTTTTTTTCATTAATTTTATCCATATCCTTTTGAAAAAATTTTAACTGAGAAGAAATAACTGTTAATTCACATGTAATATTTGATTCAATAATCTGATTAATACCAAACAATAACGTATCAAAGTTTGTAAACATACCAAACCACGAAACTTTAATTGGATCTTTAAAATGCAGATTCTGAGTAACTTTGTTAAATCTTAAATAATCAGGGATGACTTCAGTACTAATTCCTAAATTATCTTTTAGAATTTTTGATGCTGCAGATGTTTTAACAACACATACATCACTCAGTTTTGCAGCTTTAAGATTGATGGAATGCCTTCTGTAGATAGTTTTTTCACCAACAAACCAATCATCAAAAATGCTTATTATTTTTATATTGGCCTTTCTCGCCTCTTTGATTAAATTAACTACATCGTTGTGAAACATTTTACTCACTATAATGACATCTGGGGAGTATTTCTTTATTGTTTGAACAGGATCAAAATTTTCTAGAAATATTATCATCGGTATTTTTAAAAGATTGGCTGGAATTATAGCACTAACAACATAACTTGGTATTTTTCTTGGATTCTGGTTTGATAAAACCCATAAGGGTGATTTATATTTCATAATAAACTCTTAACTTTTTTCTTTACTTGTAAAAATTTTTAAACCTAAGAGAATTGATCTTTATGAAGCCCTCGGCATCTTTTTGGTTATAACTTCCTTGCTCATCAAACGAAACTAGGGACGTATCATATAAACTATTAGGAGACTTTCTGCCTAATACCACAACATTCCCTTTATAAATTTTCAATTTTACTTCACCGTTTACATTTCTTTGTGTTGAATCAATAATCTTTTGTAATGCTTGTCTTTCTGAAGAAAACCATAAACCATTATATATAATCTCAGCATACTTGGGCATTATCTCATCCTTTAAATGTGCTTCACCTCGATCAAGAGTTATGCTTTCAATAGCTCGATGTGCATTAAGTAATATTGTTCCGCCAGGAGTTTCATAAATTCCTCTGGATTTCATTCCAACAATCCTATTCTCAACAATGTCAATACGACCAACGCCATGCCTGCCAGCAATTACATTTAGTGAACTAAGTATCTCGTGAGGTTTTAATTTTTTATAATTAATAGCAATAACATCGCCTTCTTCAAAACTAATGACAATTTCTTCTGAATTTTGTGATGCCTCATCTAATGATTTTGTTCTTGAAAAAACGTATTCAGGTGCCGCAATCCAGGGATCTTCCAATATCTTTCCTTCAGTTGAAGTATGCAATATATTAGAATCTGTACTAAATGGGGGCTCTCCTCTTTTATCTTTTGTTAATGGAATTTGATACTTCTTGGCAAAATCTATAAGTTCATTACGTGAGCTAAAATCCCAATCTCTCCAGGGTGCTATTACCTCAATATTAGGATTGTTGGCATAATACCCCATTTCAAACCTTACCTGATCATTCCCCTTGCCTGTTGCTCCATGTGCCACTGCATCTGCCTCAACCTTTCTAGCAATTTCTATTTGGCGTTTTGCGATAAGTGGTCGAGCAATTGCAGTTCCAAGCAAATAACTACCTTCATAAAGTGTATTGGCTCTAAACATTGGGAAAACGTATTCTTTAACAAACTCTTCCTTTAAATCTTCTATAAAGATTTCTTCAACCCCCAATGACTTAGCTTTTTCTCGAGTATACTCAAGTTCTTCATTTTGACCCAAATCAGCAGTGAAAGTAACAATGGGGCATTCGTATTTAATCTGTAACCATTTTAAAATAACACTCGTGTCCAATCCTCCAGAATAAGCAAGAACAATTTTTTTTGGCATTGTTAACAATCGTTAATAAGTTGATTATAAGCAGCTGTAAAACCTCTGAGAGTATAAATATCTTTAGTTTTTGTACCTCGTGATGATTCTCCATTAATTGTCAATTTAATTCCTTTTTTCATAGCAAAAATGACCTTGTCATCATCATTGGACCACGCAGCATCATCATCAGAATAAAAATCAAATTGTACATTATCAATGGTCACAAAGACTGATTGATCTTTTTTATAAGGATATCCTGCAGCAATCTGAACAACAGCAGCTTTTTTTTTGTTAATTCTATATACTAGAATATAAGTTAACCCTCTTAGTTTATCCTCTGATAAATCGGTTTCTATTGGTGCGCTTCCTATATAACAATAATCAGTTTCTTTAATAAAATTCCATTTTCCTTTTTCTACATCTGCATGAGATGAAAAAGCAAAGGCAAACATTAGCAATAATATAACAAAAGTAAGAAAATTTTTCATGACAAATTAATATATTTATTAGTATACCATAAATAAATAAATTTAAAGAAACATAAAAATCGATTTGTAATTATAATGACTGTGTCAAAATTAACTACATTTGTTACTAGGGGAAATGTTATTGAAAGCATTCATGAGGCAAAATGTTTAGTTCAAAATTTTAACTATAAGACAATATTTACTACAGGTCACGAGCTAGATTTGGTTTTTCCAAGATCTGCAATCAAAATTTTTCAAGCTATTCCCTTCATTGAATCTGAGGCACATAAAAAATATAAATTATCAAATAAGGAAATTGCTATTGCTTGCGCATCTCATTGTGGAGAAAGACAGCATATGATTGTTTTAAATAAATGGATAAGAAAAATTAATATTAATAGTAATTCCCTTAAGTGTGGTATTCATAACCCTCTTAATTATCATTCATCAAATAAACTTTTATTAAGCGGAAAAAAACCTAACCAACTTCATAATAATTGTGCTGGTAAACATTTGGGTATGATTTCTGGCTGTCTTACACATAAAATGGATATTAATAATTATATTGGCTTGAATCACCCATATCAAAAATTAATTCGCAATTCTTTAGAAAACATTACGGAATGTAAAATTACAAAAAAACAAGTTGGCATTGATGGTTGTAGTGCGCCTCAATACGCTTTTCCACTTAAAAACCTATCTATTTCAATGGTGAATTTAATTAAACACTACATTGGCAAAGGAAAATTTTCTACAGAAATTAAATTGCTTCTAGATTCTATTTTACAACATCCAAAATTAACTGGAGGAAGCAATAAGTTTGATAGTGAATTAATGAATATTTCAAAAGGAAAAATTTTTTCAAAAGGAGGAGCTGAAGGTGTTTTGCTTTTTGCCCATAAAGAAAAAAAAGTAGGAGGAGTAATTAAAATCAAAGATGGTAATGAAAGAGCTCTTCCATCGGCTGCGATTGCAATATTTAAGGAGCTATCGCTAGTTACTAAAAATGAACTACTGGAATTATCTAATTGGAGCAACCAACAAATATATAATCATGCAAAAAATACAGTTGGGAGAATTTATACTAAGTTAAAAAAATGAATACACTTGCTAAAAATCAAATTTTAGAATTTATTTCAAATAAAACTATTGTTAATAGAGTTATATTATCTAATTCATTTAGTATCATTTGTGAAAAAATTACACTTCAAAATCACTCTAGTTTTGTTGTAAAATATTACGATAAGAAAAATCTCTCCTTTAACTCAATAAAAAATGAGGGGGATTCTTTAATCTTTATGAATAAAAAATTTCCAAATCTTTTCCCAACTGTAATATTGCTAACTGATGATGTTTTGATTATGAATTTCATTGAACATAACGATATAAGATCTGATAACTATCAAAATATTCTCGCTAAAGAAATTCTAAAGATACACTCTGTAACA
>Ga0315336_1006758_pt1 | contig 11520 bp, 7 predicted proteins | sample ASW5metaG_FD_204512 | JGI IMG/M metagenome (GOLD analysis project Ga0315336, IMG submission 204512) | Ammonia-oxidizing marine archaeal communities from Monterey Bay, California, United States - ASW #5 | ecosystem: Environmental > Aquatic > Marine > Intertidal zone | place: USA: California...
GGGGATCTCCGCACTGAAAAAGCCATCCTGCTGTAGGGCGAATTCTTCGAACTCCGCCGCGTCGAGAAAGCGAGGCTCCATCCCGCGCTCACGGCACAGCTTGGCCCATTCGTCGGTAGCGAAGCCTTTGCGAAAGGCCACCGCCAACTTTGAGCGGATGTCGTCTGAAAGCCCTGCCGGCCCAAAAAAACCGCTCCATGCCGGCGCACCGAGCTCGAAACCGAGCTCGTATGTGGTCGGAGTGTCAGGCATTGGCGCAGCGCGATTTTCATCGAAAACCGCCAGTGGCCGGAGCCCGCCCGAGGCCACGTGTGCGACGACTTCGCCGACGCCGGCGATCACCGCGTCGACATGCCCGCCTAGTAGGGAGACCAGAGTTCCCGAGCTGCCGTTGTAGGGCACGTGCGTCACGCGAATTCCCATCTGCTTCTCGAGCAGCAGGGTGTTGAAGTGCCAGATGGAACCTGTGCCCGAATTCGCCATAATCAGTCCGCCTGGCTCGCGCTTGGCGGCGGCAATGAATTCGTCGAACGTCTGCCACGGCGAATCGGCGTTAACGACAAGGGCCGGCGGGGTCTTTGAAACCATGCAGATCAGGCTCATATCAGCCGGTCCGACATCAGCGTATCCAAGCGACCGCACCATCGCGATCTCAACAGGAGCATGGCCGATCGTATAGCCGTCGGGCGCACGGCGGGTGACGAACGAGAACGCCAAAGCTCCGCTGGCGCCCGGCTTGTTTTCGCACACGATCGGAACACCCAGGTCATCCTCGATCAGGCTCGCCATCACGCGCGAGACCGTATCGGAGGTTCCTCCCGGGGATGCTTGAACGACAAGCTTAATTTCACGCGAAGGGAACGGGCCGCTGTCAGCTGCGCAGCCAATCAAACAGAGGAGCGCGCCAGCCAGGGTCGGGCGCATCTAGGTTCACTCAGCGCGGGGGCCGCGGCAGGCGTATACAAACGCTGGCGGAAGGTTCCGTACAATCACCCGCCGGTCGATCTGATCGAAGAACCGCCCGAGAGCTTTCTTGGCGTCGAAAGCCGAGATCGTACCGTCAGCAATCCGGATTCGGCTGACGTACTGAAATTGAGTGAACACCGCCTCGGAGCTGAGCCGCGAAGTTAATCCATTCAGGATGTCGTCAACAAAATCCGGCGGCATCAGAGACAACCCGAGCGACGAGAGAGCTGCGTCGATCCGTCCAATTTTGCGCCGTTGGAGCTCTTGATTGAGCATCTCGGCGCCGGCTTCGACAACCTCGAGGCGCGGATCGTCAATCTCTTCGCCGAGATAAGTGACGAAGCGGGGGTTGATCTCAAAAGCGAGCAATCGCCCGTCCGCTGGCAGGCGTTCGAGAATACGGCGAGTCATCACCCCGGTGCCGGGTCCGAGCTCGACGACGGTCTTCGCGGTCTCGAGCGGCAGGGGCTTGGTCATCGCCTCCACCAAGGAAGGCGAACTCGGCGCTATCGCCGCAGTCGACTGAAAGTCGGCTAAGGCTTGGGTGGCAAAGGTGGCGAGGCTCATCGATATCGACGGAAACAGCAGGGTAACAAAATAATTGTCAGTTTCCTACAATTTTTGTCTTGCGGGATGTCGATTCTGGTGTTACCCTCTGACTGGTGGTGCTTACTATGCCGACATTGATCACAGCCCGTGAACTACATGTCGGTTCCCGCCATATCGCCCTTGAACCAAGGAGGAACGAAAGTCGGATGAAAAGCACTTGCGATGCACACACACGAATGTTCCTCACACCGCACAAGGGCGACACGTCCTACTCATAGGGCAACAAATCCGCTTTAAGACATTGGGTTCCGGCCGCGCAGGTCTGATGCGACGGATGTGGGGGCGTAGCCGTTACGCCCCCAACGACTCAACTGACGAGCAACAGGAGGTACAACCATGACGAACTATTTGACTCTAATCCCCGGTGCCGAGGCGCGGCAGTCGGGCAAGCCGGAAGTCTTCGTGTTCCCTGCCAATCACTGGGTTCGCCTGGAGAGCTTCCTGACAGGGGGCTCCGACGAGTCCGAGATCGTTGAGCAGGCGGTCGCGGAAGATGGTCCTCGAGCGGTTCGAGCCGTTCTCAAGGCCTGCGAAGAGGGGAACGCTCGCAAGAGCGCGGCGTTGTTTGCTCTGGCCGTCGCGGCCACGAGCGGCGACCAGCGGACCCAGCGGGCGGCATATCGCGCCTTGGCCGTGATCGGGCGGACCGGAGACGAACTGTCTCGCTTCGTCGATCACGTCAGCGCGCTGACGCCCGGCCCGCTGGCCGCGGCATAAGGTCTGGGCGGGTGAGAGAAACTCACCCGCCCGTTGTCAGCCTAGGCAAGGCGGAAATAAGGTCATGAGCCTGGCCCAGGAATACCGGAAGTCGCTCGAACAACGGTGGTGTCTTCAGCTCAAGACTTCACTGCCGGATGACGACGTTTATCGAGGCATCGTCACACATGACCGCCCGCGGTTCATAGCTCTCGCATCCCTTGTTGATTTCGCGTTCGACGGGGTGGAAATACTTCCCAAAAAGTACATTCGAGGATATCGTGACAGCGACTTCGAGAGATGCACAAACGAGATCATCCGGTCCAACGGTGCGCTTGAGGGACTGACGCCGCTGAGTTGGCTTGACAGCGTTCAAACGATTCGCGAACTTCTTGCGGAGGTTCATAAGCGTGACATCTGGCCGGGCGTCGAGTTGCTGAAGAGAGACGCCAACCGAACCGCTTTCTACATCGGACCTGTCTTGGAAGTTCGAAAGAGCGACTTCGATCTCAATTGCTACGACGCGGCAGGCGAGTGGGAAAAGGAATACGAGCTACCGTTGCGCGATGTTTGTCGTATATCGCTGGGCGACCGCTACACTACCGAATTCAATCGCTACATGCGAGCTAAGAGCGGAGGTCAATGAAGTACCTCTACGACACCATCCCCTACTGGGGTGAGGAACCCGAAGAACAGACCCAGCATCAGATGACCCGCTGCTTCGATACGGCGGACCACTGCGCCTTCATGGCCGATCATCACCTAGGCTATGCCGTCCCGATCGGCGGGGTCGTCGCCTATCGCGAGCACATCTCTCCCTCGGGCGTTGGGTTCGACATCGCCTGCGGCAACAAGGCCGTCCGGCTCGACGCCGATGCGGAAGAAGTCCGCAAGAACATCTCGACCATCATGGACGACGTCTTCGAGACCATCTCCTTCGGCGTCGGACGCAAGAACCGCGAGTCCGTCGACCATGATCTGTTTGACGACGACGCTTGGCGCCTGAAGGCGACCAGGGACCTCAAGGACCTCGCCCGCAAGCAGCTCGGCACCGTCGGCTCTGGAAATCACTACGTCGACCTGTTCACCGACGAAAACGAACGCGTTTGGATCGGCGTCCATTTCGGAAGCCGCGGGCTCGGCCACCGGATCGCAACCTGGTTTCTCAAGCAAGCCGGGGCCAAGGACGGCATCCACGCCGAGCCGGCGCTGATTCCGGTCGACTCACAGCTCGGGCAGGAGTACATCGAAGCGATGACCCTTGCCGGTCGTTATGCCTACGGAGGCCGCGATTGGGTGTGCGACCGGGTCGCCCGCATCATCGGCGCGAATGTCGTCGAAGAGGTTCACAACCACCACAATTTCGCTTGGAAAGAGGTGCACTTCGGCGAGACCCACTGGGTCGTCCGCAAGGGCGCGACTCCAGCCTGGCCGGGTCAGCTCGGTTTCGTCGGCGGGTCGATGGCCGAAGAAGCGGTGATCATCCGCGGGAAGGAAGCAGCTGACTCGGAAGCTGCCGAGGAACAGCGTCGCGCGCTCTACTCCACGGTGCACGGGGCCGGGCGAGTGATGGGCCGCGCGATGGCGCGGGGAAAGATCAATCGAAAGACCGGGCAGGTCATGCGCGAGCCGCTGGTCACCAAGCATATGATGCGCCAAGCCATCGACGACGCCAAGGTCGAGCTACGTGGCGCCGGCGTGGACGAGAGTCCGCATTGCTACAAGCGTTTGCCCGACGTTCTGGCCGAGCACGCCGCGACAATCGACATCGTCCATCGGCTTACCCCGATCGGCGTCGCCATGGCTGGAGCCGACGTTTTCGATCCGTATAAGGATTGAGGGCGCAGGTCATCCATTCGCGCTCTTCCTCAAATGTGAAATAGTGTAAGCGCTACCCATGGACCCAAAACAAATCCGCAATTTCGTACTACTCGGCCTGCTGCTCGTCCTGGTCGCCGGTTCTCGCACGATCGCCGAGTTCATCATTGAGTACCACTGGTGGAACGAAGTCGGACAAGTTCCGACGTGGCTCAGCATGCTGCTTTACCGCTTCGCGCCCGCTGTGCTGGCGTCGGCGATCGCCTGGTTTGTCGCAGTATGGGCGCATGGACGCGGGTTGCAGTTCGCTGGGGTGCCCAGTGGCGCCTACCAGCTCTACTCACGGTTGGTGACCTTTGGCCTCTTGGTCCTGGCGATCGTTTTCGTTGGTAGCGGCATCGACTCTTGGAACGTGATGGCGTTTGTCGGCTCTCAGGGGGCCGGAGCACCGGCCCAGGTCTGGACCGATCCAGTGTTCGACAGGGACCTTTCGTTCTACCTGTTCGATCTGCCCTTCTTGGGCCTGCTGCTGCGTTACCTCTTCACCGTCACTCTGATGGCGGGGGCCGTATTCTGGATCACGGCTCGTGGCTGGCAGATGTACGAGAAGCTCCAGCGATTTCGCGAAGGGGGCGGGGCAATGGAGGAGTTCGACCCCGGCCCGAATCCGTTGCTGCTCGAAGGTGCGACGGAAACCCCGTTCGCCCGCGTTCTAGGCTCAGTCGCCTTGGTCGCCGGAGCCGCTTGGTTCTTCTTGGGGCGCTACACATTGCTGCTCAATCGGCACGCGTTTATGAGCGGCATGGACTACGTCGATGAGCAGATCACGCTACCCCTTCGCTGGGTCGTGATCATCGCGCTGCTTGCGGCGATCCCACTGCTGTGGCAGAAAAAGTTGAAGTTCGCGGTCGCGCTGGTGGTGGCGTCGATCGCCGCGAACACCTTTATCCCAGGGCTTGTGCGGACCGTCTACGTGCGTCCGAACGAGCTCAGCATCGAAAGGCCCTACATCGCGCGCCACATCGAGGCGACCAACGAGGCCTTCGGCCTGACCGCCGGTCAGGAGCGCGTCTTCGGCGGCGCACAAGAAGAGCGCCTCGACGTCCAAGCCCACGCGACGCTGGTCGATAACATCCGCCTGTGGGATACACAGGCCCTTTCAGACACGATCACGCAGATCCAGGCCCTGCGCCCCTATTACCGCTTCGCGGATGTCGACATCGACCGCTACACCATTGACGGCAAGATCAAGCAGGTCTTGCTGTCTCCTCGCGAAATCGATATCAACCAGCTGCCCATTCAGGCCCAAGAAAGTTGGATCAACAGCCACTTCATCTACACGCACGGTTACGGCGTCGTCGCCGCGGAGGTGAACCGCACGACAGACGACGGACTGCCCGTACTGATGATTCAAGATGCGCCCCCGCAGATCCGTACGCCTGACATCAAGATCGAGCGCCCCGAGATCTACTACGGCGAAATCACCCACGATCCAGTTTTCGTCAACACCGATCAGAAAGAGTTCGACTATCCCTCCGGCGACGAGAACATCACTTCGAGCTACCAGGGCCACGGCGGTTTCCCAATCGACTCGCTCGGCCTGCGCTTAGCGGCGGCGCTGCGCGAGGGGCAGGTGAGCATTTTGCTGACCGCGCTAACAAACGAGAACAGCCGCATGATGATCTACCGCAACGTCGAGGAGCGGTTGGCCAACATCGCCCCATTCATCGAATGGGACCCGGATCCGTACATGGTGATCGACAACGACGGTCAACTAATGTGGGTCGTCGACGGCTATACGACTTCCGACGTCCACCCTTACTCCGAGTCTGTCGAGGTTGGCTTTGGGCGTACCCGCGTCAACTACATTCGCAACTCGGTAAAGGCTGTTGTGGACGCCTACCACGGAACGACAACACTCTACGCATTCGATGATCGCGATCCGATCTTGTCTGCTTACAGGTCGTTGTTTCCGCAGCTGTTTACTGACGCCTCCGAGATGTCGGCCTCCGTGCGTGAACACGTCCGATATCCCATGTACCTCTTCGACGTGCAGGCCGAAATCTATCGTACGTTCCACATGAACGACCCAGAGGTCTTTTACAACAAGGAGGACGTTTGGGAAGTGGCTTCGAGCCTTTCGGGCGACCGTGGCGAGGCGGCTCGCATGCGGCCGATTTACATCGTTGCCACCCTGCCGGAAGAGGACGAGCCAGAGTTCCTGCTGATGTTGCCCTTCACGCCGCGGGGCAAAGACAACCTCATCGGCTGGATGGCGGCCCGCTGTGATGGGGAGAACCTGGGCGATTTGGTCTACTTCCAGCTATCGAAGCAAGAACTGGTCTACGGCCCCAATCAAATCGAGTCGCGGATCAACCAGGATCAGGACATCGCCAAGGACCTAACCCTGTGGAACCAGCAAGGCTCTCGCGTCCTACGCGGAGAACTGCTGGCACTGCCGATCGGAGCTTCGTTCTTATATGTCGAGTCGATCTATATCCAGGCGGAGACGGCACGAATGCCACAGCTCAAGAAGGTCGTTCTCGCGATGGGGAATCGCCTGATTTACGAAGACACGTTCGAAGAGGCGCTGCTTAGCCTCGACGGCGGGAATTTCTCGCTTCCTGAACCTGACCTGGCGCCGGGGACCCAGCTGATCACTGCGGGCGATCAACCGCCACAAGCGACGTCGACCGATACTCGCAGGCTTCGAGCGCTCGCGGCGCGACTTGCGCAATTGCGAGAGCAGGCGGAAGGCCTCGTGCAGCAGTTGGCCGACGTGGAGGAAGAGCTCTCGCGGTAGGCGTTCGCATTGCGAAGTTCGGCGCAGAATCCGATAGACTTTGAGCTGAATGGAAACCGACTCTCGCACACTCGCAATCGACATCGGCGGCTCGGGGTTGAAGATCATGGTCCTCGACCCCGAAGGCAACCCTCTAACCGATCGTATCCGCAAGCCGACGCCCGATGAGCCGCTCCCTGGTCCCGTGATCGACATCCTTCATCGGATGGCTAAGGGCGTCGGCGAGTTCGATCGCGTCTCGGTGGGATTCCCCGGTGTGGTGGTCGACGGCGAGGTTCGAACGGCCGTCAATCTCCACGAAGACTGGATCGGAGTGAACATCGCCAGAGAACTCGAGGACCGCACCGGCAAGCCGACCCGAGCCGCGAATGACGCTGACATCCAAGGTCTCGGCGTGATTGAAGGTAAAGCAGTCGAACTCGTACTCACCCTAGGGACCGGGATGGGTTCCGCGCTATTCGTGGGCGGGCGCCTCGTCCCGAACCTCGAGCTAGGTCACCACCCATTCCGTAAGAACAAGACCTACGAAGACGTCATTGGCGACGCCGCGCTGAAGAAGGGAGGCGAGGACAAGTGGAACAAGCGCGTGAGCGAGGCCATTCGAGTGCTCGACCACATCTTTAACTACCGCATGCTCTATATCGGCGGTGGCAATGCCAAGAGGATCGACTTCCAGCTACCGGCGAATGTCCAGACCGTGCCCAATGTGGCCGGACTGCTTGGCGGCATCGCGCTCTGGCAACAATAGCCCCTTATTGGTACTCCACAATCGCGGTCTCAGCGATATAGCTCTGAATGCTGCCGATGTCGATCCCGGGCGCGCTGAAGCGTCTGTAGGGCTCATAGTTGTAGACGAGAATCTGCCCGGTTGTGATGAAAAAGGGGCCGGGGAACACGACACTGGGAATCATCGACGCGAGGATGTCGCGTGGAACAACCAGCCGCCCTTCTGACGCCCGCGCTGAACAGGTGAACTGAGTAATCGCTGATGTCGTATCGTTGGAAGAGCCCGTGACGACGACAAGCGAGTCAGGGGATCCGCCGGTCCAGGTTATTTCGAGGCTTTGACTACGGGGAATGGTCGTCAGGTTCGCAAGCCCGTTCACCGAGAAGACTGGCGGCAGGGTGACGGACTCGCTAAAGGCGCCCACTTGGGCGCCGCCAGACACGTTGTAGGTATGCGTCTCCCCGGGCTGCCCGACGAATCGCCGGATGCCAGCGCCGCTGTCGGATCCGGTCGCGCTGTAGCCAAAGCCCTGCCGCGCCAAATTCTGCGCACCTCCGCCGGGTAGGGTCAGCGAGACCATTCCGGCATCGAGGCCTTCGAGAATCGGCGGTATGAATGGCGCAGATATCGGGAAGGTCAACAATTGGCAGCTCCCAAACGACGTTTGGCTAATACCGCCCCAGTTCGTGTAGTCGAATGACGTATATCGTAGAAACTGAGCCGTTGCCGCATCGGTGATGCTCGTGGTCGGACCCGTCATGTCCTGCGTGTGCTGGACGAAAGTACCCACTTGCAGCCAACCGGCTGATACCGTTTCTCCACTCGCCAAAGCTCGGACTTCGTCGGCAGTCGCGAAGTAATCCGCGCAAGCTCCGGCCCCGGGATTCGCAACGGGAATGGTCGTAAAGTTGCTGATGTAGCCGCCTGTCTTGACGTAGACCGAGACGAAGCAGCCGGATACCCCCGCTGGAATCTTTGCAACAATCTGATCCAACGCTGGAAACTGCGAGCGCCCATGGTAGAACGTCTCAGCCAGCTTTCCGCCAATGTAAAGCTCGAACGGCAGCTCGTCGAGGCTCCGCTGGGAGCCAATGAGTTGTGTCTCATCGCCTGCAAACGGACCCAGTCCCGATCCCCACAGGATGATGGCCTGATCTTCCACAGGCGCGTTAGCGGGCGTCAGGATGTTGAAGTTGGCGTCCATCACAACGGCTTGCCCCAGCCCGTTGCCGCCCATCGTCATCAAGCCAAAGGCCCCTTCGACGACCAGAATCGGGTAGGGCGCGGATGTTTGTCCGTTGTAGCTTGCGATGACAGTTCCTTGGCCGGCGGGAGTCGCTGAAGGGAGGATCGCGCCAAGTTGCCCAGGCGATATGTAGTAAGGGATCGCTTCGGTCGTCACGCCGTTTACTGTGACTCGGATCGTCACGCCGCCAAGATTCTTGTCGAGCGTCGGCTCGAAGGTCCCCAGAACAAGACCCGGGCCAGCCAGCTCCGTTCCATAGACGATGAAAATGGAACCGCGGGCGATACCGTGATTGGGAGTGCCTTCAAGGAGGAAGCTGTAGTTATTCTGCAGTCCCGTTATTGAAGTGATGGCCCACAGCGGCGCCCCCACCAAGGCTAGAAACGAGATGACAAAAAAACGAAACATTGAACCTCCGACCCTCGATACTAACCCAGCGCACTCCAGCACTAGCAAGCCCGCGGAGGTAAAATGATTTCACCGTGAGAGTCTGGGCCCTAATAGCGTTTGCGACCGTTCCCTTGATGGCGAACGAGCAGGAGGAGTTTTTCGAGTCGAAAATCCGGCCGATCTTCGCGGCGAAGTGCTACGCCTGCCACACCGACGTCCAAAGCGGAGGCCTGCGCCTCGACTCCCGGACCGACGTACTCGCGGGCGGTAACCGCGGCGCAGCGGTCAAGCCGGGGAACATCAGAGACAGCTTGCTTCTGCAAGCGGTTTCCAAGCGCCATATCTCGCTACGAATGCCCCCAAACGGCGAGTTGGAGGCCCATGAAATCGAGGCGCTTGAGACCTGGGTGCGGGACGGCGCGGTTTGGCCGGAAACGCCACGTGAGTTTTTCCTGACCAAGATCCAGCCGGTGCTCGAGAAAAAGTGCCAAGCCTGCCACACCTCGTCTCCCCAGGGCGGACTGCGGCTTGATTCGCGAGAGGTGTTGTTGAGCGGCGGCAAATCGGGCCCAGCGGTTGTGCCCGGAGACGCTCAAAATAGCCTCTTGCTCCAAGCGATCCGCTATGAGCACGCCAAGCTGAAGATGCCTCCCGGCGAGGCGCTGCCGGCCGAGACCGTTGCGCATTTCGAACAATGGATCACCGACGGGGCCGCTTGGGTCGACGTCGAGAAAGCCCCGGTGTACGAGATCACCGAGGAGCAGAAAAGCCACTGGGCCTATCAACCGGTTGAGCGCGCCGAGCCGCCGACGGTCTCACTTAGCGGGTGGGACAAGAACGCTATCGACCGGTTTATCCTGGCCAAGCTCACAGATAAAGGACTAGCCCCCGCGGCACAGGCCGACAAACGGACGCTGATTCGCAGGGCGACCTACGACCTAACTGGGCTCCCGCCAACGATTGAAGAGACGAACGCTTTCCTGGCTGACGGCTCGGCAGCGGCTTTCGAGAGGGTGGTTGAACGGCTGCTGGCTTCAAGACAATATGGTGAGCGCTGGGGACGGCACTGGCTCGATCTGGTGCGCTACTCCGACACGGCAGGAGACGCGGGCGACTTCCCAGTGCCCGAAGCCTACAAATACCGTAACTACGTCATCGACTCGTTCAACTCCGACAAGCCGTACGACGTTTTCGTGCGCGAGCAAATCGCGGGCGACCTGTTGCCGTATGACAACGACGACCAGCGCTGGGAGCAAACGATCGCAACAGGGTACGTTGCCATCGCTCGCCGGATCGGGGTCAGTCCTCAGAACCTCACTCACATTCGAGCTGAGGACACGATTAACAACTTCTCGAAGACATTCCTTGGGCTCAGTGTCGGATGCGCTCGCTGCCACGACCACAAGTTCGACGCCATTCCAACAGCGGACTACTACGCGCTTTACGGGATCTTTGACAGCACCGTTTATCCTCACCCCGGCGCCGAGCACAAGCCCTGGCGAGACGACTTTGTCTACCGCGATGACAAGGCGGACGAGATCCTAGCGCCCTACCGAGCGGAACTAGAAGAATGGAACGAACGCGAACGGGCGAAATTTCGGCTCTACCAGGAATTCAACGCCAAAAAAGTCACCCGGCACACGCGCGCAGAAATCTGGCAACAGATCAACGATGTGCGCGAAGCTCGCGCCGAGTATGCCGAGACCTTCCCAGAAATGGAGATTGCCTACGCGGTCGAAGAAGGCGAGCCTCGGGACGCAAAGATCCAGAAGATGGGCGACCCTAAGTCTCCGGGTGCGACGGTGCGGCGGGGCTTCCTGCAGATTCTCGGCGGCGAGAAACTACCCGAAGACTACGAAGGCAGCGGCCGACTGGCGCTCGCCGAGTGGATGACCGACCCGAAGAACCCGATGACCGCACGCGTGCTGGTCAACCGGCTCTGGCATTACCACTTTGGAAAAGGCCTGGTGAGCACGACCAGCGACTTCGGGATTCGTGGAACGCCGCCGACTCATCCTGCACTGTTGGACTTTCTCGCAAGCGAGTTAGTTGATCGAGGATGGTCGATCAAAGCCATGCACCGTTTGCTGATGCTCTCGAAGACCTACCAGCTCTCGAGCGCGGATATCGAAGCCAACTCGGCAGCCGATCCTACGAATGAGCTGCTGTGGCGAGCCAACCGCCGCCGGCTCGACGCCGAGCAAATCCGCGACTCGGTCTTGGCGTTTAGCGGCGATCTCGACCTCACACCCGGCAGCCGGCACC
>Ga0315336_1006759_pt1 | contig 11516 bp, 9 predicted proteins | sample ASW5metaG_FD_204512 | JGI IMG/M metagenome (GOLD analysis project Ga0315336, IMG submission 204512) | Ammonia-oxidizing marine archaeal communities from Monterey Bay, California, United States - ASW #5 | ecosystem: Environmental > Aquatic > Marine > Intertidal zone | place: USA: California...
GCTGGCGTGACTTCCGACGCGCGCACGGCGAACCCCGACGTGCTGCCGGCACTGCGCATGGTCGCGCAGGCGGCGGGCATCGCGATCAGCGAGGCGGAACTAGAGGCAGTTGCTCCGACCGTGATAGCGCTGCTGGGGAGGCCGCTGAACCCACCGCCGTCCGACCTGGCCGAGACGGAGCCTGCGTTCGGCCTGCGAATGCGCAAGGGCTGAGTGGTGGCCACAGATCCGTTCGCACTCACCATCCGCGAAGCCGGCGCGTCTCTGCGGGAAGGTACGCTCACGGCTACGGCGCTCACGGAGTCGGTGCTGGCGCGCGTCGAAGCTACAGAACCGGCGCTTAACGCCTACATCACGGTTACCGCGGACCACGCGCGCAAGACTGCGGCGGCGGTCGACGCCGAGCTGCAAGCCGGCCGTGACCGCGGGCCTCTGCACGGCATCCCATTCGCGCTCAAGGACCTCTACGACACCGCTGGCATCCTGACAACCGGCGGATCCAGCTTTCTGCGCAAACGCGTTCCGGATGAGGATGCAGCCGTCGTAGCGAAGCTCAACGATGCTGGGATCGTGCTGACTGGTAAGTTAGGACTACATGAGTTCGCGTTCGGGACGAGCAGCCTCAACCCCCACTATGGCGATGTGCACAACCCATGGGACACAGGGCGCATCACGGGCGGCAGTAGCGGAGGCAGCGGGGCCGCGATCGCGGCGGGGTCGTGTCTGGGAACGCTGGGTACTGACACTGGCGGTTCCATTCGGATACCGGCGTCGCTCTGCGGCGTGGTGGGTCTGATGCCCACATACGGACGAGTGAGCCGTAGTGGGGTGTTGCCACTCTCGTGGACGCTAGACCACGTGGGGCCGCTGGCGAAGACCGTGGAAGACGCGGCCCTGATCCTCAACGCGATCGCGGCGCACGACCCCGATGACCCTGGCAGTGCCGATGTGCCAGTCGACGACTACACCAGCGAGCTTGGTCGTGATCTCCAGGGAATCCGCGTGGGCGTTCCACGCGATCCGTTTTGGCTGGAGTGTAGCGACGACGTCGCCGCCGCCTGCGAAGCGGCGCTGGAGACTCTGAGGGAACTGGGAGCCACACTGTCGGAGGTTGAATTACCGCTGGAGGCCTCGGCCGGGCGGCTAAGCATCATCTGGACAGAGGCAGCCGCGTATCACCACGAACGGATGCGCGAGTCGCCTGAGGGGTTCGGAGACGACGTGCGCATGGCTCTGGAAGGCGGGCTGGCGATCCCAGCTACGAGTTACATCAACGACCAGCGCCTGCGGCGCAAGCTGATCGAAGAGGTGAGCGCAGTCCTGAAAACCGTCGACGTACTGGCCTCCCCCACCACCCCAGCGACGGCGCCACCGCTGAGCGCCGGCGACCCTCAACGCACGCTAGCCCGCTATACCTTCCGCTACGACGTGACCGGTATCCCAGCAATCAGCTTGCCCTGTGGCTTCGATGCCGAGGGCCTCCCGATCGGTCTGATGATCGGAGCACGCCACTTCGATGAGGTGACGATGTGTCGCGTAGCGTACGCATACGAGCAGGCGACGGACTGGCACACGCGTCGGGCGGCGCTCTAACAGACGAAGGCGCACTATAGGTCGAGCGACGCCATCTCCAGCATCCGCTCGGCCTCTTCCTTCCACACATCAGAGGCGTCTACATACAGCTTGGTGCCGTTACCACCCAGGTCGCACACGAAGATCGCCTTGGCGACTTGCGCAGTAGGCCGAGTCATCGATCGCAACGCCAGCCCGCTCCAGCGTTGCTTTGGCGTCCCGTAGATCCGCCAGCTAATCACTGCTCTTGAAAACGATATGCAATAAGCCAGTGGCGCCGCAGGGCGACATGGGCGCCTCGGCGTCGACGCCTATCAGCGCCAGGTCATAATGGATGTACAGCGTGCAGAAAAAGTGGCCGGAACCATAGGATCGCGTGTCGCGATTGGGATACCGAGGACGCCATTACAGAAGGCCTCGGCGCATGGGAGACGGCGCACTTTGATCGCGGCGTAGCCCAGGGCCTGAACACGCCTCAGCATCGCCCCGCTTCCACGACAAGCGACTAGGCTGGCACTGGCATCCATTCGCCGCTGGGCTTGAAGGTCTTAGCAGTGGGGATGACCTCTTGCCCGAACTGCTCCAGTCGTTCGAACAGCTCACCGGCTGAGCGGGTGTCACGACAATCTTGGTGCGTGACCATGAGCGAATAGCCGGCCTCCGCGAAGCCCTGCAAGTCTTCGAGGATCATCTCGGGCGTGCCCTCGCAGATCGGACGCGGGTCGCGCTTGAGCGCGGGATCGTCGGCATTGGTGAGTCTCACCCCGACGAGCCCCATCATCATGAACTGCGAGAGGTCCTTGCCAACACGCTCCGCCTCGCGTCGGATTTCATCCTGGAAATGATCCAGGTCGTGTGGGCGAGCACCGGGGTGCATAAAAATCGGGTACCAGCCGTCACAGAGGCGAGCGGCGCGCCTAGCTCCGGCCTTGGACATGCCACCGAAGACGATTGGCGGGCGCGGCTTCTGCACCGGCTTAGGGTCCATAGTGATGTTCTTGAACTTGTAGAACTCCCCGTCGAAATTAGGCGTCGCGTCCTCCCAGGATGTCTTGTAGACCTGAATGCACTCATCGGTCATATCGCCACGCTTTTCGTGGTCGAGCAAGAGGGCGTCGAATTCTTCTTTGGCCCAGCCCGCGCCGACGCCCGCGATCACCCGTCCGTTTGAGAGCCAGTCAACCGTGGCGAACTGGCGGGCGTCGTGGAGCGGCGGCCGGTACGGGGAGATCAGGACAGAAGTTGCGAGCTTGATCCGCTCGGTGACCGCCGCGACTGCAGCCATCGTCGTGAGCGCATCCATCAGCTGGGGCCGCTCGACATAGTGACGCTTGCCGGACTCCGGGTTGGCTATATGCACCGGCGTCGTCTGAAGGGGAAGTGTCACGTGATCGGGGAACCAGAGGGAATGGTAGCCGAGACGCTCAGCCGACTGAGCGAAGTCCAGCGGCCGCATTTCGGAGGCCTCGATGTTCTCGAGCCAGAACTCGGTCTCACTGCGCACGATCAAACCGTGCGAGTTCATGTAGCTACCGATCTCCATGGCTGAGTACTCCTCTCCGCGCACAATCGGTGCGCGTGCGACGTGGGGGGAGCGGAGGCTAGAGGGCCCCAGCTGACCGGTCAACGGCCTGCGGACGAAAGCGAATGAATCGGCCCGCTTACTCCGCCGTGATGGTGATGGTTTTGATCGCGGCGCCGGGTGCAGCGTCCGGCGTCGGCTCGCGCGCCTCTATCGCGTGAACGACTTCCATCCCCTCGCTGACCTTGCCAAAGACCGTGTAGCCGCCGTCCAGGTGAGGAACGGTCGCCAGGGTGATGTAGAACTGGCTACCGGCTGAATCAGGCGCCGCGGTCTTGGCCATCGCCAAGGCGCCCTCTTCGTGCTTGTGGTCATTGACTTCGTCGGGCACGTTGTAGCCGGGTCCGCCGCTGCCGCTCCCGGTCGGATCGCCGCCCTGCGCGACGAAGCCCGGGATGACGCGGTGGAAGGTGAGGCCGTCGTAGTAGCCCTCCCCCGCGAGGAAGCAAAAAGAGTTAACGGTCTCCGGGGCGGCCTCGGGGTACAAGTCGGCCACGACGGTGCCGCCCGCCTCCATCTCGATGTGGGCACTGTATTTCTTGCCGGCCTCCAGCGCCATCGACGGTCGACTGTCGTACTGCTTAGTCAAAGTGCCTACTCCTTTGTCTGTGCGGCGGATTTCTGACGGCGCGTCTGGACGGCGCTGAGGTCTTCGCAATAGAAACATCGTAGCGGCAGGCAGCACGGTCGGTGTGGACTCGGCCTCAAGTGGGGCACGATATAACACACAGAGAATCGGCCGCTACGATGGCGTGCATGCGCTACGACGTGATCGTGGTAGGTGCGGGTGCCGCGGGCGCGGCGCTAGCGGCACGGCTGAGCGAGGATCCCGATCGCTCGGTGCTGCTGTTAGAGGCCGGCCCGGACTATAGCCCCGACGCACTCCCGCCGACACTCCAAAGCGCCAATTCGATCACGAACGCGATCAAGACAGCCGACTGGGGACTACGGGCGGTCGAGCATCCCTCACAACGCCCGACGCCACTCCCTCGCGGAAAGGTCACTGGTGGCTCTTCCTCGGTGAACGGCTGCGTCTTCCTGCGCGGCACTCCGGCGGACTACAACAATTGGGCGGCGGCCGGCAACGACGCGTGGTCCTGGGAGCAAGTGCTTCCGTATTTTCGCCGGCTCGAGTCCGACCTGGACTACGCCGGTGACCTCCACGGGAGCGATGGACCGATGCCCGTGCTGCGGGACTGGGAGTCGGAATGGTCGCCATTTCAACGCGCGATCTATGACGCGTGTCGAGCGCACGGTTTCCACCACGACGCCGACATGAACCATCCCGAGTCGCCGGGCGGTGTAGGACCTTGGCCAATGAACAAGGTAGACGGGCAGCGGATGAGCACGGCTGTCACCTACTTGGAGCCGGTGCGCCATAGGCTAAACCTCACCATTCGGGCCGGCGTCCAAGCGCGCCGCCTCACGTTCGATGGCTACCGCTGTACCGGCGTAGAAGTCGAAGCAGGAGGAATTCTGCAGGACGTGGCAGGCGAGGAAACAGTGCTCTGTGCGGGCGCCGTGCTAACGCCACACATTCTGCTGCACTCGGGCGTGGGGCCAGGGGAGCAGCTGCGTCGTTTTGGAATCGCGTCGCGCGTCGAGCTGCCGGTCGGGCGAACGCTGACCGATCACGCCTCGGTCGTCACGTTGTACCGCCCGCAGCCTGGCACGATCTCGGACGAAAACGTGTTCATACAGGTGGGGCTGCGATACACCGCGACCGGCTCCGACGAGCCGAACGACATGCAGATCGTAGGGCTTAGCCGGATGCGACTGGACTTCAGCCGAGCCAACGCGGAGGGCGACGGCTTTGCGCTGATGCCGGCGCTGCAGATGCCACGATCGCGTGGCTCCCTCGCGCTGCAGTCGGCCGATCCGGCAGATCCACCGTCGATCGACATGAACCAGCTGGCCGATCCTTGGGACCTGGAACGGTTGCGCGAGGGCGTACGTCTCGCGGCTAAGTTAGCCGCGGGGCCGGAGTTCGAAGAGTTGATCGAGAGTCGCTACCGTCCACTCGACGCAGACCTCGACACGGACGCCGCGCTCGACGGGTGGATCCGCGCCAACGTCACTACCGGACACCACACCTCCGCCACCTGTCCGATGGGCCCAGCTGGAAACCCCAATACGGTGGTCGATCAGCACGGGCAGGTCCACGGCCTGCATGCCCTGCGGGTGGCGGACGCATCGATATTTCCGCAGACGCCCCGCGCCAACACTAACGCGACGGCGGTCATGGTGGCGGAACGGATCGCGGACTGGATGCGCAACAGCTAGCGACGCTCCGGCATACCGCGCGACGGAAATTGCCTCAAAATCGTTGGTGATCAGCATGCACTCAAAACCAGATTCGAAGTTGCTTCCCAATACGACGTTGTTCTGCTCTTCGGCGATAACCAGAATACGGGCGGTATCCAGGCTGGGATGCGGCCGCACGTTCCAAGCGTCGATCCGAACCGTGGTGCCGTTGCGTGTGACATCTATCTCACCGAACGTTTCGCAGCCATCCGACAGCAGCGACACGAGCTCGTTGAAGTATTGGGCCGGGAACGACTCCGCAACCCGGAGCCCATACTTCCAATCTGCGCGCGAACGCAGATCATGTCGTGGGGAGCCCCAACGGCACAACGATGTCCTCGCCGTTCGGAGAGACGAGCCAAAGCACGTCACCTTCTATTACGAGGAAGTCAGTGATGGCGAGCTGAGGGATAAAAGATGTCCAGCTGGAACTATCCGAATCGAAGAGCCAGGCGATCGTGAGTGCCGTGAATATCTCCGAGGCCTGTTTCTCCGGGAAGGGCCACTGCACTAACTGCCCTTCCGGTTCGAGCTCCAACAACCCCTTGGACCCCACTCCGCTGGGGCCGAAACAATCTCCGCCCGTCGTTGTCACGAGAACAGCGCCAGTCTCAGGGGCAGCGATATCGGCGTTGGGGACTCCAACCACCGCTATGCCTTGGTCGATCGCCACGCCCCAGCCAAGTTGGTCGGGGAAAACGGGACCACTTAATGCGAGCCGGCCCGCGGGACTCCAGTCGCCCGTGAGATTCTGTTCGAATAGGTAGGCCGCGCCGATCAGCACATCTTCGTTCGGCGCCCCGACGACAATCACTCCATCCCGCACATCGACGACGCGCCCGAACTGCGCCACTTCAGTGGTTTCCGGGCCAGAGAGTTCTGACACCTCGACCCACACGTCGGCGGCAACGGAGTCGCGCTGGAAGACGTAGGCCTTGCCGGAGCCTGCTAGGTAAGCCCCCGCCACGAGCGTGTTGCCATCGATGGCGACACCGAATCCCATATTGTCTCCGGGTTGTGCGTTTGAGGCGACCAGCTTCGCAACCTCACCCCAAGCGTCGTAACCACCGGCATCGCGTTCGTAGACGTAGAGCGCACCAGCGTTAGCACCCGGCGAATCCGCCAGCGACGATCCCACCACGATCGTGTCACCGCTGATGTCCAAGCTCCGCCCGAACCGGTCGTTATACGCGCCGTCGCTAGCGACCAGCCGTGCCATTTCGCCCCAGTTATCAGGCCCGCCGAGGTTCCGTTCGAACACATAGGCGGCACCTGCATCGCGGCCGTCCCCTGTGTTCTTCAGGAGGGCACCGACCACGACGGTATCGCCGTCGATCTCAACGCCTATGCCGAAGTCGTCGTTGTGTTCACCATCGGAAGCGACGAGTTTCGTGATCTCCTGCCAGCCATCCTCCGTGCGCTCGAAAATATAGGCCGCCCCGGAGGCATCGGCGGGGGCATCGGCGAGTTGTGCGCCGATCACCACGGTGTCGCCGCTAATCGCCACGTCGACGCCGAACCAGTCGATCGGCTGGCCATCGGATGCGGTCAGCATCGCAACTTCTCGCCAAAGATCGGGCAGGCAGCCGAATTCGCGCTGGAAAATGAAGGCGGCGCCCGCACTGAAACCTAGGTCGTCTTGGCCGTTAGCTCCGACGATGAGCGTGTCGCCGCTGATGTCGACGGCGGCACCGAAAAAGTCATCCGCCGCCGGATCCGAGGCGCTGAGTACCACGAACGGGGCATCTGCAATCGAATCACCCGCCGCCACCATCGCGACGGGGGCGCCAAACACGAACACCAGGGCGACCAGAGCAACCCACGCGCTGGCCAGCAGCGCGAAACGAGCGGGTGGGCGATTCGTCATCCGGACACCTCCGACGGCATTGGGGGACGGTACACGGACCCAACCCCATGCTGATCTAGCAACCCGCGGCGCTAGAGTGAAGCGCCCATCCGCTCCCCCAGCCTCAGTTTGCCAACCTAGACGCCGTCTATGCAGCTGGGTTCCGCTCTTGGGTCCCAGGTCTCCAGGCTCAGCGAGATCGCTCGGCCTAATTGCCTCATCTGGGAGCTTGTGATATCCCAGCCGGGTTCCAAACACCGAGAGGACATCAGCATGCCCACACCAGACGAACTACGCGCCGAGATCGCAAAAGCACGGTCGGCGTTCCGGTCTGCCCTCGAGGGCGCCGGCGCCAGTTGGGAGCAGAAACCAGCCGCTGGCGAGGGGGAAGAATCGTGGTCCCCCCGAGAGGCAGCCGAGCACACGATCGGCGCAGAACCTTGGTTCACCACCCAGGTCTGCAAAACGTGTGGGTACCCCGGCCTGGACCCGGTGAAGCCAGCTTACGCCACCGCAGCGGAGGCGCTCACAGCCTTCGATGAGATATCCGCGAACTGTGACGGGCTGCTCAAGCACGTGTCCAAGACCGACATAGCGATAAAGCACGAGCGCATGGAGACCGTGGCGGGCGTCATGAAACACAACGCCGATCACCTGAACGAGCACGCGGCCCAAATCAAGGCGGCGGGCTAGCCCCAGCCTTGTGCGCGCCCGCGTAGTGACGCGCCAACACGTCGTAGCCGAAATCGCCTTCGGGGTCCCGCCAGACCGAGTGGACGTGGTTGGCCTCGCGCTGCACCTTGTCGTACTCGATGAGTAGGCGGGGGGCCTGCAACCGATAATAGTGAGCCCGACCGGGCTCGATCCAGCCGGCCCAGGCCAGGTGGATCGCATCGAAGGCTGCGCCCGTGAGCTTCCCACGCTCGACACGTGCAATTGCTTCTGGCATGCGGTCAACGTACTGGTGCAGAAGCTCACGCAGCCGCGCACGGGAGTCCTCCGGCATCGCGCCCGCCGCGACGCCCTTTGGTATCCGGGAGTAACGGAACAGCTCAAAGTGATGGTCGGCGAGGCCGAGTCTTTTGTGCCATTCGTCGATCTTCTCCCGGCGCTCCGCCGTCATCGCGCGGCCCATGAGCTGCGCGGCGGGGATGGGCGAAGCGCCATCGACCACGCGTGATCGGTTAGCCATAACAATATCCGGCGGCGGGACATCCGAGATGGTGGCGGCTTCTCGTCGCTCCCGGGGCAGACTTTGAATCAAGGCCCGCGCGAGCTCTTCCTCCCCAGCGAGCGGACACAGGGCGCCCGAAGCCCCTACGAACGGAGCGTGCGCTGGATCGGCACCGAAAAACGTCGGTGTTGGTGTAATCGTGACCCCGCCGTCCCCGCCGTCCGCGGCGAGGGTGTAGTGCAACGATACGTGGTGCCCCTCGAAACGCCAGCCCCAAGGGAGCTTTCGGGGATCGCCAAAGACCGACACAAAATACTTGCCCAGGTCACGACCGCGCCCGGGGTACCACTTCGTACGCCATTCCTCCAACGCATCGAGCGTGTTCTCCAGACCGATGATCGTGGAGGCGGTCACATAGCCGCCCTCGCTGAGACCCATAGCGACAAGCCTGTGGGTCAGCCGCTCTTGTCCCGGATCCATCTCACCTAGTGAGAGCCCGCCGCGGTCGTTGGGGGTGTAGTACCAGCGCGTGCGTTCGGTCTCATCGTCGAAGCGGAGCTGGGTCTTAATGCGTTGTGCAACATTCAACGCCGCCAAGAGATCGCCTGCAGCCGCGGACATCGCCTCAGCGACAGGGCGGAGGCCAGCCGGCTCCGACTCGGCCGCAGCCGGCATGCTACTAGCGAGCCTCCGCCATCTTCTTACGGAGCTTGGCAGTGGCGGCATCATCAACTTCGAAAGCCAGGCGGCGCCGGTCCTTTTCCTCTACCACGACGCCGTAGAGGTCGCGCGCCTCTTGGACCGTGATGTAATCATCCTTCATGTCTTCAATGATCAGCTCGGGCTCACGCTCCAGTGGATCGCCATAGCCGCCTCCGCCTGCCGACCAGAAGCTCATGACCTCGCCCGTTACGGCTTCAGCATTGAGCGCGAAGATGCCGATGTTGCGCTCGTTCTCGGTGTTGAGGTTAATCACCAGGCCAGCCTTGCCACCTTCGTCGCCGCCAAAGATGCCCTTTGGGCCAAAGCGCTCACGGTCGCCGATGCAGGTAATCGTGCCACCGGTGTAGGGGAATTCCACTATTTGTATGAGGCCGGTGCCACCCCGACGCTTGCCGGGACCTCCTCCGCTGTCCTTGCACTTGTGCGCATGCCAAAGCACGGGGTAGCGACGTTCCTGCAGCTCCGCCGGGATGTTCATAGTGCTCGCGGAGTAGGGCGAGCCGGTGACATTGTGCCCGTCTTGGGTCAGCGTGCCGCCCAGTCCACCGAAGCCCCAGACGTAGCTGATAAAGGGAGCGTCGAACTCGGGACGGGTGTCATGGCCTGCGAAGACCGTGTTGAGGATGCTGAAGGGAGTAGCGGCGCCACGCTCTGGATACGCTTGGCTCAGAGCGTTCATGCAGCAAGAGACGACGCACTCCATGCTGGTCGCCGCAAGCCCTGAAATTCCGACGGGAGGCTGCGCCCATACGAGAGAGCCCCGCTTGGCCTTGATCTCGACGGTACGCATGACGCCGGAGTTCATCGGCATTGGCGGCAGAACGCCAGCTAGCCCGATGAAAACCGCCGAAGTCGTTGCGGCGATCGTGCAGTTGACGGCGGCTTGGGCGGGACCATCGCTGTCAGTTAGGTCGAAAATCGCGTGGTCGCCTTCGATTGTCAGGGTAAGCGCGATGCGCTTGGGTTCACCTGTGTGGACGTCCTGGTCGATGAAATCTTCGGAGTGGTAGTCGCCGTCAGGAATGTTGCTCCAGGAAGTGCGCGCTAGTCGTTCGGAATGGTTCTGCACCTCTTCCATCGCGTCCAGCACGGTTCCAACGCCAAACTTCTCAACATAGGCAAGCACACGAGCCTCTCCGGCTTTGACGGCGGCGGTCTGCGCGTTGAGATCGCCGATGCGTTCCCAGGACTGGCGCATGTTGGCCAGAAGGATGGAAAGGACGTCCTTGTTGAGCACACCCTCTCGATAGATGCGGAGCGCCGGGATACGCACCCCTTCCTCGAAGTGGGAACGGGCGCGTGCATTGAGCGAGCCTGGCGCCACACCGCCGACGTCGGACCAATGCGCGGTCGAAGTCGTAAATCCGATCAGGTTTCCTTCATGAAAGATCGGCTTGACCTGATGTATGTCATTGCAGTGCGTACTGGCGACGTAGGGGTCGTTGATCATGTAAATGTCGCCGGGCTTCATGGCCTCCAGACCAATCGCGCGAATCACCTCAGGCACGGTCAACATGGTCAGCCCAACGAACGCGGGGAGGTCGAATTCCCCCTGCGACACGAGCTTGCCGTGCCGGTCATAGAGAGACCCTGAGAAGTCGCGGCCCTCGTTGATGGGTGTTGAGTAAGCGGTTTTCGCAACGATCAGTGCCATCTCATTGCTCACCGCCGCGAAGGCGTTGCGGAGCACTTCAAAGGTGATCGGGTCGATCTTCATCTGTTCGGCCATAGCCACTCCCCTTGTGTCTTAAGCCTGCGGCTTCGATGGCACCGGATGGCGAGCAGTCGTATCGCCACGACATGGCGCCGCCAGTGGGTATCGTCATACAGCGCGATTCGCGGCCAAGGGTAGCACTCGGACCTCCGAGGCGACGGCGGAGCGGGGGACCGAATCGATTAGGATCGCGTCGATCACACCGTGCCAATCCCCCCCCTCCCCCCCGGCCCCGATCACCCCGGGCGCCACCTCCCCGACGAAAGGACTACCGCGATGGCTTCCCCAGAATTTCAGGCAATCGTCAAACAGATGCGCTCCGCGCCGCCGCTGGACCAGACACTCAGTATCGAAGAGTTGCGTGCGGCGTATAGCTCCGTGGAGTGGCCGATGCCGGACAACACAGCTCTCACCCCAGTCGACGCCGGTGGCGTGCCGGGCGAGTGGGTGGTAGCTGCGGGCGCCGACCCAAACCGCCGTATCCTCCACTTCCACGGCGGCGGCTATGTAATCGGTAACATCGACTCGCACCGCGACATGACCGCGGCGTTCTCACATGCCAGCGGCTGCGCCGCACTAATCGTGGACTACCGGCTGGCGC
>Ga0315336_1006760_pt1 | contig 11515 bp, 12 predicted proteins | sample ASW5metaG_FD_204512 | JGI IMG/M metagenome (GOLD analysis project Ga0315336, IMG submission 204512) | Ammonia-oxidizing marine archaeal communities from Monterey Bay, California, United States - ASW #5 | ecosystem: Environmental > Aquatic > Marine > Intertidal zone | place: USA: California...
GTGCAGACTGCTGTGGATGATGTTGTTCATCACTCAATCTGCGCTGACGGTGTAAGTCAGGTCATCGAGATACACATCACACCACTTGCTGTTGGCCCACTGCATATTGAAAACGCCAAAGCGGTCGAAGAGAGCGCCCTTGCCCTTCGCGCCCTCTTTAAGCACTTTTGTCACGCGTTGGGAACCGATGGTGAACGTGATTTCACCCCGCCCGCCGGCCCCGTCAGGGTCGTAATCGAGGGTCCACGCATACGGCTTTCCGGGCTCAAAGGTCAAATGCTCACCGCCGCGATCGTTGGTTCCATCCGACGTACCATACAGGGGCTCCAAAATACGTCCCTCGGAGGAGTAGCTGTCAAAATAGACCCCAACAAAGTTCTCGATTGGCCAGCCTTGCTTTCGCGAATTGAACCAACCGAGGGCAAATGTGGCATCGGTAGAATGTTCCCGCGCGACGAACTTGCCGCTGGCGGCCAGGTGGTTTTCCAACGTGAGCTTGCCGACCGGCGTACCATAGTAGGCCTTGAATTGATCCTCGTCCGGATTGCAACTGAAGAATCGCCCCCCAAGTTCTCCTGGCGTTCCACCTGCGTGGCTGGTCTTGCTGAAGCCAAAATTATTGTAGGCATACTGCGCCCTGTCCTGGAACCGTTCGCAGTTGCCAGCGCTTTCCCAGCCCGGATCCTTGGACAAATCCTCTGATTTTCCAGCGATCACCAAGTCGCCGAAGTAGGCGACAATGTGTCGCCCAGGGATGCGGGGAGGGAAGATGCCGAAGTGGTCAAAGGTCGCGCCGATTTTCCGATGCTCGTCGCGAAGCTTAAGTCGTGTCTCGTTGCCGTCAAACATAAACACGATCTCTCCTGCGCCATCTCCACCCGCGGGATCGTAGCGCAGTGACCAGTGGTGTGTTGACCCATCTGGTGGAATGCGCAGCATTTTAGACGTCTCAAGATCACTCACGTTCTTTTCCTGGGTGCCACCTGCGGCATTGACAAATGCCCCACCCGCCTGCCACTCGCCAGTACCGTAACTCAGTTCCACTATGCAGCCGTCCGGTTCGTTGGAGGACTGCAGGCGAAAACCGATGAAGTTCCGCGGCCGCCAAATCAGATCGCGGTCGACGGCGGTGAACCAACCGACAAAAATATTGGCCGATGTATGCCAGCCGGTAATCGACTTCGCGTCGAGTACGCACAACGTTCCGGAGGCACTCAACACATCGTCAAGCGACTTTCGGCCAACCACTTTTCCATACCACGCCGGCCGTAGTGATGAGGAAACGCGTCCTCCGATCTCGCCCGGGTGTTTTCCCGTGTGCTTCGTACGAGAATAGCCGAAGTCCTGCACCACCATCGGCGGATCATGTGGTGTTTGGCGATTGTTGAGGCCGTCCCACTGTGGATCACGATCAAACGTTTCGGTCTGCGTCGTCGTTCTGGTTGGCGCCGCCGAGTCGACCGTACTTACAGCCACCGACAACAGCCCAATAGCAATACTCATCTTGATCCAGTTATGCATCAGTCGCTCTTTTCCGGCACAAGAGAAGCCTTCACCATGTCGCCACCCGACTTCCGTGGACCCCAAATCTGCCCGCGGTCTACGCGCCGACCCATGGTTTCGGGAATTCCCACTGGTGTTCTGGTATGCGGACTCGGCTACGCAGCCGAACCATTGATGTGCCCATTTTGACCCGTTTTCGACTCGGACGCAAATCTTTTACCCGGTTGTCGTCGGTACAGGGGGCCTACGATCGGTCTGCCGCCTGATCGGGGCGCCTCTGGGCGGTCCGCAGTGGTTCTTTTTGAAGTCAACGCTACTGATAAAACCAATCCACGTCGGCGATCGCTGCTTTGAGCGGCATGATACTGCGCCCGAACCGGCCGGGCGGATCGGGGTTGTCCATCTTCGATACAACATACGTGATGATCACCTTACCACTGCTGGTGAAGTGGCACGAAGGGTTGGTAAACTCGTAGAGTGGATCGGTTTCGATATCCTTGTAGTTTTCCCATGTGCGGCCCTCGTCTTTTGAGATGGCCACGGTCAGCGGCGTACGTTTTCCGCTGTGGTTGAAATTGGGGTTGAACCTGGCGTGGTTCCAGATCATCAGCAGATCTCTGGTGGTCGGGAACATGGCAAGGCAGGGCATCGACTCGGGCGCTTGTAGCGTGGTGGTCTGTGGCATGGACCAGTTTGAACCCCCATCGGCGGAGTACGATTGGAACACCGCGCCAAGCTGTGTACGCAAGGTCATCAGCAGCCGCCCATCGCTTAGCTCAACGATGTGCGGCTCCATCGCACCGCGCAACGGCAGGTCGGCCCAGGTCGTGCAGGCCTCCCAAGTACGGCCGTCGTCATCGCTGTAGCAGCAGCCGGCGACGGAATGATCGGCCGGGACACCCTCCTCGGTAACACCGCACCACCGACCCGACATATCGGTCGTCGGTAAGACCACTCGCCCGGTGGAGAGTTGAATCAGCAGGTTCGCCGACATTTGGGTATCCTGCACAATATCGTGCTTCCAGGGTTCACTGAACGTTTTTCCATCGTCGCTGCTTTTACAGAGGAACGAGGTTGACCGCTGAGGCTGGCCCGGTTCGAGAAAATGCCGCCGCTGGTAGTAGAGGAGAACGTCACCCGACTTCAGGTGAAGAAACGATGGAAAGTGGATGTTCACGTCGCCAGGGTTGTTTTCCACAAGAATTTTTAGATCCGTCCAGGTGGTCCCGCCGTCGTTGGAGACCATCGAAGCGATGTCGCAAGGTGCATGATCGTGGCCAACATTCTCGCCTCCGGTATGACGCATCCAGGCGAGCAGCAATTGACCGTCGGTTCGCTCCAGGAGTGTTGCCGAATCATGACGCGGCAAGGCTGGACTGGCCTCAACAACCGTAAAAACGTCGATGCTTGCCATGGTGATCTCCGGTTTGTGTGTGATTTCGTGTGTGATGTAAAACAGGGTGACACGGCACACCGGCATGACACCGGCCACCGCAACGGTAGTGGCAAAAATACGCAGTGCAAGCCCTGACGCCTTTTTCTAATGATCTTCTTACCAACATTTTGAAGCAGGACTCCGAGGGCTTCGAAACGATACGCTCGGGCCGTGGTGGTCACGCCGAGAGTCCCACCGCGGACTGGTGGCTGAACCGTTTGTCGCGAAGTGGGGTATTTCCTAATCCAAAGCACTACCAGCCACCACCACCACCGCCGCCGCCGCCACCACCGGACGATCCACCGCCACTACCGCCGCTGGAACTTCCGGGCGCGGTACTCGAAGAAGAGACTGCGCTGCCGATCGAACTGCCCAGGTTGCCGGCGAAGTCCCCTATCGATGCCAGGTTGCGATTGGTTCCATGATACCAGGAGGGTTGATAACCGTTGCTCTGGCCCGGGGCCGTTGCGGCTCGCCCTAACACGCTCGAGAACTTTTCTGCCCACGCGTTTTCCACGTCCAGGGCCAAGGCGTAAGGCAAGTATTTCTCGAACAGTTCCGTCGTCAACTCGGGCGGGTGCACGCGCTGTAAGAACTCACCTTCGGCGGTCTCCAAATACATACGAAAGCCCTCGATCTGGTCCATCACGCGTTGTCCTTCGACCGTCGGCTGTGTGATCCAATGCCAGAACGACCAGTTAATTGCAACCAACCCGAGAAGCAAAGGGACTATCCAAATGGAGACCATAACGGCGATTATTACCAGCGCAACGACTTCGGCGATGAAGAAAGGAATCACAAAGGCGGTGAGAAAGAGGGCACTTCCGAACGACCCGATCTGCCCGGCTGTAGTCCTTCGCAACGTCAGTACATTTCTCCAGGCGGCAATCACCGTTTTAGCCATCACCGTGCATACGAGTGTCCAAATCGACAGCCACAAGGCAAAAAATCCCATTACCGGCAGTGCAGAGAGGTCGACGGTCCATGTAGCTGTGGCGAACGCCAGCGCCGAAAGTAGCCAGCCGGGCACCAACCACCAACGGTTCTTGAAGAACAGCTTCCTTTCATATTCTTCCGAGAGCCAATCCCCCAGCTTTTCAATTGCCTTGCCGATCTTCTTGTGATTGGATTGTTTCAGGACGATCGTGGGGGAACGGAGTAACACTGTTGAGATCTTCTTTTCACCGGGAGAGAGTTGCTCTTTTCTGGAAGATTCTGCGCGGCGCAACGTGAACTGGCCGTCCTCCTCATCGATCTCGAGATGACGCTTGACAGCCATATTGATCAGAGCCGCGGTAAAACACTTGTTATCGTACGCCATCTGCCTGAGATACCGCATGCAGGCCGGCGGCAACTCCAGCGGGGGCTCCAGGAGTGGATAGATCGTACCGCCGGGCGGGTCGCGTCCCACGGCAACCCAGGCAAAAATGTAATACGTCAACACCACCACCAGCCCGCCAAGAACCGTTCCCAGCGTTCGATCTGCCTGCAAGTAAAGCACGCGCTTTTCGGCCGCCGTCGGCTCGTGAACATATCCCTTGGGAAAGCCCACCACGATGGTCATGCCCTCGTGGGGTCTCAAGGGCTTCGTTGTCGTAAAATCAACAGTCCCTGTGGCCTTGTTGACTTTGGAAGTAAGATCCGCAGCCTTCGATCTTTGCGGGCCGGTATAGCCTTCGTGCGTAATCTGGTCGCGTGGCACATCTTCGGGCAGCGACACACTGGCCGAGGCCCGATCAATCGGGAAATCCCAACCGTTGCCGGTCACGTTCCAGTACAACTCATCGTGGGTATCGAAATAGCCGAGTTGGAAATTCGTCGTGTAGGTAATCTCATAGGTATGTTTGCCGCGGGGTAGGCGATAACCCTCTCGACCGACGTAAACCCGCACACCGTTCGACTGGTCTGTCGTGTGGAACGGTTCCGGTTTTCCATCACGTTTGACCGAAACCATGTGAAACGGCAACTTGATGGGCACCAGGAATCTGGATGTGTAGGCAATCGGAAAATCGCGATAGATTCCCCGCTTGATCTTGCGGCCTTCGGCACTGACCGTAATCGTTTCGGTCACTTGAAGCGACCCGTTTTTGAGAACCTGAATGTCGCTGTGATAGTCATGGATCCGCTCGTCAGCCTCTGCTAAACCAACGGGCACGGAGAGCAAGGCTGGTGCTAAAAATAAAATGGAAATGACTTTCCATTGCTTCATGCCGTGCTACTCCTGCTTGCTGTATTTGAATTCGACATCCATAACGGCGCGTTCGGACTCATTTTCCATCTCGAAGAACTCTTCGTTCTGGAATCCAAACGCTCTGGCAATCAGGTTCGACGGAAAGGTCTGCACCCGGGTGTTGTAATCACGGACAGTACCGTTGTAGTAACGACGGGCCTTTTGCAAGGCGTCTTCGATGTCCGCGAGATTTTGCTGCAAGTCGAGAAAGTTAGTGTTGGCCTTCAAATCCGGATAGTTTTCGGCCACCGCGAGCAGGTTCTGCAGTGCGCCGGATAACGCGATTTCGTCGCGCTGTTTCTCGTCAACCGACTGGTCGCCCATCGCCTGGGTTCGCAGCCGGGTCACGTCGTCGAGCACACCGCGTTCGAAATCGGCGTAACCTTCAACCGTCTTGACGAGATTGGGAATCAGGTTGTGGCGGCGTTTCAATTGGACATCGACGCCGCTGAATCCTTCACGCACGAGAATTCGCCGTCCGACCATGCTGTTATAGATGGCGATGATACCGACAATCGCCACCACTGCTACCATGATCACCGCCAGGAAAAAGCCACTCACGTGATTTTCCTCCTATCAGATTACGTACGACCGAAGCCCCTATTCTAGCACTGCCCACGGTAACGGGAAGACGGATCCGCAAACGGGATGGGCCGGAGCAAAACATCATTGAGCGGCGGTACCCGGAACAACGCCCAGAACACGTTCTCGCTCCCTGGTAAGATACCCTGCACCGACGTCGACAACGGTTCGCCCTGCGCCATCGCACCCGGAAACGGGCTCAACCGCCAAGCCAATGCTGCAAGACGTAGAGCAACAAGAATCCCGCAAAGAAAAAAGCGGGTGTGGCGATGCGGTCTTCCTCCCGGTGGGCTTCGACCAGGAGTTCTTCGACAACCAAGTAGAGCAGCGCGGCGGTCGCAAAGGAGAGAGTTCCCACGAGTACCCCGCCACTCAGCTGGGCGGAGAAGAAGCGGGCGGCCAGTACACCTGTAGCGACCAGCACCGCGAGGAAGACGGACACCAGGAAAATTTTTCTTCGACCTGCCCCGCGCGCCCGGAGCGTCGAGCAAGTCGAGAGCGCCAGGAAAAAAGCTTCGATCGTGAGCGCAATCGCAATGAGCACGCCCTGTTTGGCGCCAACTGTCAATGCCGTTCCCACCAGTAACCCGTCGACGAACAGGTCGACTGCTACGGCGAAGATAAGGCCCGAACCGCTACCTACCTGCCCTTCAGACGATTCGGCCCGCTCGGTGATCTTCCCGATCGCAAGCATGAAGAAGACACCCAGGACAAACCCTGCAACCGCCGCGGCGAAGTGCGGGCTGCTGACCAGATCGGGCATCAGTTCCACCGCCACGGCACTCAACACCAAACCTGCCGTGAAATGCTGAACCGCGGCGAGCGTTACCGAGGTCGGTCGCCAAAACCGGACAACCAATCCACCCACCAGGACCGACAGGGCGGGTACAAGCAGGCAAATTGCCAGTGAGACGGGTTGGGACATGGGAAAGCGGGTCGGTTTGGGGCTTGAGATCACATCGCTTGGGCGTTTATGTTACCCTTTCCTAGCCGCGAGAAAAACTTGGAAGTCAACAACGATGAAAAATGAAAAGGCCCGTCGCGTGTGGATTTTTATCTCGGCGTACGGCGTCGTATTCGCATTTCTCTCCTGGTTTCACGAGGCTGTTATGGCTGGGGACGCGATCCTCTGGAAAGGCCCCCTGGCCTTGCTGCTGGGCTTTATTGTATTTCGCATTTTTGTCGACAAAATTTAGCCCTCCCAACAAACGTCGCAGAGCCCCGGCCGATCGCCATTCAGGACCGTGCTACAATGTACCGGTGGAGTCGGCTACAATTGCGTCTGTCCGTGGGACGTGGCTGCGACGCGTACCCTGCAACGCCTATCAAAAAAATGCTTCTGCTGAAAAAACTGCTCCTCAGCTTCGGTATTTTCGCAACTATTTGGATACCAGGTGGCGCCATCGCCCAGACCGGTGGCCCCTACAAGGTCGCCGTGGCCGACGTCAACGGTGACGGCAACCTTGACGTGGTGACCGCAAATTACCAGGCGCGAAGCTGCACGCTACTTATGGGCGTTGGTGACGGAACCTTCGAAAACGGGATCACCACACCGAAAGGACTCCGCCTGCGCGATGGCAAGTGGGGGCCGGAGTAGATAAGCGTAACGGAGCTGCGTTTCATGGACGCGCGTCCATGAAAACCGCCACCCACAAAACCGGACCTTGCGTCATCGCAATCCGACGTTGAGGTACAAGAACGGTCATCGCTTGTTTTGGCCCCTTTCCCGACCCGTCCAGGTCGCCGGTATCGACAGTGGGCAGTGCCTACGTGGGGCGCCGTTGCTCGATCAGGTGTTGCATTGTCGTGAGAACCGAGCGGGCAGAATCGGGATTCAGTGGTTTGTCCTTGTTGATGGCAATATCACGTCCAATGACGTTGCACCCCAGATGGCTCAATTGGACCCGTATGGCCATCAGCACCTTCTGGCCATGACCACCACTGTGGGTTGCCAGCATAACGGGTTTGCCGTTAAAGAGCCCCCGAAAGTCAGAACTTTTGCGCGACAGCCAGGCAATCGTATTGGTGAGCACCGGCGGAATCGACCCATTGTACTCGGGGGAACAGACCGCCAAACCACGGGCGTCGGCAAACAGAGATTCCACCGAGGCGAGTGCTGCCGGTTGCCCGACATTTTTCTCCGTGGCTGGCGTGTAAAGCGGCAGACCGATGATTGTCAAATCCAGGAATTTCGCCTCGATGCCCAAATCCTTCGCCGTGGAGAGGAGAACCTGAGCAAGTTGGCGGTTGTGACCGTCGCTGGCGGTGCAAATGAGTAACATGGAATGCATTCTTTCCGGACTTTGTCCCATGCTAGTCACACGTCGTGGATGGGGCAAGTCGGTCGGGCACCATCGCGCCCAGAGCCGGGTCGTCTGATCGTAGTCGCAGGACGTACTCAAGACTCGGGGGATTGGGTGTCGCAGACAAAACGCCCAACGCACAAATTCAATCGGGACGTCGTCGCATGACAAGCAGCCCTGCTGCCAGGAACGACGCCAAGGCCCCGGCAAGAATTGGGGCCTTAGCCGAATATCCCGCAAGGATGCCGCCACCGAAACATAAAACCGCCGAACCAAGCACACGGGACGAGTGCGAGACACCCAACATGCGGCCCTGAGCATCAGCTGGCGCCGTGTTGGAAAGCAACGCCGACATGTTGCTTGTTGCCAACGCCATGACGACACCGATCGCTGGCAGAATTATGTACAACCAGGACCACCGTTCCGGCGCGATCAGGACAATCAACAGCAGACCGAGCATAATCGCCGAGGCTGTGGTTACTGCGCGCGGCGCCCAGTGCCTTCCAACCGGTTTGATCAACAGCCACTGGGCAACCACCATGGATAAGCTGGTGTACGACACGAACCAGCCCACCTCTGATGACGTGAAGTGCCAGGTTTGCACAAAATAGACCGGGTTGAACTGAAACACGAAATCAATACCGAGGTACAACACGAGGTTGACCAGCAAAAGAGCCCGAAACGGTGCCAGCTGAAATGCCTCGCCAATCTCGGCAAGTCCTTTCGTGACGCTCAGCGATCCACCTGGCGTGTCAGGCGACGAATGGGGAAAGCGCCAGACGATCAACAGCGTGGTGGCCGCGCAGACGGCCGCCGACACAAAAAACGGGGTAGCGTATGCCGCCCAGTCGTAAAGTGCCACGTCCGAGAGATGCCCCCCCAGCGCCGGTGCAAAAACATAAGCGAGACTGCTGAACATGTAAACCAATCCGAATCGACGTGTTTTTTCTGATCCCGTTGAGCGATGCGCCACCTCCGATTGAACCAGTACCAACAAAACGCCCACGAATCCGATCAAGAACTGTCCGCCAATGAACAGCCAGATGTTGCGGATGATAATTGCCTGGGCGAGAGTCAGGTATCCCACCACGTTGACACCCATGGTGATCGCGAGCATCTGCTTGCGGCCATAATGGTCCGACAGTTGGCCCATAATCGGGGACCCGAAACACTCACCTAACCGGCTGGCAGCCAGTGCCATGCCGAGTAGCAGCGCCTTTGTTGCCATGCTGGTGGTGGCTGGCAGCATGCCGCCGTGAATCGGGTGAAGAAACAGGGGCGAAAAGACGGGCGCGACCAAGGCACTGGCGAAGAAACCCAGAAACACCAGCGTGTAAATCAGACTCATATCGTTTCACACTGGTACCGCGCGGGGGGGCGATTGGGGGCAACTCTTGACATTTGACCTTTTTCCTCCCGTTTGATGCGTGGCATCCGATGGTGTTGAGACCACAAACACAATGACGCCTATGACTGGCAAAAGCACCACGAGTGCGACCGCAATACAGACTGCGGCACCAAATAGGATATTCTGCGATTGGTCAGGTAGAAAGCGTACTCCGGAGAGTGCAATGCAAATTCCCAAAGTCAACACAAATAGCCCTGCCAGAGAGAACTGGCGGTCGTTTGACGGGGCGTGTATTAATTTCTTGATCGTCTCACAGCTCGGCTTACCTTCCAAGGGGAGTCCGCGTGCGAATTTTCCCTCCGGGGAGGCCAGTGCCCCGGAGAGGTTACTGCTGGAGACCTTGTACGATTGCCATTAGTAAACCCCCCATAATTAACCCACCGGCCATCAAGACCGCTCCTAATAACGTAATCCAGCCGTTACCTCGCTGGTCACCGATGACAAAAACAATAAAGCCTGCGGCAACAGGCGTGGCTCCCACAAGCACTAGCGGGACACCAGGGATAATCGCGCAACAGGCGCTGATGACTACGACCAGGAGTGCCATCCCCTTAAATGTGAATTTGAAGGGTGCATTCGATTGTTCGTTGGGATCTGACATCGTGTGGTTGGCCAACGGCTAGCGTGGGGGTCACCGCAGCCCCCAGGTAATTTGAATTTGACGCACGAGTCAGGGTAACCGAAGGCACACAGACCGCATCATCAAGCGGCAATTCCAACTACCCCCGTGCCATGTTGGACGGCTGCCTGCTTCTTTCTATTCAGCAGGCCGGTCTGCCAGTAATGCCATGATCACCAACACCCAACACGTTACCGTCAAAATTGGTAATAGAATGACCCTCGACAAAACAACAATCGTCATTATCGTGTTTGTCCCCCTCGCAAAGGAGAAAAACGTTAAAGAGGATAATAGTACTGTCGCAAGCGAGATGAACAGCAAACCACCGATGCCTATCGACGCGTATCTCGACATATTTTTATATTGCGAGCGCTTTCTGATGACAATCACAAAACCGATTGCGAGGACGATGACTTTCGGCAGCGTCGATGGACCGAGGAGGATAATAAACGGAAAGAGTCCCAAGTTACCAACACCACTCAGTTCCGCGACTAAGAACACTGCTATCACAAGGAATGTGATCGCCACTACAGGTAGTAGTATGCCTGGCAGGTGAAGTCGAAACACAGATGCAACGTTGTACCCATCAGCAGCGCGCAGCTGGCCAATGCACCCAACACAATACCAAGCCGCGAAGATGAGCAACACACAACTAAAGATCTCTGTGTAGCCAACGTTCCACAAATGGCGAACGTAAACCAGGGGGAACAGTGCAAGTGCCAAAAGTATGACATTGAAGTTCCACCACTGCCGATGATGGCCACGCCGTCTTTGGAGTGGCTGCGAATCGACTTTCTCATGGATTGTCACATTGTCGGTCATGGAAATCATCTCACAACGGATTGCGTGTCGGTCGCCACCGTAAACAAGACAAACGATATTGAACAACCGTTAGACTTTACGCTACCGCTTCCGGTTGGCCAAAGACTGACCAATGCACCCAGTACAATACCAAACTGCGACGATGACGAACACGAAAATAGAGATCTCTGGGTAGCCAACGTTCCACAAATGGCGAACGTAAACCAGGGGGAACAGTGCAAGTGCCAAAAGTATGAGATTGAAGTTCCACCATTGCCGATGATGGCCACGCCGTCTTTGGAGCGACTGCGAATCGACTTCTTCATGGATTGTCACGTTGTCGACCACGGGAATCATCTCACAACGGATTGCGCGTCGGTCGCCACCGTAAACAAGACAAACGATGTTGAACAACCGTCAGATTTTACGATACCGCTTCCCGTTGGTCAAAGAAAGAAGGTGACTCCGCTGTGCCTCTATACCGCGTTGGCAAGCCATTTCTACCTACCACAAGAACGCAAACAACCGGCTGTCATCATCCGACCCTGTAGCGACAATGGGAAAGTCAACACGACCTACAACCGGAGAGTCCACACCGAAATCGGCTTCTGGTCCAGAGTCGCTGGTTTCTACG
>Ga0315336_1006762_pt1 | contig 11515 bp, 11 predicted proteins | sample ASW5metaG_FD_204512 | JGI IMG/M metagenome (GOLD analysis project Ga0315336, IMG submission 204512) | Ammonia-oxidizing marine archaeal communities from Monterey Bay, California, United States - ASW #5 | ecosystem: Environmental > Aquatic > Marine > Intertidal zone | place: USA: California...
TCTGTAATTTCTAAAATAAATTTAAAAGATAAATTATTTAAAATATCTAATTTTATTAATATTGAATTTAATGTGTTAATTTGTTTAAATCTTTTTTTATAAATTTCGATTCCAAAATTAACAATATTGTTTTCTAATTTATTTATCCACATTTCATCATAATGGGAGTTTTGTAATATTTTTTGTCTTTCATATATTAATTTTTTATAATTATTAATAAGTAAATTATACTTTTTATCTTTAGTATAAATCAATCTATCAATAAAATTTCTTCTAGATGACGGTGAAGAAACAAATAATCTTTCCATTTCAGGTAAAAAATAAATAAAAGATAATAAATTTTCAAAATATTTTAAAGAATCAGTATCAGAGCTATTATTAATAAATATTTTTTTTAAATTTTTTTCATTTTTTTCAATATTTGAAACATCAACAGAGTAATCAGTATCTTCATTATGAAAAATAGAACATACATTGAAACTTTTTTTATTTGTTTCATAGTTTACTAGATTAATAAGCTTTTCTTTTCTGAAGCCTCTTCCTTTTTGAAATAATGTTAATGATTCTAAGATATTTGTTTTTCCAGAACCATTTTTTCCAATAATAATATTACATTTCTTATCAAAATCGAAAGATGAATCTATAAAATTTCTATAGTACTTTAATTTAATGCTTCGAAAATAACCCAAGAAAAACTATACTCTCATAGGCATCAAAACATATATTAAATTAGGATTAGATTCTTCAGTAGCTATAACAGGAGAAGATGAATCCTTAAAACTTAATGTAATTTCATCATCTTCAAGATTATTAATCATTTCTAATATATATTTTGAGTTAAAACCAATCTCTATTTCATTGCCAGAATATACGGTTATGATATCTTCAGTGGCCCTACCACTTTCAGAATTAACTGAGGACATATTCATTATATTATTAAGAAGTTTAAATTTAATAATAGGAGATTTATCACTTGTGATTGTGCTTACGCGATCCACTGCCATACTAAAATTCTGCCTATTAAGCTTTAAAACATGATTATTATCATTTGGAATAACACGATCATAATCAGGAAAATTTCCATCTATTAATTTTGATATTAAGATTGAATTATTAATAAAAAAAACAATTTTATTAGAATCCAAATTAATTTTTATTGATCCATCATATTCAGCAAGTAATTTATACAACTCATTAACTGTTTTTTTAGGTATAATAACGCCTGCAATTTCTTTAGAATCTTCATTGAAATTAAAATCTATTTTTGCCAATCTATGTCCATCAGTTGCTACAACAGATAATAAATTTGAACTATCTTCATTTTTTCTATGGAAATAAATCCCATTAAGAAAATATCTTGTTTCTTCATTTGATATTGCAAAACGTGTTTTATTTATTAACTTAAGAAATTTTTGAGAATCTATGTTCATTTCAATTTCTAAATTCCCAATCTCTATAATCGGAAAATCTTTTTTTGGTAGGCATCCTAAAGAAAATTTTGATTTTCCAGATCTTAAACTTATTATTTTCCCATCATTGGATATTATTTCAATTTCACTTGAATCTGGCAGTTTTCTTATAATATCATAAAGTGTATGGGCTGAAACTGTAGTTGATCCTTCCTCAATAATATTACAATTCAATTTTTCAGTAATTGAAATATCCATATCAGTTGCCGATAAAATTAAAGAATTTTCTTTTGCATCAAGTAAAATATTGGATAATATCGGAAGAGAGTTTTTTTTCTCAACTATACTTTGAACATGCGCAAGTGATTTGAGAAGGGTGTTTTTTTCAACAGTAAATTTCATTAAATAAATTTATAATAAAAAAATCCTATGAGTCTATTAATCTTTTTAATAACTCAATATCTTCATTAAAATTGTTGTCTTCATGCTTTAATTCCTCAATTTTTTTTACTGCATGCATTACTGTTGTATGGTCTCTTCCACCAAATTTACGCCCTATTTCAGGCAAGGATCGAGAAGTTATAGATTTTGCTAGATACATTGCTATTTGACGAGGTCTTGCTACAGATCTAGATCTACGTGGAGAATGCATATCTGTTAATCTGATGTTAAAATGTTCAGCTACTTTTTTCTGAATTTCTTCTATTGTAATTTTTTTGTTATTTGATTTTAATAAATCCTGCAAAACAATCTGCGCTGTTTCGACTGAAATAGCTGTACCAACTAATGTTGCATGAGCTACCAATCTATTTAGAGCGCCTTCCATTTCTCTAACATTAGAAACAATGCGATGTGATAAAAATTCTAAAACTTTTGGAGGTATTTCTACACCCCTCTTTTGTGCTTTTTCTATTAATATGCCTAATCTTAATTCATATGTTGTTGGATGGATGTCTGCTACTAAACCACATCCCAATCTAGATTTTAATCTTTCTTGAACTCCGTCAAGATCTGAAGGTGACTTATCAGCAGAAATAACAATTTGCCTATTTTGTTCTATTAAAGCATTAAATGTATGAAAAAATTCTTCTTGTGTATTATCTTTTCCACTAATAAATTGAACATCATCAATCATTAGGACATCTATCGATCTAAATTGCTCCTTAAATGCTGATGTATCTTTGTATCTTAATGCTCTAACAAATTGATACATAAATTTTTCCGCAGAAAGATAAATTACTCTTCTTTCTGGTTGCTGTTCTTTTATCTTCCATCCAATAGCATGCATTAAGTGGGTTTTGCCTAAACCCACGCCCCCATATAGAAATAATGGATTAAAAGTAACCGTTTCGGACTCAGCTACTCTTTGAGAGGCCGCAAAGGCCAATTCATTAGGTTTTCCAACCACAAAATTATCAAAATTAAAACGAGGATCTAATGGAGCTCCAAAATCACTAGGATAAGAGGAGGTCTGGTTTGAACGAATATCCATAGTTGACTTCCAATGGTTATCAGTATCTTTTACGGTTCTAGCAGTGCCAGGAAAAACTCTTCCTCCACTAGGTTTAACGACAAATTTTATAACTTCAATATTTTCGACATATTTTTTGCATTCATTTTTTACTTTGTCAGAATAATTATTAACAATCCAATCTCTTAAAAATTTAGTTGGAACAGATAAGGTTATAGTCGTGTTTTCAATAGAAACATAAGAAAGTTGTCGTAGCCAATTATTATACGCTGTGTCTCCGACAATTTTTTTAAGATTCTTTTTTAGAAGAGGCCAATTTTTCTCATTAAAATCCGAAAAAGAATCCTTCATCCAATCACCTCTACTAGTCCTTGTTTGTTTACAGTGCAAAGACCAAAAGTCACAAATTAATAATCACCAAATTATTATGATAGACAACACTCTTTAGAGATTTTTGGCAAGAAGAAAAGTTAAAAAATTAAAAAAAAATTAAATATCTTTAGTTTTTTTTGATAACGAGGATAACTTTTTGGTCATATATTGTTTCTTAATTAAACCTCTTTTTTTGGCTTTAGCTAAAGAAGAATTAACTAAACTAAAAGATTTATCAATTTCTTCTTTGTTCTTTGCTTCAATTAACTTAGTAAATTTATTGATATTAGTTTTTAGCTGAGATAGTAATTGGCTATTAATTACTCTCCTTTTTAATGTTTGACGAGCTCTTTTTTTTGCTGATTTATGATTAGCCATTCCCTGGAATGTATAGTTTTACTTGATTTAAAGTCAATATAATAAATCATTTATTTATTTTTTGATCTGAAAGTCTGGGCAATAAAAAGTTGATCTGCCATACTGAATTATTTTTACTATTGATTTTCCCATTATTTTTTGGCCAGATTTATTGTAAACTTTAAAATTTTTTTGAAAATTGCCTATCTTTCCATCTGTTGAAACATAGTCCTTGAGAGTAGAACCTCCTAACAAAATGGATTTTTTTAGTATTTTTTTTATAGAAATAACAATATATCTACAATCATCCAAAGATAGGTCCTTCCCTTTACAAAATGGGGAAATTTTGGCATCGAACAATATCTCACTTGCATATATATTGCCTATTCCAGCAATTATTTTTTGATCTAATAATATTTGCTTTATAGGTGTAGTTTTTTTACTAATTTTAAATGCTAAATATTCATAAGTAAGAGAAGAGCTTAAGGCATCTTTGCCTATATTTGACAGATATCTTTTTTCATAGATGGTATCCTTTTTGCCATAATCTATTAATCCAAATTTTCTTGCATCATTGAATATTAAACAATGGTCTTGGTTTGTTCTTAATATAAAATGGTCATGTTTTTGTTTTGTAAATTTGTCACAATTTAATAATCTTAACCTTCCAGACATGCCAAGATGGATAATTATTATATAATTATCTTCTAATTCTAAAAAAATATATTTTCCTTTTCTATTTATTTCTATTATTTTTTTCCCATTATGTATTTTAGAAAGATTTTTTGGTATAATAAATCGAAGTTTAGGAGTATGAATTTTAATATTTTTTATCGTACAATTTATTATTGGTTTTAATCCTCTAGTTATTGTTTCTACTTCTGGAAGTTCAGGCATATGAAAGATATGGATAATCTAAAAACAAATTTTGGCAAAAGAAAAGTGACTTCCGCCTTAAAAACATCATTAGTGCAAGAAGTTTTTACTAATGTAGCAAAAAAATATGATGGTATGAATGATTTGATGAGTTTAGGAGCACATCGATTGTGGAAAAAAGAATTAATTGATTTAATGAACATACAATCAACAGATACCATTGTTGATGTTGGCTCTGGCACAGGTGATTTGATTGATCTTATTTTAAATAAGAAAAAAAATAATTCAATTTATTCCATTGATCTAAATAACGAAATGTTACAATATGGAAAAAAGAAATTTAAAAATAAAAATGTGCATTTTATAAACGCAAATGCAGAAAACCTACCATTTGAAAACAATTTTTTTGACAAGTATATTGTTTCTTTTTGTTTAAGGAACGTAACAGATATTAAACAATCCCTATATGAAGCGTTGCGAATTTTAAAACCTGGAGGTACATTTTATTGTTTAGAATTTAGCTCTCCTAAATCTAGTCTTATTAATTCTATATACAAAAAGTATAAAAAAAATATTATTCCCTGGGTAGGGAAAAAAATAGCTAAAAATGAAGGGGCTTACCAATATCTGCAAGAAAGTATTGATCAGTTTCCGAGCCAAGAAGAGTTATTAGCTAACTTAACACAAATAGGATTTTATAAAACAAAATTTATAAATATGTTTAATGGTATTGTGTCTGTTCATATTGGATATAAAATTTAAAGTTTGATGAAAATTCTGTTTATAATTTCTGCCTCTATAGCAATAAAAAAATGCTATGGGATCTTGGAACAATTAACCAATCGACAAATATTTATTGATTGTATTGTCACCAATAATTCAAAAAAGATAGCTAATATTAAAGAGTTAAAAAAAAACATTATTGGAAAAATATACTCTGACTCTTCAGAAAAAAATAATCAAATGCTTCACATTAAGTTGACACGAAAAACAGATTTAATTGTAGTATGCCCAGCAACAGCTAATATTATAGCTAAATATGCAAATGGTTTTGCAGACGATCTAGCTAGTACTTCTTTGATAGCTTCCAATAAACAAATTATATTTATTCCGGCTATGAATGCTGAAATGTGGAACAATTCTATTAATCAAAAAAATGTATCTAAACTTATGAATAGTGGTATAGAATTTATTGGTCCTGAATATGGACATCTGGCATGTGATGAAGTTGGCCTTGGTAGATTATCAAATAGTAAAAAAATTTGTGATATGCTAATTCAAAATTTATATAGGTCTCAAATTTTTAAGAATAAAAAATGTCTAATAACAGCAGGTCCTACTCATGAACCCATTGATCCAATAAGATACATATCTAATCATTCATCAGGAAAACAAGGTTATGAAATAGCAAAAAAGATGATACTTTCGGGTGCTAAGGTAACTTTAGTATCTGGCCCAACAAAAATTCAAGCTCCCTATCAAGCAAAACTGATAAAAGTTAAAACAGCTGAAGAAATGTTCAAAGCCGCTATAAAACACTCTAGGGTTGATATCGCAATACTTACTGCTGCAGTAAGTGATGTTTCTCCTAAAAAATTATTTAATTTTAAAATTAAAAAAGAAAATTTAGATAATATAATCTTGAAAAAAAATATTGATATTCTTCATAGTATTTCTTCGTTAAAAAATAATCGCCCAGATATTGTTATTGGTTTTGCTGCAGAAACAACAAATCATTTAAATAACGCTAAAAAAAAATTAAAATCTAAAAAATGCGATGCAATAGTAGTAAATAAAATTAATGATAATAATAAGGTTTTTGGATCTGATTACAATAAAGTATCATTTATTAAAAATAATTATATCAAAAATTTAAAAAAAATGTCTAAAACAAATGTTGCTAAAGAGTTGATACAATTCATTAGCGAATTAAAAATAAAATAAATATTGTGATCATGACAGAAGAAGAATTAGAAATATTTTCACGTCAACTTATACTTAAAGATTTCAATGAAGAAAAATTTAATGAATTACAAAAAAAAGAAATTAGTATTATTGGCCTAGGAGGAATTGGATGTCCTTTAGCTCAATACTTAATATCTAGTGGTATTAAAAAACTAAATATATTTGATGGTGACACAATTCAAAAAACTAACTTAAATCGTCAAACTCTTTATTCTATTAACGATATTGGAGAGAAAAAAGCCACAAATGCGAAACAAAAACTACTTGGAACAAACCCAAGTGCTATAATTAATTCTTATGATCACAATATAACAAAACAAAATTTACATTTGCTTAAAGATTCTTCTATCATTATAGATGCTTCAGATAACTGGGAAACAATGAGGCTGATAAACAAATATGCTTCAAAAAAAAACTTGCCCCTTCTTAGTATATCTGTTGTAGGTTTTGATATTCAAATTATTTTATTTGAAAATGTTTCTAATAATCATCTATGCTTAGAATGCTTATTTCCCAATATTAATGAACCAGAATTAGCAAGGTGTGAAACAATTGGTATTATGGGAACTGCAACTGGACTAGCTGGAATTATTTCTGCACAAAAAACCATTAATTTTTTACTTAAGTTTAAAGAAAAAATTAATATTCTGACACTAATTGATGCCAAAATACTTTCTATTAATCATATTAAGGCAGAAAAAAATATTTATTGTAAATTGCAATAAACCAAAAATTAAAGAATTAATTGAAAATATTACAATAAACTATATCTATTAAATTCTAATGAAAGAAAATTCATTTAATTACGAAAAGCTTATTGAATGTGGAAAGGGAATACTTTTTGGTAAGGGAAATGCTCAGCTCCCTCTTCCTCCTATGCTAATGTTTGATAGAATAACCCATATTAATGAAAATGGTGGCGAATATTTTAAGGGAGAAATTATTGCAGAACTTGATATTAAATCTAATCTTTGGTTTTTTGATTGTCATTTTAAAAATGACCCAGTTATGCCGGGTTGTCTTGGTTTAGATGCGATGTGGCAATTAGTAGGTTTTTATCTCGGATGGCTAGGCCAACCAGGAAAAGGAAGAGCTTTGGGAGTAGGAGAAGTAAAATTTACTGGACAAGTTCTTCAAACTGTAAAGAAGGTTACTTATCATATTTCCTTAAAACGATTAATTTTAAGAAAACTGATACTTGGTGTTGCAGATGGAATATTAAAAGCAGATGGCAAACCAATTTATGAAGCAAAAGATATGAAAGTTGGATTATTCACTGCTAGTGAATAGAGTTACATGAAAAGAGTAGTAGTAACAGGTCTTGGAATTATATCTTGTATTGGAAATAATCAAGAAACAGTTATAAAAAATTTAAAAAATCTTAATTCAGGAATTACCAAAGCGCCTGAATATGAGGAATTTTCTTTTAGAAGCCTAATCCACGGAAAACCTAACATCAATCTTGAAGAACAAATAGATAGACGTGTATTAAGATTTATGGGAGACGGAGCTGCTTATAATTATATTGCTATGAAAGATGCAATTAAAGACTCTGGTTTGGAGGATAGTGAGGTGTCTAATGAAATGACAGGTATAATTGTAGGTTCTGGAGGTCCCTCCACACAAAATTTACTTAAATCTGCTGAACTTGGTAAAGAAGGGGGTTCAAAAAAAGTTGGTCCATTTATGGTTCCAAGAACAATGTCTAGTACAAATTCAGCAACTTTAGCTATCCCCTTTAAAATTAAAGGTGTTAATTATTCAATTACATCTGCTTGTTCTACAAGCTCGCATTGTATTGGGAATGCATATGAACTTATCCAAGTAGGCAAGCAAAATATAATGTTTGCAGGTGGAGGTGAAGAATTACATTGGACAATGTCAATTTTGTTTGATGCAATGGGCGCATTATCATCAAAATATAATGAAGATCCTCATCTTGCTTCTCGTGCCTACGATGCAAACAGAGATGGTTTTGTAATATCAGGAGGTGGTGGAACAATTGTTTTAGAAGAGTTAGAACATGCAAAATCCAGAGGGGCTAAAATTTATGCAGAAATTACAGGTTATGGTGCCACTTCTGACGGTCATGATATGGTACAACCATCTGGTGAGGGAGCAGTTAGATGTATGAATCAAGCACTGAAAACAATGGATGGAGAAATTGATTATATTAATTCACATGGCACTAGTACTCCAATTGGAGATTTAAAAGAATTGGAAGCTATAAAAAAAGTTTTTTTTAATAAACTCCCTTACATAAGCTCAACCAAATCTTTAACGGGACATTCATTAGGCGCAACAGGTGTCCATGAAGCTATTTATTGTTTATTAATGCTAAATAATAATTTCTTATGTGGTTCAGCAAATATAAAGAATCTTGATGAAAATGCTAAAGACCATAATATTTTATTAGAAACTATAAATAAGAATGACATTCAACATGTTATTTCAAATAGTTTTGGTTTTGGTGGAACAAATGCAACGTTAGGTTTTTCAAAAATAAATGCTTAAAAATAAAAAAGGTGTAGTTTTTGGTATTGCTAATGATCATTCAATTGGTTGGGGAATAGCAAAAAAACTCTCAGAAAATGGTGCGGAATTAGGCATTACATATCAAAATGAAACCTTGCTAAAAAGAGTTAAACCTTTGGCTGATAAGGTTAATAGTAAATTGCTGATTGAATGCGATTTCTCAAAAAATGAATCTATTAAAAATTGTTTTGAAGAAATAAAAACAAAATTTCAAAATATTGATTTTGTTATTCATGCAGCTGCATTTTCAGATAAGAATGAATTGAATGGCAAATATATAAATACTACAAAGAATAATTTTATTAACACCTTAAATATTTCATGCTTCTCTTTTACCGAAATATCGAAATATGCTTCTAAGATAATGACTGATGGCGGTAGTTTATTAACTTTGAGTTATTATGGGTCCAGCAAAGTAATGCCAAACTACAATGTTATGGGTATTGCAAAAGCAGCTTTAGAAACTAGCGTTAAATATTTAAGTGTTGATTTAGGGAATAAAAATATAAGAGTAAATGCTATCTCTGCTGGACCTATGCGTACACTAGCAGGCGCTGCAATCTCAAATGCGAGAGATGTTTACAATTATACGCAAGCAAACTCTGCCCTAAAAAGAAATGTAAAATTAGAAGAAATTGGCAAAACAGCTCTTTATTTTGTTAGCGATTTATCAAAAGCAGTTACAGGTGAAATACATTATGTAGATTGCGGTTTTAATATCATAGGAATACCAAAGTCTGATACTTAAGAAATCTTAAATTCCCTAGGATCATCAATGAAAATACTTTTCACACCCATAGTCCATAGTTCAATAGCTTCACTTGGTTTCAAATTTTTTTCTGAATAAACAGTGGTAAATAAATTATTTTTTTTCATTTCATTAACAACATCTGAATTGATAATTTTTTTGTTAAAACCGCAACAAAAAAAATTATATTTTTTACAAATATCCAAGGCATTTTTTAAAGAAGTATCTTTATTGAATTCATCTATTAAAAGACCATAATTCCCATCTGGTAAGATTTTTTTCATTAAAACTACAGAAGACCAATCAAAACTAGAGAAATAATATTGATTGGTAAAATTAAAATTACTTAAAAGTTTAGCAATAGCTTCAACATTTTTTTTTTCAAAACCTAAATTAGGTTTTAATTCAATATTTATACTCATTTTTTTTTTTTGACAAAATGAAAAAACTTGTTTTAAAGTTGGAATACAAATTTTTGTAAAAAAATTATAAAAATAAAAACCCGCATCCAATTTTTTTAAATCATCATAGTTAAAGTCTGTTGGCAAACCCTTACCATTAGTAGTTCTCTCCAAAGTATCATCATGCAATAAAATAGGTATAAAATCTTTAGAAATTTTTACATCTATCTCAATCCACTTCAACCCAAGTTTATGTGCTAGTTTAATAGAATTCAGTGTATTTTCAGGAGATAAATTTTTAACCCCCCTATGACCTATTAGTTTAGGAGGGTTAAGCATTATATTTATTCAGATTTCGCTTCTTTCATGGATAATTTTACTTTACCACGAGCATCTATATCTAAAACTTTTACTTTAACAACATCGCCTTCATTTACAACATCGCTAACTTTTTCAACTCTTTCATTTTTAAGTTGACTAATATGAACAAGACCATCGCGTGAACCCATAAAATTAACAAATGCTCCAAAATCCATCAATTTAACAACCTTGCCTTCATATATTTTTCCAATTTCAGGTTCTTCAACGATGCCATTGATCCAATCGATAGCGGCTTGTCCAGATTCTTTATCAATAGCGGCAATACTAACCAATCCTTCATCATTGATTTCAATTTTTGCTCCTGTTTTTTCTGTAATTTCTCGAATAACAGTTCCGCCTTTTCCAATAATTTCGCGAATCTTATCTTTGTGAACTTGGACTGTAGTTATGGTCGGTGCAAAATCTGAAATATTATCCCTAGATTTATCAATTGCTTTTGCCATTTCACCTAAAATATGAAGTCGTCCTTCTTTTGCTTGCGCAAGTGCTTCCTTCATAATGTCCGTAGTAATACTTGTAATTTTAATATCCATCTGAAGAGATGTAATACCATCTTTTGTTCCTGCCACTTTAAAATCCATATCACCTAAATGATCTTCATCACCAAGAATATCTGATAAAATAACATAATTTGAATCTTGTTTAATTAGACCCATAGCAATTCCTGCAATCGGTTTTTCAAGAGGTACGCCTGCATCCATCATTGATAAAGATGTTCCACATACTGTTGCCATAGAACTAGATCCATTTGATTCTGTAATTTCGGATACAACTCTATATGTATATGGAAATTTTTCTGCAGATGGCAACATTGGATGAACAGCCCTCCAAGCTAGTTTACCATGACCAATTTCACGACGACTAGTAAAACCTCCTCTTCCAACTTCCCCAACAGAATAAGGAGGAAAATTATAATGTAACATAAAGTTCTCTTTAGATTCACCCGCAATTGCATCTATACGTTGTTCATCTAAACCAGTACCAAGAGTTGTTACAACTA
>Ga0315336_1006763_pt1 | contig 11514 bp, 10 predicted proteins | sample ASW5metaG_FD_204512 | JGI IMG/M metagenome (GOLD analysis project Ga0315336, IMG submission 204512) | Ammonia-oxidizing marine archaeal communities from Monterey Bay, California, United States - ASW #5 | ecosystem: Environmental > Aquatic > Marine > Intertidal zone | place: USA: California...
GATACCGTGATGGAGAAAATCCAGATTAAAGAAGAAATGGTTGACAGCAAAGAAAATATTAATGATAATTGAAATACAGCTTTGTATCTATTTAATTTTAAATGGCTTATTCTGTTCATACTGAGGGATTTAACTCGTCAGCGTAACATTTTGGGCCCTGTCTTTATCTATTAAAAATGAGAAAAAATCTATGACCCAAATTTACAATCAGTTGGTTCCAATTGTCGTTGAGCAAACTAGCCGCGGAGAGCGATCTTACGATATTTACTCTCGATTGCTCAAGGATCGAATCATCTTTCTTGGCACAGGAGTTGACGATCACATTGCTAACGTAATTATCGCCCAGATGCTATTTTTGGAATCAGACGAACCAGATCAGGATATTTACCTCTATGTCAACACCCCAGGTGGACAGGTTAGTTCGGGCATGGCCATTTATGACACAATGCAATATATTAAGCCCGACGTGCAGACCATCTGCATCGGACAGGCGGCCAGTATGGGCGCCCTACTTTTGGCTGCAGGAGCAAAAGGAAAACGTTTTTCCCTTCCGCACGCAAGGATAATGATTCACCAACCGAGCGGCGGATTTCAAGGACAGCACACTGATATAGAAATTCAGGCAAAAGAAATATCAAGGATCCGAGAAATCCTTGATGGAATACTTGCGCAACACTCCGCACAAGACAAAAAAAAGGTTCGTAAAGACACTGAACGCGACCATTACATGACTGGCCAAGAAGCTTTAGAATATGGATTGATCGACAAACTGATCACTAAACGTGAAGAAGCTGAAAACAAAAAGGAGTAAAGTTAGCAAGAGGAGAGTCGGTCTCCTTTTTCCCAGAATCCCTATAATAGGAACTCGATGACCAAAAAAAAGACATTAAAGAACGGCAACTATAGATGTTCTTTCTGTGGAAAAAGTCAGGAAGAGGTTAAAAAACTGATCGCCGGTCCAACCGTGTTCATTTGCGATGAATGTATCGAGCTGTGCAACGAAATCATGGTGGAAGAATGGGCGCAGGAAAAATCTGAGGACGTTCAGCACCTACTCAAACCCAAAGATATTTATAATCACCTCGACCATTATATTGTCGGGCAACACCATTGTAAACGGATTCTTGCAGTAGCTGTTCACAACCACTTTAAACGAGTGGAGGCAGATATGGAAACGGAAGAAGTGGAACTGCAAAAAAGCAATGTCTTGCTCGTGGGTCCAACTGGTTCTGGAAAAACCTTGATGGCCCAAACATTAGCGCGGATTTTAGACGTTCCATTCACTATTGTTGATGCCACAACTCTTACTGAAGCGGGCTACGTGGGAGAGGATGTAGAAAACATCATACTGAAACTCTTACAGGCCGCCGATTATGATGTAGAAAAAGCAGAGCGTGGAATCATCTATATTGATGAGGTTGATAAAATATCCCGAAAAACGGAAAACCCATCCATAACTCGGGACGTATCCGGAGAAGGCGTACAACAAGCCTTGCTTAAAATTATTGAAGGAACTACCGCTAGCGTCCCTCCACAAGGAGGGCGAAAGCATCCGCATCAGGAATTTCTGCAAGTTAATACAACGAATATCTTGTTTATCTGTGGCGGCGCATTTGTCGGGCTCGATAATATCATCCGTAACCGTGTCGGGAAAAAAACACTTGGGTTTGGGCAAGAACCAGTATCAAAAAACGATATAGAAAACTCATCTATTCTAGAAAAGGTGCAGCCAGAAGACCTTCTTAAATACGGGCTCATCCCAGAATTTGTCGGTCGGTTTTCGATAGTTGCAAACCTCAACGAGCTCGATGTCGACGCTTTGATAAAAGTACTCTCTGAACCGAAAAACGCCCTCATTAAGCAATACCAGAAACTTTTTGAGTTTGAAAATGTCAAACTTAAGTTCACTGAAGGCTCCATTCGTGCAATCGCAGAAAAAGCAATCGCTCAAAAAACAGGCGCTCGTGGCCTACGGTCCGTACTTGAAGAGCACATGCTTGACATCATGTTTGATCTACCTTCCCAAGAAAATATCGAAGAGGTTGTGGTCAACGAAGAAGTAATCAAAAATAGCGAAGAACCGCTCATCGTCTACCACAAACAAAAGCAGGCAAGTTAAATGAGTTCTGACCAGCCGCTAATACCACTTCTCCCTCTAAGAGACATAGTCGTTTTTCCTTTTATGGTGATTCCGCTTTTTGTTGGACGTGATAAATCCGTCCGGGCCTTAGAAAAATCTATGGCCGACCAAAAAAATATTTTTCTTTCAGCTCAACGCAATCCTGACAACAATGATCCAACTCCAAAAGACATTTACAAAACAGGTACTATCGCCAATATTCTACAGATTCTGAAATTAACAGACGGCACTATAAAAGTTCTGGTCGAAGGCCTACAACGTGGACGTATTATTAATTTTACTGACAACAAAGATTTTTATCAGGTCAAAGTAGAACGTGTTCAGGAAAATGAACAAATTACCCCTGACCTTAAAGCACTCATGAGAAGTGTAGGTACTGTGTTCGAACAATATGTCAAACTTAACCAAAAAATTCCTCTCGAAGCAGTTTCTGCCACAGCAAATATTATTGAGCCACACCGTTACGCAGATACTATTGCCGCATACATGGTTTTTCAGTCCAACGATAAGCAAGCACTTTTGGAAACTTTTAATCCTGGCGACAGACTAGATAAACTATTTGGTATCTTAAAATCTGAAATGGAAATTCTTAAAATTGAAAAGAGGGTTCATGGGCGTGTTCGCAAGCAAATGGAACACAGCCAAAAGGAATTTTATTTGAACGAACAGCTCAAGGCTATTCAAAAGGAATTAGGAAAACGCGACGAGTTTAAAACGGATATACATGAACTCACACAAAAAATCAAAAAAGCATGTCTGCCTAAGGACGTCCACGAAAAAATTACCAAAGAATTAAGGCGACTGGAACTCATGCAACCAATGTCAGCCGAGGCAACGGTTTCGCGTACTTACATAGAATGGTTTATAGATCTTCCGTGGAAAAAAGGGAAAGGGGCCGATAAAATTAAAATTTTGGACGCTCAAAAAGTACTCGACAAAGATCATTACGGTCTGGAAAAAGTCAAAGAACGTATTATTGAACACCTAGCGGTACTTAAGTTGGTCAAGCAAATTAAAGGACCCATTTTATGCTTAGCCGGCCCACCCGGAGTTGGGAAAACATCCCTAGGACAGTCCATTGCTAAAGCAACTGGCAAAAAATTCGTACGAGTATCTTTAGGTGGAATTCGCGATGAAGCCGAAATTAGAGGCCATCGTAGGACATATATTGGTGCACTTCCAGGTAAAATTATCCAAGGGATTAAAAAAGCGGGCACTATGGACCCCGTGTTTATGTTAGATGAAGTTGATAAAATGAATGCTGATTTCCGAGGCGACCCTTCATCGGCTTTGCTTGAAGTTCTCGACCCTGAACAAAACTCTAACTTTAACGACCATTATCTTGAAATAGACTATGATCTATCTCAAGTGCTTTTCATCTGCACAGCCAACGTGCTACATACTATACCCCAGGCGCTTCTAGACAGAATGGAGGTAATCCGTCTAAATGGTTATACGGATGATGAAAAACAAGGTATTGCGGAAAAGTTTCTAATCCCCAAAAAATTAAAAGAACATGGGCTAACTAAAAGCAACGTTAAGTTTACGAAAAAAAGCCTGAATGGTATCCTACATGAATATACCCGCGAAGCTGGAGTGCGCAACTTAGAACGGGAAATAGCTACCATCTGTCGAAAAGTTGCCAAAAAAGTCGTAGATGACGGTAAGAAGTATTCTGCCAAAATTGACGCCAAGACTCTTAATGATTATTTAGGTGTACCCAAATATCAACCTAGGCCGGCTAATGAACCACTGCCGGTAGGTGTTGCCACAGGCCTAGCCTGGACAGAAGTTGGCGGTGAACTCCTATCGATTGAAGTGTCCATTTTATCAGGCAGTGGTAAACTTTGGCCGACAGGTAAGCTAGGCGATGTCATGAAAGAATCGGCTCATGCGGCACTAAGCTATGTACGATCGCGAGCAACAGAATTCGGGCTTAGAAAAGATTTCTACCAAAAGACTGATATTCATATACATATTCCTGAAGGAGCAGTGCCCAAAGATGGCCCCTCTGCAGGTATTACTATGGCCATTGCGATGGTCTCGGCTTTAACCAATACTCCTCTTCGTCATGATGTTGCTATGACCGGCGAATTGACACTAAGTGGAAGGATCTTACCTATTGGCGGACTTAAGGAAAAGACCCTGGCCGCACATCGAGGTGAGATTTTCAAAATTATTCTGCCCAGAGAAAATGAAAAGGATATCCCAGAAATTCCAGATAAAATCAGAAAAGGAATGAAGTTCCATCCAGTCGCGAACATGGATGAGGCTATTAAAGAAGCCTTTGGAAAAAAACTAAAAACTGTAAGGAAAAAAGCATCTAAAATAAAAACTGGAAATAAACGAAGCCCCTCCCGCCATCCGTCTGCAACAACTCTGAACTAGAGATATGTTCTTTCGATCTCGTTCACGACAAGCTCGGCATAGAATAAATCTCCAATGAAATCATTGATTCTATAAACCTGCTAGTAATTACATACCCTGATCTTCATGATGGTATGGAACTGCAGTGTCCTCGCTTAAAACCATCCCCATGACTTGGTCTATTTTGATGAATTCATTGAGCACTTTTAATAAGGTGACCGAGTCGGAAAGGAATGATTCTATAGATTTTTCATTGACTGGCCTTTTGGATAAATCTTCATATAAATCCATGAAACGTTCTGCACGACCAAAACGAGTACCAATTATTTTAAAGCCTATCTTTCTTGTTCTTATCTTACGGGCGAATTCCTCATAGTCGAGTAACTTCTTAATATCTTCTGGATGTTCACCACGATCAATTAGAATTTTTTCGGTTTTTTCACGACCATGTACTTTAATTAATTGATTGAGTCCAATTGCCAGATCACTTAAAGGTACCCCCTGGGATGTTTGACAAAGATACCTTAGGCCAAAGACCATTTTATTTGTGGCGCTGTCGAGTTGCATTCCGTTAAAAGAGTAAGGTTTTGAATCCTTATTCCGCTCAAAAGCATGCCACATTCCCCCTGCTTTTTGTATGGCAGTCCGTCTCAAGTCCAACGGGTTTAATCTAGAAAGACAAGAAACTTTGTCTATTACCGTGATTGAATTAGATTTTTCAGTTACAAGTTTTTTAGCCAAGGCAACGTTAATGGCAACTTCTGCCAGTATTTTTTTTTCGCTTGAGAATACTTCCCCCTTGGTTTTTCGAACTTTCTCCGTACGAACCCACGTACTTTCTTTTTTCGGCTGAATAACTGGCCCCTTTACTATATCCACACTATCACATGCGAAAAAAAATACAGCTAGCAACAACCATTTCGAAAAAATAAAAATTCTAAACACAAAAAATTTAGTTGAATAATTTTGAGGGGATTTGAGCATTAATGTTCTTTATACAACAAATCATTGAGCGGTTCCAGAAAAGTTCACAACTCTTATATTTTAAAAAAGAAAACCAGATTAAAACAAAAATTCTAGCCAAAACTAGAAAAGGTTCGGCCTTTCTCACTTTTCCCAGTTGATCTAAAAGTCACACCAAATTAAATTTAACCCTAGGGAATCTACTTAGAGTTTTAACCAATCTTACTGCAAACACAAAATGTATCCCACAAAGGAATGGCAAAAATTTCCTTATAATATTTTAATAATTTGGCAACTTGCAGTAATCCCCAGACTAGGAAAACCTGTAACTTATTTTATTATAATAGCTTTAGAAGTCACCTTGATAAATCAGTTATTGACACCTAATTACAAATAAAGTCTTTAGAGATTCGTTAAATATTACGATATAGCATTAAATAACAAAGGAAAGAGTCTATATGAAAACTTACAAAATCTTTTACCTAATCCTATCACTCATTGTGTTATCGGCCTGTGAAGTCCGCATGTCCCCTTACTGGTCTAAGTTACTTCGGACACAAACTGACTCAAGCTATTATCAGGGGAAATCCGAGACTTTAACCAAAGAAATAGCTAGGGATATTGAGGAATACGAAATAGATAGAATCACCATAATGGATTTTGTCGATGAAGAAAACCAGGTGTCTATTCTCGGTGAGTATCTGTCATCTAGAGTAATTGAGGCATTTACCGGTCGTTCATTATTTCACGATCGTGCTTTTCGCGTAACTCAAAAAGGGGAGGTCAACGAGGTTCTCCGAGAACTGCAACTTCAACATCAATACCTTTACGCGAAAAATGATCTGGAGGCACTTGGCAAGTCACTTGACTCACAGGCAATGCTGACCGGGAGAATCACTGACTTGGGAACCAATATAGACATGCACCTTACCCTGACTGATGTTGTTACCGGGGAGGTCATCTCTTCTGCAACACAACATCTGACTCGCACTAAATTCGCTGTAGAAATGCTGAGACAACATTAACCAGCTAATTAATAAAGTGTCAGTCCATTGATAGAATAAATAGACCTAAAGTTTTTAAACTAACAGCCTCCAAGGAGACTCCTTCTCGTGCTTACAGGGAAAACTTATCGTCATCATTTCGTCACCACTTTTACCTTACCCTCTTACTTATTTTCCCTCAAAAATATCCCTAACCATCATATATAAAAATATCTTAATCTTGAAAAGCTTGACAGGCATGGATAAAAGATAGAAAAATTCTACGGTTTCTGTAAATTTATGGCCGAAGAGCTAAGCGATAGTGAGAAAGAGCCATCAGGGGAAATAAATGCTGGTACATGTGATATTTGATAAAGAAGTGAATGGGAAATCCAGTTCCAGTAAATTCGTCTTCGTACCAAGACCCAGAATCTTCTTGCCGATTTAATAAGAATTCGACCCCACGTTTAACTGCAGAATTGTTGACTTCGCCACCAGCAATCATGCCCATCACTGCCCAGGCGGTTTGCGATGCGGTACTATTCCCTATTCCGGCTAACAATGGGTTCTTATAACTTTCGCAAGTCTCGCCCCAGCCGCCATCCTCATTCTGGTGATCGACATACCATTTTATCGCACGGCATACATAAGGCTGGCTCATGTCCTCACCAATGGAGCAAAGCCCGGTTAATACCAGCCAGGTTCCATAAATATAATTGACTCCCCAGCGCCCCCACCACGATCCATTACTCTCTTGTTTTTTCTTGATGAAATCGATAACCATTTGCACTTGTGGATGATCTTTTTTAAACCCGATTCTACCAAGCAACCATAAAACGCGCCCACTTACATCTACGGTGGCTGGATCGAGCATGGCACCATGATCAGCGAAGGGGACAAAATTAAACAGGTCCTGCTCATTATCCACATCGAACGCGGCCCAACCTCCAACCTTGCACTGCATACTAAGAAGCCATGACATGGCGCGTTCGAGCTCGATTAACTTGCGCTTCTGATCTGGCAGCTTTATCCGATTAAGAAATATAAGCATCTCTGCCGTATCGTCGCAGTCGGGATAACGTTCATTATAAAACTCGAAGGCCCAGCCACCAGGTCTCGCGTGTGGATTCTTAACCGCCCAATCCCCTTTTTTTACTATTTGTTTATGCAAAACCCATTCAGCAGCTTTTACCAAAGCAGGGTGGTCCATAGACAATCCTGAATCGCAAAGCGCATTGCCAGCAATCGCTGTATCCCATAGTGGTGAGACGCAGGCCTGCATAAGAGTGCCTTCTTTCTTATCAATGAGAAATCTCTCAACGGATTCCCAACCTTTAACCCACTTTGGATCGTCCTTGGCAACTCCCTCATAATGATAGGCTAGCAGAGAATTGAGCATCGCTGGTTGAATTCCTGCAAAGTCGCCTTGATCCTCCTGATGATCGACAACCCACTGATAAGCCTTTTTAAGTGCTGCCTTACGAAAAGGTTTCCACGGCGATTTACCGAAAAACTTAATGATACGGTCTAAGTAGATAAAAAAGTTTTTCCAAGAACTAAATATCGATCCATCGGGTTTAAAATTAAATTCGTGCCCGCTACTAGTCAAAAGCTCCTGAATGTTTCGCCCTTCGGGTGGGTAATGCACAGGTTTGTGATGGATAACGATCGATAGAGGAACCACAGTACCGCGAGACCAACTAGACATTTCATAGATATTGAATGGAAACCAGCTACCAAAGAGAATAATCTCAACTGGGATTGCTGGACATGTTTCCCAAGGAATTTGCCCGAACATGGCGAGAAAAATCTTGGTGAAAACACGAGTATTTTTAATGCCTCCATTGGCGCAAATAGTTTCGTGTGCCCGAAGCATTTCGGGCCGGTCAGAGGAAATACCTGCGAGCTTCAAGGCCATATAAGATTCGACAGTTGCATTAATATCACAAGGCCCGCCAAAATACAGCGGCCAGCTGCCATCTGGCCTTTGTTTATGCAGAAGATAATTAACGAGTTTTTCCTGTTTTTCTGGGTCGACAGTACCAGTAAAATACATGAAAAAGATAAGTTCTGCTGTAATGGTGACGTTCGATTCCAGCTCATCAACCCAGTATCCATCTTCTGTCTGCTGGGATAAAAGGTGGTCTCTTGATCTTAGAATTGCTTCATCCAATTTAATTTCAAAATTCATTGGATATATTTCTTGATTTTCGGTAGCTCGAGATGATGAAGTAGCCAAATCTTTCATGAGTACTGAACTTATCTCAATATATTATCGACAATAAAGATTTAATTTTACTCCCAGTGAAATAGACCCATTCGATCCAGTTTATTTTGGGTTACCAGTTTCGAACCGATAAATTAGCTCATTTGACCATGAAAATAAAGCTATTAACAATTTAACTAATTTATTTGTGGGATTACTTATGTCAGAAAGTATGTTAAGTTCCGCTAAACTAGTTGACATTAGACAATAAGTTAATTAGAATTTCTGGTTCGCATACCCACTATGAAGCTATGATGAGCTTGGTAATTTAGTTATGAAAACGATATCCTTGAATACGAACACTACGGATAAAAAATGGGTTATTATTGATGCATCCGATCATGTTCTGGGTCGGGTAGCAACGAAGGTTGCTTCCATTATCCGCGGCAAAACAAAACCCACATTCACTCCGCATGTTGATTGTGGTGACAATGTCATCATCATTAATGCTGCTAAAATTAAACTGACTGGCTCGAAATGGGATCAGAAAATTTATTATCATCATACTGGGTTTCCCGGAGGGATCAAATCAGCCACCGCAAAGGAATTGCGGGAAAAGAGGCCTTCCAGTCTATTGAAAAAAGCTATACAGGGTATGTTACCGAAAAATCGACTAGGAAGGATACTGGCCGGCAACTTTCGAGTCTATGATCACGACCAACACCCCCATGCTGGGCAAAACCCAGAGGCTATCTCCATTTAAAAGTGGGGAGTGGTATATTCAGTAGATAACATAATTCAAATATAAAAACGGAAATTGACATTTATGGACAATAACGAGGGAAGGTTTTACGCAACAGGTAAACGAAAACAATCCATTGCCAAGGTATGGATTAAACCCGGTTCAGGCAGCCTGACCGTAAATAAAAAAGAAATTAAAGACTATTTCATGCGCGATTCCCTAGTGATGAATATCAAGCAACCCCTTACATGCACTGGCACGACAGAATCTTACGACGTCTCCGCTACTGTTATGGGAGGTGGTTTGTCTGGACAGGCCGGGGCGCTCCGCTTGGGCTTGTCACGCGCTCTCCTCGAAACTGACCCTGGACATCGAGCCGCTCTTAAAAGGGGCGGTTTCCTCACACGAGATGCACGCGTCGTCGAACGTAAAAAATACGGCAGACCTGGTGCTCGTAAACGTTACCAGTTCTCCAAGCGTTGATCGGCATTTAGTTAGCTTTTGAATCCAGATAGACACGCGCCTCACTAGCGTTTACCACTTCGAGGCCAAATTCAACTATTATCTTAAACCATTCAATACTACAATAGTCTCGGTCTACATCCCTTACTTTCGGTTTTAGGGGCAGTATTAACCGTATTATCAAAGGATAGCACCATGGCCAAAATTGGTATAGCAGGCGCCACTGGTTACACTGGGGTTGAGCTTCTTCGTCTACTCATAAGTCACCCGGAAGCTGAAATTGTGTTTCTCACTTCCGAAACCTATCAAGGACAACTCGTAGCAGAGGTATTCCCTTCACTTAGTGGGTTTTCCAACATCAAACTCTCGTCCCTTGAATTTATGTCTGGTGACGATTGCGACATTATTTTTCTTGCCCTGCCTCACACTACTTCCATGCAAAAAGTCCCCGACTTCCTAAAAAGAAACACAAAGGTAATCGACTTAAGCGCTGATTACCGACTGAAAGATCCTGTGATTTTTGAGGAATGGTATTCGGTTCCGCACCAACAACCCGAGCTGTTAAAGGAAGTAGTATATGGTTTGCCAGAGATCCATCGTGAGGCGATCGAATCTGCTCGTTTTGTAGCTAACCCGGGGTGCTACCCAACAAGTATCACTCTCGCCTTAGCTCCATTAATAACAGAAGACTGGGTGGATCTATCTTACATCGTGGCAGATTCTAAGTCAGGTACTTCTGGTGCAGGTCGAAAAACATCGCTAACTACGCAGTTTTCCGAAGTCAATGAAGGGGTTTCGGCTTATAAAATAGCCACCCACAGGCACACACCAGAAATAGAACAGGAACTATCAGCATTAGCAAACACTGATGTTAGAATTTCGTTCTCACCGCACCTAGTTCCGATGACCAGGGGAATACTAAGCACAGTATATATTAATTTGATGAAGGACATGTCAGTTGAGGATCTCATCGAACATTTCCAAAAGTTCTATAATGGAGAGCCTTTCGTTCGTGTATTGCCGCTAGGAAAATATGCCAGCACTAATTTTACAGCAGTATCCAATTTTTGTGATATAGGGGTACAGGTTGACAAACGCAACCGAAGAGCAATCATTACAAGTGCCATTGATAATTTGATAAAAGGTGCCTCTGGTCAGGCAATACAGAATATGAATCTCATGCTTGGATTTTCAGAAACAAGCGGACTTAACTTTCCAGGTATTTTTCCTTAATTATATTGATTATGAAAAAAGTAAGTGTAAACCACCGGCTTCAAATTCCGGGGTTCGCTGCAGCGGGCATTTCCTGCGGGATCAAAACAAATAAACAGAAAGACCTTGCGCTTATTTTTTCTGAAAAATCTGCCGTTGCCGCAGGGTTATTTACCAAAAATAAAGTGGTTTCTCCTACAGTAACCTGGTGTCGAAAAATGCTAGATAGTTCAAAGGTATTTAGAGCCATCGTAGTCAATAGTGGTAACGCTAATGCTTGTAATGGGAAAAAAGGAATGGAAGACTGTAAATCAGTGGCATCCCAGCTTTCCCAGGAACTTTCCATTAGTCCAAAAGAAATTTTAATGGCTTCAACAGGAGTTATAGGTGTCCCCTTACCGAGTAAAAAAATTATTAAAGCAATTCCAACTTTGTCGAA
>Ga0315336_1006765_pt1 | contig 11507 bp, 9 predicted proteins | sample ASW5metaG_FD_204512 | JGI IMG/M metagenome (GOLD analysis project Ga0315336, IMG submission 204512) | Ammonia-oxidizing marine archaeal communities from Monterey Bay, California, United States - ASW #5 | ecosystem: Environmental > Aquatic > Marine > Intertidal zone | place: USA: California...
CAATCCCTCCATGAGCGGAGGACCAACGAAGCAATGCGCCCCGAATCGGCCTCCGACTGCGACGGATCGAACCTATTTGAAAGCGGCTGGCCTCGCCAGCGCCAGCTTCATTCGTCGTCGTCCCCCGATGCGGGCCGCCAGCTCGTCGGATCGACCTTCTTTTGCGTGTCGCTGTCCGTGTAGACCCACCAGCCGCCGTCACGATACCGACCGATGGATTCATTGACGACGCCGTCGCCGTCCTTCCACAGGATGCTGACCTTCGAGCCGTCCTTGGGCGCGCTTTCTATCGGTTTGCGCTCTGCCATCTCACTCCCTCCATGAGCCCGCTGCTCGTCCATGAGCCGCCAGGAACGTACCTGGACGCGCCCGGTTCCGTCAGCTATGCGCGAAGATATCTTCCTCCGCCCAGCCCATCAGGTCGAGCCTGGCGCGCGTCGGCAGGAAACGGAAGCAAGCGTCCGCCTCCTTGGTGCGGTTTTCGCGCGCCAGCCGCACCGCCAGCACCTCGCGCAGTCGATGCAGATAGAGGACATCGGAGGCGGCATATTCGAGCTGTTCGGGCGAGAGCGTTTCCGCTGCCCAGTCCGAGGATTGCTGCGCCTTGGACAGGCCGACGCCGAGCAGTTCGTTGCACAGGTCCTTCAACCCGTGGCGGTCGGTATAGGTGCGGGTGAGCCGCGAGGCGATCTTGGTGCAGAACACCGGCTCCGCCATCACGCCGAAGGCATTGTAGAGCACGGCGATGTCGAAGCGGCCGTAATGAAACAGCTTGGTGATCGCGCGGTTCTTGAGCAGGCTGACGAGGTTCGGCGCCTTCTTCTGGCCTGGCGCGATCTGGATGACGTCGGCGCTGCCGTCGCCGGGCGAGATCTGCACCACGCAGAGCCGGTCGCGATGCGGGTTCAAGCCCAGCGTTTCCGTGTCGATGGCCACTGCCCCGACATTGTAGCGTGACAGGTCCGGCAGGTCATTCTTATGGAAACGGATATCGGTCATTGTCTTCTCCGGGTCGCGACATGGACCGTCCTTGCCGCGATCCGGAGAAAAATCAACCAAAACTTGTCGCTTAGCGGGTCAGCGCGTCGAGGATGCGCGCCCAGGACCGCTGCCCCTTGTGGAAGGAGGTCAGCTCGTATTTCTCGTTCGGCGAATGGATGCGGTCGTCGTCCAGGCCGAAGCCGACGAGCAGCGATTCCATGCCGAGATAGGTCTGGAAGTCGCCGACCACTGGAATGGAGCCGCCACTTCCCGTGGTGATGGCCTGCTTTTCCCATTCGTCCGAAAGCGCGTCCTTGGCCTTGGCGAGGAAAGGGGAGTCGTAGGAAAGCTGGATCGCCGGCGAACCGCCGTGCGGATGGAATTCAACGGAGCAGTCGGCGGGGATCCGCTCGCGCACGAAAGCCTGGAAGGCGGTGCGTATCTTCTTCGGATCCTGCTTGTGGACCAGCCGGAACGATACTTTCGCCGAGGCCTCCGCCGCGATCACCGTCTTGAAACCCTTGCCGGTATAACCGCCGATGATGCCGTTGAACTCGGCCGTTGGCCGCGCCCAGGTGAGCTCGAGCAGCGAACGCCCTTTCTCGCCGGCGGGAATGGAAAGGCCGACCGGCCCCAGGAAGGTCTCGGCGGTCTCGCCCAGCCCTTCCCAGGACCTCAGCACCTGCGAAGGCGTCTCCTCGACGCCGTCATAGAAGCCTGGGATGGTGACGTGGCCATCCTTGTCGTGAACGTCGGCCAGCACCTTGGCAAGGATGCGGATCGGATTGGCCGCCGCGCCGCCATAAAGGCCGGAATGCAGGTCGCGGTTGGCCGCCTTGACGGTGATCTCCTCGCCGACCATGCCGCGCAGCGACACGCAAATCGACGGCGTCTCGCGGTTCCACATGCTTGTATCGCAGACCAGCGCGAAATCCGCTTTCAGCTCGGCGGCGTTGGCTTCCAGGAAGGGCTTCAACGAAGGCGAGCCGGATTCCTCCTCGCCTTCGAACAGGATGGTGATGCGGCACGGCAAATTGCCGTGCACCTGCTTCCAGGCGCGGCAGGCTTCGACGAAGGTCATCAACTGCCCCTTGTCGTCGGCCGAGCCGCGGCCGGTGATCACCTTGCGGCCGGGCGCGATCTCCTTGATCGCGGGCGCGAACGGGTCGGTTTCCCACAATTCGATCGGATCGACCGGCTGGACGTCGTAGTGGCCGTAGAACAGCACATGTGGCGCGCCCGCCGGCCCCTCGTGATGCGCCACCACCATCGGATGTCCCGGCGTGTCGCGCACACTCGCCTCGAAGCCGATCAGCTTGAGCTCGGCGACCAGCCATTCGGCCCCCTTGCGGCAGTCTGCGGCAAAGGCTGGATCGGTGGAAATGGACTTGATGCCGAGCAGGCCGAAGAGCCGCTCCAGGCTCTGGTCGAGATTCTGGTCGAGACGGTCGAGGACGGGGGAAATTCTGGACATCAGAGGGCCTTTCGATTCTCGGGCTCGACCCTAAAGGTCCGGACCAGAAACGAAAAGTCGCGATTTGTTGGACCAATCGCGGGAATGCCTACCGCCAAATAAAAGAAGACCGCCGTGGTGGAGGGGGAACCACGGCGGTCTTTACTCAAAACGATGCGGCAGCCCGGAGAGGGGGGATAGGCTGCCGCAAATGCCCGGGATAGGCGGGGGACGGGCCTTGCTCCGGACTTCGGCGAAAACTGCCGATGACGTGTATTTGGGTCTGTGAACGTGGCGATTCAAGGGCACGAAAATTACACTTTTGTAACATGCCCGTGAGCAGCGAACGCCGTGAATGTCGCCCAAAAGTGTAAAGCGGTTTCTTGAAAAAACGGCATGCACAAACAAGGACCCGGGCGCGTCGACTGAATGCGTTTCAGCACGGCGCGCTTTGCCGGACAGTATGTGTCAGGGGTGTTGCCCGAACCGGCTGGCTCCACAGCCTTTGGCATGGACCGCGAAGCCCGGCCGCGCTATCCCTGCGGGCATGAAAAAAGGCGATCACCTCTTCCTCGTCGACGGCTCCGGCTACATTTTCCGCGCCTATCACGCGCTGCCGCCGCTCAATCGTAAATCCGACGGCCTGCCGACCAACGCCGTGCTCGGCTTCTGCAACATGGTCTGGAAGCTGGTGCAGGACGCCCGCAACACCAATGTGGGCATCGTGCCGACGCATTTCGCCGTCATTTTCGACTATTCCTCGAAAACGTTCCGCAGCGATCTTTATCCTGAATACAAGGCCAACCGCTCGGCGCCGCCGGAGGATCTGATCCCGCAATTCGGGCTGATCCGTCAGGCGACCGTGGCCTTCAACCTGCCCTGCATCGAGATGGAAGGTTTCGAGGCCGACGACATCATCGCCACCTATTGCCGGCTCGCCTGCGAGGTCGGCGCCGACACCACCATCATCTCGTCCGACAAGGATTTGATGCAACTGGTCGGTCCGACGGTCGGCATGTACGACCCGATGAAGGACCGGCAGATCGGCATCCCGGAGGTGATCGAGAAATGGGGCGTGCCGCCGGAAAAGATGATCGACCTGCAGGCGCTCACCGGCGACTCGGTAGACAACGTGCCGGGCGTGCCGGGCATCGGACCGAAGACGGCGGCGCAGCTGCTGGAGCAGTTCGGGGACCTCGATGGCCTGCTGGCCCGCGCGGGTGAGATCAAGCAGGAAAAGCGGCGCGAGACCATCATCGCAAATGCCGACAAGGCGCGTATCTCGCGCGAGTTGGTGACGCTGAAGAACGATGTGCCTCTGAAAGAGGGATTGGACGACCTGGTCCTGCATGCGCCGGACGGACCGAAGCTGATCGGCTTCCTGAAGACCATGGAGTTCACCACACTGACGCGACGCGTCGCGGAGGCGACCGCCACCGAGATCGGCGACGTCCAGGCTGCCGCGGTCACCGTCGAGCGTGCCGATACCGCGCATGGGCCCGATGTCGGCGCCAGCGCACCGCCGCGCCAGCCGGCGCCTCAATCGAACGGCGACGCAACATCCGGTGCGTCGGCCATAAGGGGAGAGGACGCACCGCCGCAAGGCGACACCCCCTCGCTCCTCTCGGCGCTGCGGCTGGAACAGGCGGCGGCGCGAAAGATTGACCCCTCTGCTTATAGCGCCATCCGCGATGCGGCCGCGCTGAACGCCTGGATCGCCGAGGCCCGCGAAGCCGGTATCCTCGCGCTTGACGCCGAGACCAGCTCGTCAGACCCGATGCAGGCCGATCTCATCGGCCTGTCCATGGCGATCGCGCCCGGCCGCGCCGTCTATATGCCGCTTGCCCATAAGAGCGGCAATGGCGACCTGCTCGGCGGCGGCATGCTGGAAAACCAGATACCGGTCCGCGAGGCTTTGACGCTGTTGAAGCCTGTGCTCGAGGACCGGTCGGTCCTGAAAATCGTGCAGGACATGAAATACGACATCGTCGTGATGAGCCGGCACGGCATTGAGGTCGGACCGTTCGACGACACGATGCTTATCTCCTACGTACTCGACGCGGGCACGTCCGGCGGCCATGATCTCGTCTCTCTCTCGGAGAAGTGGCTTGGCCACGCGCCCGCCTCCAAGAAGGAACTTGCAGGCTCGGGCAAGAGCGCCATCGGCTTCGACCAGGTCGATATCGAGCGCGCGACCGCCTATGCCGGAGAGCAGGCCGACCTGGCGCTTCGGCTGTGGCAGGTGCTGAAGCCGAGGTTGGCCGCCAAGGGCCTGGTTTCGGTGTATGAGCGATTGGAAAGGCCGCTGGTGCCGGTGCTCGCCCGCATGGAACAGCGCGGCATCTCGGTCGACCGCCAGATTCTGTCCCGGTTATCGGGCGAACTGGCGCAAGGCGCTGCCCGCGCCGAGGAAGAAATCTACGGCATCGTCGGCGAGCGCATCAACATCGGCTCGCCAAAGCAACTCGGCGACATCCTGTTCGGCAAGATGGGCCTGCCGGGCGGCTCGAAGACCAAGACCGGACAGTGGTCTACTTCGGCGCAGCTTTTGGAAGAGCTTGCGGCGGAAGGCCATGAACTGCCGCGCAAGATCGTCGACTGGCGCCAGCTGACCAAGCTGAAGTCGACCTATACAGACGCGCTGCCGGGCTTCATCAATCCCGAGACGAATCGCGTCCACACTTCATACGCGTTGGCCGCGACCACGACTGGACGGCTGTCGTCCTCCGACCCCAACCTGCAGAACATCCCGGTGCGCACCGCCGAAGGCCGCAAGATCAGGACCGCCTTCATCGCCGAAAAGGGCCACAAGCTGGTCTCCGCTGACTACAGCCAGATCGAATTGCGCGTGCTTGCCCATGTCGCCGAAATCCCGCAGCTCAAGCAGGCATTCGCCGACGGCGCCGACATCCATGCCATCACCGCGTCGGAAATGTTCAACGTGCCGGTCGAGGGCATGCCTTCGGAGGTGCGCCGGCGCGCCAAGGCGATCAATTTCGGCATCATCTACGGCATCTCCGCCTTCGGCCTCGCCAACCAGCTGTCGATCCCGCGTGACGAGGCCAGCGCCTACATCAAGCGCTATTTCGAGCGCTTCCCAGGCATCCGCGACTATATCGAGGAAACCAAGGCCTACGCGCGCGAGAACGGCTTCGTCGAAACCATCTTTGGCCGCCGCATCCATTATCCGGAGATAAGGTCGTCCAACCCGTCGGTCCGCGCCTTCAACGAGCGCGCCTCGATCAACGCCAGGCTGCAGGGCACCGCGGCCGACATCATCCGCCGCGCCATGGTGCATATGGAAGAAGCCCTGGATAAGGCGAAGCTCTCCGCCCGCATGCTGTTGCAGGTGCATGACGAGCTGATCTTCGAAACGGTGGACGCGGAGGTCGAAGCGACGATTCCCGTCGTGCGCCGCGTCATGGAAAACGCGCCAATGCCGGCGGTCTCGATGTCGGTGCCGCTACATGTCGATGCGCGGGCGGCGAACAACTGGGACGAGGCGCATTAACTTGGCGCTACGCACGTAAGTGCGTCGAGATTCAGGTCGGGCCGAGTCGAAAATGGTGGTTTCCGAGAACCGGAGTGGAGCGTACTTGAAGTACGTGAGCACCGGAAGCGCAGGAAGCCGCCTTTTGCAGGCCGGCCTCGCCTGAATATCGGCGTACTTACGCCGCCTCGGCCCTGCACTTCGCGCACACACCCCGAAACTCGATCACCGCCTTCTTGGCCGCGAATCCCGTCGAGCGCACCCATTCGTCCAGCCGATGGTCGACATCATGGTCGGACATCTCGCTCACCTGGCCGCAATTGTCGCATATGGCGAAGGCGGTCATCGAATGGCTGTGGTCGTGCGGCTCGGCGCAGGCGACGAAAGAGTTGAGGCTTTCGAGCCTATGCACGAAGCCGGACTTCACCAGCGTGTCGAGCGCCCGATAGACCTGCAGCGGCGCGCGGAAACCGCGCTCGCGCAGCTGGTCGAGCAACGTATAGGCGCTGAGCGGCCCGCTGGACGCCTCGAGCTTCTCGAGCACGCAGAGCTGGTTCTTGGTCAGCGCATCTCTTGTCGTCATTGTGTTCGTCCAATCGACGCTCGCATGCGACCGTGCACGCGAAGGACTTCAATTTCCCCTGAGATAGCGACGAACGAGCGATTTTGCCACTGTTTCCGCAGCCTTTGCTGCCTGGCGGGCACCACGCGCCAATGCTTCGCGGCTGACCGCTACTTGCGCGGCGGCCCCTTGCGCTCGGCCGAAGCCGCCCAAAGGTTGATGTCGGACTCGCGCGCATAAGTGTCGATCTCGGCGAGCTCGGCATCGCTGAATTCCAGCGCGTTGAGCGCGCCGACGCAATCCTCGACCTGTTCCGGCCGGCTGGCGCCGATCAGCGCCGTCGTCACGCGGCCCTTGCGCAGCACCCAAGCCAGCGCCATCTGCGCCAGGGTCTGGCCGCGCCGGCCGGCAATTTCGTTGAGCGCCTTGATATTGGCGATCGACTTGTCGTTGATGAAGGCGGGCCTCAGCGATTTGCCTTGGGATGCGCGGCTGCCTTCGGGAATGCCGCCGAGATATTTATCGGTCAGCATGCCTTGCGCCAGCGGCGAGAACACGATCGAGCCGATGCCCAGTCCCTCCAGCGTGTCGAGCAGCCCGTCCTCCTCTACCCAGCGGTTAAGCATCGAGTAGCTCGGCTGGTGGATAAGGCAGGGCGTGCCGAGCTGCCGCAAAATGTCGGCAGCCTCCCGCGTGCGCTGCGAATTGTAGGACGAGATGCCGGCGTAGAGCGCCTTGCCCGAGCGCACCGCGTGGTCGAGCGCGCCCATCGTCTCCTCGAGCGGCGTCTGGGGATCGAAACGGTGCGAATAAAATATGTCGACATAGTCGAGCCCCATGCGCTTCAGGCTCTGGTCGAGACTGGCCAGCACATATTTGCGGCTGCCCCATTCGCCGTAGGGACCAGCCCACATCTCGTAGCCGGCCTTGGTCGAGATGATCATCTCGTCGCGATAGCCGGCGAAATCGGTGCGCAGTATCTGGCCGAACGCGGTTTCCGCCGAGCCGGGCGGCGGGCCGTAATTGTTGGCGAGGTCGAAATGGGTGATGCCGAGATCGAAGGCCTTGCGCGCGATCGCCTGCTTGGTCTTGTGCGGCGTGTCGTTGCCGAAATTGTGCCACAGCCCAAGCGAGATCGCCGGCAGCTTCAGGCCGGACCGGCCGCAGCGGTTGTAGGTCATCTTCTCGTAGCGGTTCTCTGCGGCGACATAGGGCATAGCAATCCTCGGGATCGAAACGGCGGCGATCGCCGCTAGAGCATGATGCCAAAAGATGTGAAGCGGTTTTCCGGCAGCATCGGCTCTGCTGTGCTGCGGGTTGAATCGATGCTTGTCCAACCCTTACCCTCTCCCCGCCGGAACGGGGAGAGGGGTTGCCACCTACTTTTTCTTCGCCAGCAGCGCCTTGGCGTCCTTGACGCCGAGCGCGGCCGGCCGCTCGCAGGTCGTCTGCATGGCGACATATTTGCCGCTTTCGCCGGAACGCAGGATGCCGGTCATGACGTCGACGGCGTGCAGCGCCAGCTCCATCGAGCAGCGATGCGGCCGCCCTTCGGCGATCGCGACCGCCATGTCGGCAAGGCCGGACGTGCGATAGTTCGCCATCATTCCGTGGCCATGCATCTCGTTCGGCACGCCGAACGGATGGTTCCATTTGGGCAGCTTCTTCACCGGCTGGGCACCGTCGGTGAAGCGCACCTCGCCCCCGAAGAAATTCGGGTCCGGCACGAAGACGGTGCCCAATTCGCCATACAGCTCCATCGGCGCGTGGCCATGGCTCCAGACGTCCCAGGAGGTGTTGAGCGTGATCACCGCGCCATTCGCGAATTCGAGCAGCGCATGGATGGTGGTCGGCGTGTTGACCGGGATCTTCTCCCCCGCGCGAGGTTTCGACGAGATCGTCCGCTCCTTCGCCGGGGTCGTCGCGAAGGCGGCCACCCGGCTGACCGGCCCGATCAGCTGGATCAGGTTGGTGACATAGTAAGGCCCGATGTCGAGCACCGGGCCGGCGCCCGGTTGGAAGAAGAAGTCGGGATTGGGGTGCCAGTGTTCCATGCCGTGGCTCATGACATGGCATGTGCCGCTGGTGATCGCGCCAAGCTTGCCGCTGTCGATGAGATCGCGCACCAGCTGGTGGGCGCCACCGAGGAACGTGTCCGGCGCCGAACCGATGCGCAGGCCCTTCTTTTCGGCCCGGCTTTTGAGATCGAGCCCTTCCTTGATCGACAGCACGAAGGGTTTTTCCGAATAGACGTGCTTGCCGGCGTCGAGCACCGCTTTTGAAACTTCATAATGCACGGCCGGGATCGTCAGGTTGACGACGATGTCGATCTCGTCGTCCTTGAGCAGATCGTCGACCGTCTCGGCGCGCAGCTTGAACTCCTTTGCCCGCGCCTTGGCGGCATCCATGTTGATATCCGCGCAGGCCCGCATCTTGATGCCGCGGAACAGCGGAGCGAGCGAGAAATAGGCCTTTGAGATGTTGCCGCAGCCGATGACGCCGACGCCAAGCTTGTCTGCCATTTTGATTACTCCTGCCAGCTCTTGGCTGCGGCGATCGAGCGGCGGGCATAGCGCTCGATGTCGTTGGGGTTGTCCTGCTCCATGATGAAATACTGCGCCGAGCTCTTGGCGCGCAACGTCTTGAACAGGCCCGCCCAGTCGATCGTGCCGTGGCCGACATCGGACCAGCCGTCCTCGTCCAGCCCCTCACCGGGCTTGGCGATATCCTTGACGTGGACGGCGAGGATGCGCTTGCCGTGCTTTTCGATCCAGGGCAGCGGATCGGCGCCGCCGCGCACCACCCAGGCGACGTCCATTTCCCAGCCGATGTCAGGTGCGGCGGACAGGATATGGTCCTGCGGCAACGAGCCGTCGGGAAGCGCCTTGAACTCGAAATCGTGGTTGTGCCAGGCAAAGCCGTATCCGGCCTTTTTCGCGGTCTCGCCCACCTTGGCGAGACGCTCGCCGAAACCGCGCCAGCCTGCGGCGTCGGACGGCCGCGCTTCCGCCACCAGATAAGGACAGATCAGATGCCTGATGCCGAGCGTGTCGGCGATTCTGCGCACGTCGTCGAAGTCGTTTTCCAGCGCGTCGATCGAGAAATGCCCGGTCGGCATCGCCAGCCCGTTCTTGTCGAGTTCGGCGCGGAACGCCTTCGGGTCGTCGTAGACGCCGCCAAAGCCTTCGACTTGCTTGTAGCCAAACTCGCCAAGCATTTTGACCACGCCGTTCCATGGCTGGAAATTGCGGGCGCTGTAGAGTTGGAATGACCAGTTCATCTGTCCTGTCCGTTCTGTTGGTCCTGGAAGTTAAAGGCGGTTGCCGGTTTGAGCGTCGAAGATCGAGGCGCGCATCGGATCGAAGCCGACACTGACCGTATCCCCGTTCTTCGGCGTGCGTTCGGAGGTGACGCGCACCGTGAAGTTCTGCCCGCCCAGCTTCAACCACACCAGCGTATCGGAGCCCATCGGCTCCACGACTTCGACATTGGCCGTTGCGGCGAAAGGCCAGCCCGTGCCGCTGTTGAACGCGACATGCTCGGGCCGGATGCCGAACACCGCGGCACGCGGCGTGGGCTCCTCTTCAAAGGCGTAGGTCGCAAGCGGGATGCGCACATCCTCGACGACAAAGTGCCAATCGCCGCCATCCTTCTCCAGCCGACCGTCTACGAAATTCATCGCCGGCGAACCGAGAAAACCGGCAACGAAGCGGTTCACGGGACGATTGTAGATCGTCTGCGGCGCGTCAAGCTGCTGGATCACGCCGCCCTTCATCACCGCGATGCGGTCGGCCAGCGTCATCGCCTCGATCTGGTCATGGGTGACGTAGATCATCGTGTTCTTCAAGCGGCGGTGCAAAAGCTTGATCTCGACGCGCAGCTCCGAACGCAGCTTGGCGTCGAGATTGGAGAGCGGCTCGTCGAACAGGAAGACGTCGACGTCGCGCACCAGCGCGCGCCCGATCGCCACGCGCTGACGCTGGCCGCCGGACAGCGCCGAGGGCTTCCTTTGCAGCAGCGGCTCGATCTGCAGGATCTCGGCGGCGCGCGCGATGCGCTTTGCAATTTCATCCTTGGGCACGCCGGCGACGCGCAGACCAAAGGAAAGGTTCCTTTCGACCGTCATCTGCGGATAGAGCGCATAGGATTGGAACACCATGCCGATGCCGCGATCCTTCGGCTCTTCCCAGGTGACGTTCTTGCCCTTGATGAAGATGCGCCCGTCCGAAATGTCGAGCAGGCCGGCGATACAGTTGAGCAAGGTGGACTTGCCGCAGCCGGACGGTCCAAGAAGCACGATGAATTCGCCGTCGGCGACGTCCAGGTTGAGCGTCTGCAGCACCGAGACGGCGCCAAAATTGAGCGACAGGTCCTGGATCGAAACGCTGGGATTGGCGATTTCAGCTGCCATCATCATCCTTTCACCGCGCCGGCGGCGATGCCGCGCACGAAGAGCTTGCCGGAAATGAAGTAGACAATGAGCGGAACCAGCCCGGTCAGGATGGTCGCGGCCATGTTGACGTTGTATTCCTTCACGCCCTGGACCGAGTTGACGATGTTGTTGAGCTGCACCGTCATCGGGTAGGTGTCGGGGCGCGTGTAGACGACGCCGAACAGGAAGTCGTTCCAGATGCCGGTCACCTGCAGGATGATGGCGACGACGAAGATCGGCAGCGACATCGGCAGCATGATGCGCAGATAAATGCCCCAGAAGCCTGCGCCGTCGACGCGCGCGGCGCGGAACAGCTCCTCCGGCATCGAAGTGAAATAGTTGCGGAACAAAAGCGTCAGGATCGGCATGCCGAAGATCGAGTGCACGATCACCAGACCGGTCAGCGTACCGTATATCCCGATCTCGCGCAGGATGATGACGATCGGATAGATCATCACCTGATACGGGATGAACGCGCCCACGATCAGGATGATGAAGAAGGTGTCGGCGCCCTTGAAGCGCCAGTTGGCCAAGGCATAGCCGTTCACCGAGGCGATCGCGATGGACAGGATCACTGAGGGCACGGTGA
>Ga0315336_1006766_pt1 | contig 11504 bp, 9 predicted proteins | sample ASW5metaG_FD_204512 | JGI IMG/M metagenome (GOLD analysis project Ga0315336, IMG submission 204512) | Ammonia-oxidizing marine archaeal communities from Monterey Bay, California, United States - ASW #5 | ecosystem: Environmental > Aquatic > Marine > Intertidal zone | place: USA: California...
GCCATCGGGTGACAGGGAGAGATAGGCATGACGCCCCTCTGCCAGTTTCCGGACCTGTCCGGTGCGGGCATCGACGCGGATCAGCGCGCCCGCGACGGGCACAGGCCCTTCATCATTGCGAATTTCCGTGGCCGTAACCTGATCCCCGCGCCAGGCCGCCTCCCAGGCGGCCTCCCGGGCATGCCCCGTCGCCATGCGGAGGCTGGCTTCCATCGGCTGGGCGCCGGACGGCAAGGCCGCATAGACGAAATCGTGATCCGAAATCCAGACCGGCTCATGTGCTGCGATCCGCGACAGGGCGGGGACAGGATCCGGACGCAGGATGCGACCGGATGCCAGATCCAGGATCAGGAGGGATGTCTGCCCGGCCCGGACCTCGATCACGCTCAGATATCGTCCATCCGGCGACAGGGTCTGGAGAAAATTGTGCGCGGCCGGATCCAGTCCCGGCAACCGTTCCGGTGGCGCGTCAGATGCCAGATCCAGCCGCCAGATATCATGGCCGCTCTTTCCGAAGGCGTGATTTGCAAATCCGTAATCGGGATAAGTGTCATAGGGACGGATATATTCGAACAGGACCCAGCGCCCTGTCTGATCGGCCAGCGCGCGGCCGATGCCATCCATCTGCAAGATATCTGACAGGGTCAGGAGGCGTGTCTCATCCGCCTCCGGACGGTCCGCCGCGGCCGGGCCGGATTGGAGTGCGCAGAAACAGATCAGGAGCATGATGCCGAATTTCGACCACATGGGGCGGCCTCCTTTCGAAGTAAGCAGGATGGGACCGGGAAAGATCGGGATCGGAGCCCGGACCAGGCGGGCCGGTACAGGCTCCGATCCCTTGGCCGGCTAGAAGGATGAGCGAACTTCCAATCCGACATACCGTTCTAGGGGGGACGCATTTGTCGGATCATAGCCAGCCAGGCCATAGACACCGTCCGACGGCGTCGCCGGCGGCGGCGCGTCGAACAGATTCAGGATGGAAAGATTGAGCTCGGTGGATTTAAGCCAGGATCCGGCGCCAGTCCCAAAGCGCCGCGACAGGGTGAGATCCGTCGTCGTCCAGGCATCGATCCCGGCTGCCGCCTCGGTCAGATTCACGCGATAGGAATCGGCATGATTGACGGTCAGGGCGGCCTGCCAGTTCCCCGATTGCCAGCCAAGCTGCCCCCTCACCTGCAAATCGACCGGGTTCAGATAGGTATCGAGCGTACTCACGGCCGGAGTCGACACCGAGGCCTGCTGGGTGAAGTCGAGAATATGGTTCAGATTGAGTCCGGCCGAGATGCCCCCCCAATCGGTCCGGGTGCGGTAGTCAATCTGGAGATCCAGACCCCGTGTTTCTGTCCGGGCGAGATTGCGCACCACATTCACATTATTGATGATGCCGACCGTGTCGAGGCTGGACCCCATGAAGATCCCGACGGGCCGCTGGAAACTGGCCACCAGCCGATCGATCTCGGCGCGGTCCGGATAGAAGATCACGCTTCCCTCAGGAAAGGCGGACGGATCATTCCAGGCAATGCCAGGCGCCTGGAAATCCAGCAATCCGCCAGGAACCGGCGTTGTGCCAAGCCGGTCCTCAAACGCAATATCATACCAGGATCCGCTGATACGCCAGTCATGCCGGCCGCGCCGGATGTCGGCGTCGAAACCGGCCGTGAAGGTCCGGCTGGTTTCCGGCTCCAGATCGCCCGATGTGCCGAGAACCTGGAGATAATCGAGGTCGGCCAGGCCGGGATCGGGCGCGTCGAGTCCGAACAGGTCGAGCAGGAATTGATAGGGAAAGACCTGGCCTGTCCGGCTGGTCGAGAATGCCCGCCCGAGCGCGGGCGGCGCGAAGGATTCGCTCCAGGAGGCTCTCAATTTCACCCCGTCGGTCGGCTGCCAGAGCAGGCCGACTTTCGGCGTGGCACTGCGACCATAATCGGAATACTCATCCACACGGCCCGACAGGTTGAGGTCAAAGCGCTGCAGGCCCGGCCGGGCGATCTCGCCCCCGACCAGCGGGACCTGGATTTCCCCGAACACGGCCGACACGTCACGCCGCCCTTCCGCGCTGACCCGGTCGCCCAGGATTTCATTCGAGAAATCCTCCTCGCGGTATTGCGTTCCGATGGCGAGCCTGATCGGACCGGTTGACATTCGGATCAGATCGCCGCTCAGCACGCCTTCGACCGCCCAGACTGTGGAGCCGGTCGCAATCCGCATGTCGGACAGGGCCAGATCATCCGACCTGAACACTTCCCGTCGCCGGTCGCGATTGTCCAGTTCACTATAGGTCGCCTTGAGCGTGATCAGCCAGGTCTCCGGCAAGTCCCAGTCCGCTCCGACGGCGAGACTTGTGCTGCGCGAGCGACTGCCGGATTCTTCCACCGTGCCCGTCCGTCCGAATTGCGACCGGTCCGTCGTGCGTTCCGAATGCAGCAGGCTGGCATCCAGGCTGATCTGGGAGGTCAGGTCCTGACCGCCGGACAGGACCAGGCTATGCCGTGTCTGGTCAGGCAGGAGATCGAACAGGGCCGGATCCGGCAGGCTCATATCGGGGCCGGAGGCATCGAACAGGCTGATGCCCGGACGATCGGCCAGGGTCAGATGTGTGCGGTCGAAATATTCATAAACGCCGAGCACATGTCCGGACTGCCAGCTCTCACCGAGCGTCTGGCTGAACCTCAGATCCCGCAAGCCGCCGGACGTCACCGCGCCATAGCGCAGGGCCGTCTCCGCGCCCTCGAAATCCTTCCGGAGAATGAAATTGATCACCCCGGCCACGGCATCTCCCCCATAAATCGACGAGGCGCCATCGGTCAGGACCTCTACCCGGTCGAGTGCCGAAACCGGGATCAGGGACAGGTCGACAAAATCTCCGATCTCGGAGGTCGGGGCCAGCCGGGTCCCGTTGAGCAGGGCAAGCGTGCCGCGTGAGCCGAGCCCCCTCAGATTTGCGCTGGCCCCGGACGTGTTGTTGGCCCGGGAATTTGCATCATTCGGCAGGCCGACAGCGGTGAACTCGCTCGACCCTCCCCCGAAATTCTGAGGCAGGGCACGGACGAACTGGTCGAGCGTGCTTGCGCCCGAGCCGAGCACATCGTCCCGGTCATAGATCTGGAGCGGCGACGTCTCGGGGGCGAGACCGCGCAAGCTGGTCCCGGTCACGACGATCCTCTCCGCAATGAGCTGATCCTCTTCCGAGGGAGCTGTGACCGGATTCTGGACGGGCCGGGTTTCGACCGGCGGCAGATCCTCCGGCATGGGGGCGCGGGGAACATCAGACTCCCGGCGCACCCGGATCACATAGGTCTGCGCTCCGGTCTCAACAGCTTCCAGACCGGTTCCTTCCAGAAGGCCCGCCAGGGCCAGATCCATGTCTGACGTCACAATGGCGCGCCCCGCCACATGTCCGGAGACATCTTCCTCCCTGTACAGAATGGATTGGCCGGACCGGTCGGCGAGGTCCCGCAGGCGCTCGTCAAGCGGTGCAGGTGTATCCTGCCCTGCTGGCTCCACCATTTGCGCGTGTGCCGGACCCGCCAGACCGAGTGCCAGCGCGATGGACAGCCCGACAGGCAGACCGATCGATCGTCCGGGGATGCGCATACAGCTCCCTGAACGCATTATTTTCCTGAGTGTCACAAATTCCCTCCAGCTCCATCAGAGCCACCCCGCGCGGCCCGTTACCCGGAACAACAGTGCACACGCGTAGAGGGACAAATATTTGTCTATGGTGCGAGCAAGCCCGCCTCAGAGCGACAGGGAATCGCTGCATCAAGATGCGGCTTCGAAAGCAACACAAACGCAATTCCCGCAGTCAGCCGAGCCGCCAGATGTCTCCGGAACTTTCATCGCGCACAAGGTCGATGGCCTGCCCGTCAAAATGATAGGCGAGATGGCGGCCCTGGACCGGGACGCCGATCACGTCCGGCCAGAAGGCTGCCAGACATTCTCCGGCTGGGTCGCGGACGCTCGGAAAGACCAGCCCATTGGAGCCGGTGGCGCGAAGCTGCCGCGCAAGGCTTTGGGACACCACATAACGATCGGGATCCAGACAGTCTCCATAGGCATCGCTTCTGCGCAGATCGTGCAGCCGCGCGTCAACTGATCCGACCAGTTCGCGCATCTGGGAAAACCATCCTGGCGCCTCCTCGGTTGCGCCGTAGAAGTTCCCCTTGTGATACGCCGTTTCGGCGACCGCCGTGTCAAACCGGTTGGCCGCATAATACGCGCCAAACGTCCCGTCATGAAACCGGCCCGGACGATCCGGGCTGACATGCACAAAGGGCGCCATGACATGGCTGGCACCCGGCCCGGACACCCGACGCTCCAGGGGAACAAGATCGAGTTGCCCGACATGTTCCGCCAAGCGGGGATTTGTCTTCGCCTCGGCCGAGGCAATCAGGTCCCAGTCGCGCGGATCGGCAATATCTTCAAACAGATCTATGGGGGGATAGCGTGATGAAATGATACGCCGCGCCTCGTCCCACCGGACCTCTTCCAGCGGCGGCAAGGCGCTCATCCGCGCGCGGCATCCAGATAGGCGCGCACCCGGAACAGATCGGTCAGATATCCGCCCAGCATGATGTCGACGGCCCGCCGCCCACCGAAGGCAACGTTCGGCTTCTTCACCCAGTTCTGCGCTCTGGCCGGTTCGGTGAACAGTAGTTTCAGCGCCTTGTGAATGCTCATGAGAACAGACAATCTTGTCTTCTGGTCGATGGTGAGGCGGCCGATTGCTCCCTCCTTCCAGCGGGCATAGGTGCGGCGCGACAGGCCGCCCAGCAAGGTACAGGCTTCGGCCTCCGTCAGCCCCCAATGGCGAAACAGATTGATGACGGCGCGCGCCATGGCCGCGCCCTCGGCATCGGTGATGTCCGAACGGCCTTCCGGCGCGTCTTGGCGGGTTACGAGATGAAGCGTCATGGCAGCTCTCCTGATGGAACATGTATTTATAACACTTTACGCCATTTGGCAATATTTTAGAGTATGTGCGCCTTATGCCCTGCGGATCTCCCAATCTTCGCTCCGCCTGCGGTCGGCGTACAGGCTGCGCGGCCGCTTGACTTCATCGGATTTGCTTTGTCTTATCCTGCCACCATGCGCAGTTCTGCTCCTTTCCTGATGCCCATTCACAGGCATTGTCCGATCGCAGGACATTAGCCCCCGGCTTGCGCTCGTCGTGCTCGGGTCGAGGGGCAAAATTCAGCAGATCGGTCACGAACGATCCGCAGGAAACGACATTTCCTCAATTTTGACGCACGCGGCCAGGGCTCCAGCCTTCGCTCGGGCGTCGCCTCGCATGAGACGATCATGAACTCCACGCACACACGCAAACCCGCCATCACACTATGCCGGTCCGATCATGAGCGCCTGACATCGCTCGCTGACGCATCGGTTGGACGCTATCCCGCCATCGCAGAATTTCTGCTCGACGAATTGGATCGTGCACGCATTGTCGAAGATGATGAGCTCGAACCCGAATTTGCGCGGCTTGGCTCGACGCTGCACTACACGACCGATCACGGCAACACCGTGTCGGTCACGCTCGTCCTCCCGAAATATGCCGATATTTCCAAGGGGTGCGTTTCCATCTTCACCCCTATCGGCGTCGCGCTGCTTGGCCTGTCGCCAGGCCAGTCCATCGACTGGATCACCAATCATGGCGTGCGACACACTCTGACTGTAAATCAGGTCACCCAGACGCCCGGATCCGGATACGCGCCGTCTTCCAGCTCATGACCTCAAGCCTGGCAGGCCGCTGCCACGTCTGATCCGAGTTCGCCACGATCAGCAGGCACCAAGCCTCCTGTCCAACGTCTCGTCACATCTGTTCTTCCTTATTCTCCCCGTTCCTCCGGCTGTCTTGCGGAGAGACTTAGCCTCTCAGTTATTTGGAAACCTCCCATGTCCCATCTCGACGAGAAACTCGAACCCATCCTGCATGACGTCCTGCAGCGCAATCCCGGCGAAACGGAATTTCACCAATCTGTCAGGGAGGTCCTGGAAAGTCTGGGACCTGTTGTCACCAAGCATCCTTCCTATCTCGATCAGGCTCTGATCGAGCGCCTGTGCGAACCCGAACGGCAGATCATTTTCCGGGTCCCCTGGGTCGATGATCAGGGACAGGTGCGGATCAATCGCGGATTCCGTGTTCAGTTCAATTCCGCCCTGGGTCCCTATAAGGGGGGCACACGGTTCCATCCGACCGTGAATGTTGGAATCATCAAGTTTCTCGCCTTTCAGCAGGTTTTCAAGAACGGCCTCACGGGCATGCCAATCGGTGGCGGCAAGGGCGGATCCGACTTCGATCCGAAAGGACGCTCTGATGGCGAGTTGATGCGTTTCTGCCAGTCCTTCATGACCGAACTCTGGCGTCATATTGGCGAATATACCGATGTGCCGGCGGGAGATATCGGTGTTGGCCAGCGCGAAATCGGCTACATGTTCGGACAGTTCAAACGCCTCACCAACCGGTATGAGGCGGGCGTGCTGACAGGCAAGGGACTGAGCTATGGCGGCTCGCTGGCAAGAAGTGAAGCGACGGGGTACGGCGCGGTCTATTTTGCACAGCGCATGCTGGAGCAGCACGGCCAGGGCCTTGAAGGCATGAAGATATCGGTTTCCGGCACCGGCAATGTCGCTCTCCATGCAATGCAAAAAGCCGTCGAGCTTGGAGCGACCGTGACAGCCTGTTCCGACAGTTCCGGCTATATTCATGACCCGGATGGACTCGATGTCGGATTGATCTGTGACATCAAGGCAAATCGAAATGAGCGGATCAGCGCCTACACGAAAGACGTGCGGGGGAGCGCGACATTTTACTCTCATGACTCCGGATCAATCTGGGATGTTCCATGCGATTGCGGATTGCCGTGTGCGACCCAGAATGAGCTCGATCACCATCATGCCAGAACCCTCGTGAACAATGGGGCGATCGCCATTATTGAGGGGGCGAATATGCCATGCACCTCCCAGGCCGTCCGTGTGTTCCAGACTGGCGGCGTTCTGTTCGCGCCGGGCAAAGCTGCGAATGCAGGTGGAGTTGCGACCTCGGCCCTGGAAATGCAGCAGAATGCCAGCCGTGACAGTTGGAGTTTCGAGAAAACCAATCAGCGCCTGGAGGCCATCATGGTCGACATTCACGATCGGTGTCATGACATGGCGGCAGAATATGACGATCCGGGCAATTATGCGCTCGGCGCCAATGTCGGAGGCTTTGTCCGCGTGGCAGAAGCGATGCAGGCTCTCGGAATAATTTAGAGGCGCTCCGGTCGCCGTCTATCGGTTAGCGTCCGGTTTGCCGCTCAGCTCTAGCGTGTCTCCTTCGCGCATCACACCCGCCCTGAATTGAACTGATAGCGCATCGGCGAACGCTTCCAGCTCGCCAGCAGCAAAGACGCCGCTGACACGTTCACCGGCAAGCTTGGTGTCGCCGAGGACGATCTGCGTTGTGGAATAGCGGTTCATTTCGGCGATCGCCTCAGCGAGAGGCACATTGTCGAAATGGATCTGTCCGGTCTGCCACCGGCCGATCGTGTCGGGATCTATGTCCGAGACGGTCGGGGCAATTCCGGGAGGCGCCACGGCCTGCTGGCCGGGCGAAAGGGTGACTGGCGCCTCTGACCCCGCCTGGACGCTGACGCCGCCCTCGACCAGGGCGATGCGGACCGCGTCAGGTCTCACCCAGATGTCAAAGACCGTGCCATGGGCGATCGTGCCGGTATGGCCTGCCCTGACCTCGAACGGTCTCGGATCCGGGGCCACGTCGAACAGCGCCTGCCCCCGCACCAGGGATACCCGACGGGACGTATCAGAATAGATGATGGTGAGCTGTGTGTCCGTGTTCAGATGAATCCGGCTGCCATCAGCAAGCCGGATTTCCTCGCGCTCCCCGATCCCGGTCTGGTGACTTTCCGGGACCGGCAGCCCGGCCGGGCTGGCCAGCGCCGTGACCAGGAAGGTGACGAGCATCGCTGCCGCGAGCGCCGCCGCGCCGAGGACCAGGACGGAGTGGCGCGACGTGACAGGACGAGACGGCACCGAGGCGAGCGAGGATTTGTCGAGAGCTTCCATGACGCGCTCTATCTCGCGATAGGCCGCCGCATTGGCCGGGTCGGCCGCCTCCCAGGCCCGGAACGCGTCCCAGGTATCAGAGGTGACCTCCGGCTCCTGCAGCTCGGCATGCCAGCGGGCGGCGGCAAGTCGGCGCGCGCTGTCGCTGTCTGGATCGTCTGTCATCGGCCCGGCCCCGTTCAGCGGGAGACGCCGCCTGCCCGCTCCGCGCGGGCCAGTGTCTCGGTCATCTCCGCCACGGCCATGACAATATCAGATTTGACCGTACTTGGGGAGACGCCGAGCCGGGACGCAATCTGCTTGTGGGAGAGACGCTCGATCCGGTGCAGGCGCAGCGCTTCGCGGCGACGCTCCGGCAGGCTGGCCAGTGCCGCCTCGATCAGGGCCAGTTGCTGGCGGGTTGCCAGCAGCGCCTCAGGGCTTGGCGTCGCCTCGCAGGCAAGCCGGCTGGCCTGGTCCTCGACCGGCTCCGACACCTTGGCGCGCCGGGTGTGGCCGGATTTGAGGTAATTGATCGAGAGATTGCGCACCATGGTGAAGAGAAGCGGTTTGAGATCCCTCGCCTCACGGTCGGGATAGGCGCGCGCCGCGGCCAGGAAGGCGTCCTGGACCAAATCTTCGGCGTCGCTGGCATGGCGGATGCGAATACGCGCAAACCGGACCAACTCGGCGCGATGGGTGCGGTAAAGGTCGGTCAGGGCCGCACTCGGTGCCGGAGCTTGCGGTCGAAGCGGCGCACAGATCTCGGAACTGGCCTGCGGTGCGGGCCGGGACGCCCGGGTCAGAGGGATTAGGTTCGGGGTCAGGGCACGGTGGGTCATGGGCGTCACTTCAGGGATAAATCGACCTCGCTGCTCTTCTAACTTGAAGTACAACTAAAGCACGAAGACGGTTCGCAGACATCCGATGGTCCCTCCTGAACAATAGCCAGACTTTAAGTTTTCACAGCTTCTCGTCGTCCACTTTAAGTGGAGCGCGAGTTTTGGTCAAAAGATAAAGTGGACTTTATGGCAATTAATTTCGCCAATGTGAACTTGGGGTATGAACCATGCCCAGAAAGAACAAATCGCCGCAGCGATCAGAGCCGCAAGACGCTCTCGAGGGCTCACCCAAGAAGTTCTGGCTGAGCGAATAGGCCGGACGTCCGCTAGTCTGAGTAATCTGGAACGTGCTCAAGCAGTCCCCTCCCTGGATACCTTAATGTTGCTCGCGCAAGCCTTGGATGTCCCAATCAGTTCATTTTTGGAGACAGCCGCCGCCAACCGAAAATCCCGCACACGGATAAGAGACGAGAATGAGATTATTGATCTGGTACGCTCACTATCGTCAGATCAGTTGAAAATCGCGAAAGCGCAAATCGAGGCACTTAAGACTTTGAAGCGCTAGCCTCTTCATCAGCATTCGCGCGGGAAGACCAACGTCCGCTATATCCGGAAAGCAGTCATCACCGCTAGAGATGCCCGAGGCAGGCAATCGTCGCATTCGATCTTTGATGTAGGCCAAGCGCACGCGTGCTGCAGTGAGCCTCGTTCCGTGTCTATACTTTTCTCATAGTGCTGCCGAAGGTGAGCAGAACTAAGCCAAGCGCTAGGGATCTAAATCGAATGGCTGAGACAGTCGAAGACTGGCTCGTTGTGCAAGAGTCCGCTGTGTCTCGCGAATGCGCCATTACCGTTGATTTGGTGGTTGTATCGCGAGGGATGTTTTTTAAGACACCGCGATTGCCAAAGCCCTTGTTTCAAATAGTGGCATCGTCAGCGTGCTTCACGATGAACATTGCGGGTTCGTAGAGTTCATCGAACGTAAGAATCTCGATATTGCGAGAATCGCGCCGGAACAGCTCGAACGTACGCAGCTTGATCTCGCGCTCCTTAGGGTTGTCACCTTCAAAAGACCTTTCGCGACCAACAACAAGAAATGCCTTTGGGTCTGCAGTGTCCGTCGTCAGGTAATTTGAGACTTCAGGCTGCCTGACTTAAGGAGGGTCTGGCGCATCTGGTTTGAGTTAAGCAGCGGATTGGGCGTGCTGCAAGCGCCGTAGTTTCATCGTCCTCCTTTTGATTTTCTCACGTTCGAGCAGGATGGTCTGGCCGCGGCCCGTATAGACATCTGCCGGAGTGAGATTGTTCAGGCTCTCGTGATAGCGCTGATGGTTGTAGTAACCGACGAACGCATCGATCTGCGCTTCAAGGTCTCCGGGCAGGAAGTAGTTTTCCAACAGGATGCGGTTCTTCAGCGTCTGATGCCAGCGCTCGATCTTTCCTTGCGTCTGGGGATGATACGGCGCGCCGCGCGTATGCTGCATGCCTTTGTCGGCAAGATACTCAGCCAGATCGCCAGAGATGTAAGACGGTCCGTTGTCTGAGAGTAGTCTCGGGCGATGAACCACATTCACTTCATCGAGTCCGGAAGCTTCAAGCGCCAGGTTCAGCGTGTCCTGCACATCGCTCGCCGCCATGCCCGAGCAGAGCTTCCAGGCGATGATGTAACGGGAGAAGTCGTCCAACACGGTGGAGAGGTAGAACCATCCCCAGCCGATCACTTTCAGATAGGTGAAGTCGGTCTGCCAGAGCTGGTTGGGCGCGGTGGTTTTCTCCCTGAACTCATCGGCCGCTTTCATCACGATGAAGGCCGGGCTGGTAATCAGGTCGTGCGCCCTCAAAAGCCTGTAAACACTGGCTTCCGAGACGAAGTAGTGCTTCTCATCGGTGAACGTCACCGCCAATTCCCGGGGAGATAGTTCCGGTTGATCCAGGGCCATTTCCAGTACCTGCTGACGCACCTCGTTCGGGATGCGGTTCCAGACCCGGCCGGAGCCGCTGCGCCGATCCTCAAGCCCGGCTTCACCGAACCGCCGGTAAAGGTCATACCAGCGATAGAAGGTCGGACGTGACACGCCGATCTGTTCCAGTGTCTTCTTCACCGGCTGGTGTGATTGTTCGACCAGCCGGATGATCTCCAGCTTCTCAGAGGCAGGGTATCTCATTCGGTATCCTCCCCATCCCCGATCACGCTTTTTTTCAGAATGCGGTTTTCCAGCGTCAGGTCGGCCACGACTTCCTTCAGATCCCGCATCTCGCGCTTCAAGCCGCTCACCTCACCGGACGTCGCCTGGCGCTCGGTATCGCCGGAGAGCCGCCTCTTTCCCGCTTCGAGGAATTCCTTCGACCAGGTGTAATAAAGGCCCTGGGCGATCCCCTCACGCCGACACAGTTCGGCAATCGAATATTCTCCGCGCAGGCCTTCCAGAACAATGCGGATCTTCTCTTCGGCAGAGAATTTGCGCCGGGTCTTACGGCGTATCTCTTTCACATGTTTTTCGGCCGATCCTTCCGGCCCGGATTTCTGTCTCATCTTCGCTCCCTTGGCGGGCTACGATGTGCCAGAAATCCTCCTTAAGCAATTTGGCCGATCTGTCTCATGGTCGCTGACGGGGAACA
>Ga0315336_1006767_pt1 | contig 11503 bp, 9 predicted proteins | sample ASW5metaG_FD_204512 | JGI IMG/M metagenome (GOLD analysis project Ga0315336, IMG submission 204512) | Ammonia-oxidizing marine archaeal communities from Monterey Bay, California, United States - ASW #5 | ecosystem: Environmental > Aquatic > Marine > Intertidal zone | place: USA: California...
AGGGATGACGGATATCAGACCTTGATGGCTGGAAAGTGGCACCTGGGGGCATCCGAGGGAATGTGGCCCATTGACCGGGGTTTTGAGCAATCATTTACTTTGCTTGCCGGTTCGGGGGACCATTTTCATTTCTGGAAGACGGATACGCCGAGAATGATGTGATTGCAGAGTTCGATGCTGAGGACTTTTATTCAACTCGTACTTACACAGATAAACTTATCGAGTTTGTGAGTAAAAATCATAGTGATGAACGTCCATTTTTTGCGTATGCTGCTTACACTGCACCCCACTGGCCTCTCCAGGTGCCTGATGATTACCTCGACCGCTATAAAGGGGAGTATGACGAAGGTTTCGACGTGTTGCGGGGTCAGCGAATAGAGCGGGCCCGAAGTCTCGGTTCCATTCCTGATCTAGATTATAGCGAAAGCATTGAGGCAACCGGACCCGCGTGGGCTGATCTCGATCCAGCAGACAAACAGCATTATGCACGGCGCATGGAAATTTATTCTGCGATGGTTGAGAACCTTGACCATCATATCGGGCGTCTGATCAATCATCTGGAGAGCATTGGGGAGCTGGAAAATACAGTTATCTTATTTATGTCTGACAATGGTGCAGAGAGCGATGAGATGGAGAGAAACCCCATTTTTGCTGAAAGGGTTCGCAGGGGTAATTACAACAACGATTTAAGTAATCTTGGAACTGCCAGTTCCTACATGTCGTATGGCGCCGGATGGGCTCAGGCATCAAGCGGTCCCTTTCTCCGCTTTAAAAATTTTGTCACGGAGGGAGGTACCCGTGCACCAGCATTTCTTTATTTTTCAGGACAAGAATCGACTACAGGGCGTTGGGACGGGCAATACTTAAGCGTCACGGATATTGCACCAACAATCCTTCAGTTAGCGGGCGTTGAATTACCTGGGTCCAGCTATCGCGGTCGGGAGGTTAGTCCGATAGAGGGCAAGTCTTTTGCTGGCGTAATAAGAGGCGATCAGAACCCCATTCACGGAGCTGATGAGTCATTTGGGGTCGAGTTGCACGGAGCTAGATCACTCCGTCGGGGTGATTATAAGCTGGTATGGGAGCAGCCGCCCGTAAATTCATGGTGGGGCTATGCTGTCCCGGAAAGCTGGTATCGGTGGCAGCTTTATGACATTGCTAATGATCCGGCTGAACATAACGACATTAGCATGCAGCACCCGGAGCTTGTCGAGGAACTTGCAAGTCTCTGGGAGGATTACGCAGATGCACATGGTGTAGTAAGGGGTGTTCGTATTTCTAATTTTGAGCGATGGCAGCAGCTTCCTTCTGGGAGTATCCAGTAAACGAGATGCACAGATCAGGTCTGTTTTCTAAAACCTGAACGTGTAATTAAATTTGATTGCGATGTCAGAGCGGGAAGAGTGGAAACGATTATCCAGATCAAAATCCTCAACGTTATGATTAATGACTAGATAGGCCTCCCTGCCGGCCTCTGGGATCCATTCAATGCGGCTGTTGATGCCTATGACTTCAGATACATTATCGTATTGAATTAAATTAACCCACGACCATTTCGGGGAAAATATTAAATCGTTTCTCCAGCTGATTAATCGAGTAGTAAAGCTCCCTTCCGGAAGACTGATATCATGGAAGGTGAAAGATATTTTGGTCCGGAAGTGGCCGCTGAAGTTATAGGCGAAGTTCCCATTCAGTCTCTTGAGCTTTCCTCCGTAAAAGTCACCGCTGCGGTAAAAAATAGCTCCGGATGCTTTGCGTCGTGCGGTAGTCATGAAGCCGAATCCGTATTGCCCGAATGAGTATGCATTTTTGGGAATAATGACACCCTTGGATATCTCAAAAGGGCGGGCCAGAACTTCTTTATCTGCCCGGTATTGCACAATAAATCGATCCTCCAATCGGCTGCTGAGCTCTGCTAAGCGGAATTTCACCTGCTGGCTTTGTAGGCTGCCATTGATCAGATCAACCCTTTGGGCATCAATACCCCCATAAATTGATTCTAAAAGCCCTGTTGCAAACCGATGCCGGTAACCTATGGTTGCGTTCCGATCCCTAATTCCTCTCCGATCAACGAACCCCAATGCGGGTCGATAGTTCTCCTGGATTTCCTTGAATCCAACTTCTCCACGCCAACCATCCGGATTAGGCATGCCAAGGCGAAACCCGTAGGCATCCTCATTATTTTCTATACCTTCAGTATGGGCTTGCAAATACCAGGCATCTGCGCGCAGAATCCTGCCACCTGAAAATCGGGTGTTCACGAACTGAGCGTCTACGCCGAGTACCTGATTCTTTTTATTCGATGTGGGGTCCCCGCTACTCGCAAAAAAACCAATTGCAGACTCGGAAAGAATGTTTGCTGCGCCCCTAATGGCTGTGATATTGGTTTGGTTGATGCTACCTTCCTGGCCTTGCTGTATTGACAAAGCGCCGATATTCCATCGCCCAATACGCCCGCTTAGCTTACCTCCGTAGTTGATATCGACTGGTTGTCCTGCATTGCTTAATCCAATTTTTCTGGAAAAAAAAGGTCTCCCACTCTGACTGGAAGCGCCTGATATTGCAGAGTTGTTCGAGCTATCAAGGGGGCTACCTCCTCCGCCAATCCGGCCAAACTGAAAAATATCGGTATCACGCAAGAAAAAGTCTCTTTTTTCTGGAAAAAAAAGATTAAATCGCGTGAGGTTAACCTGTCGGTCATCAACATCGGTTGCTGAGAAGTCGGTGTTGAGTGTCAGGGAGGCATTCAGAGATGGAGTTACCTTGTAAAAGAGGTCCAATGATGGTTCATAGACGGTTTTTTTTGACGCTATTGAGAATTCCTTTTTATGGTTGACGCTAAGCGAGGGTACTATATCCAAGCCTTTGCCTTGCTCTAGGTCATGTAATCCGATGGCGGCTCCAGTTACACTTGGGTTAACAGCACGGTTTCGGGTAACCCATAAGACTCTTTCTCCAATACGTGAGATGTGCCTTTCGAAATTAATACCCCAGGTTTCATTGCCTGGATCGAATGACAATGTTTTCATGGGCAATTCAACTTCTACGATCCATCCCTGTTCATCACGAGTCGTAGCTGTCCTCCAAATACCATCCCAATTGAACTCCATCGATGTGGTATTTTGAAAAACGGCATCATCCCTGACCCCATTCGGGTTAATTGCAAAGAAGTAGCCGCTACGTTGATTGTTGAAAGGATCCAAGACTATCGCAAGGTCGTCATCAAAGCGGATGCTTTCACCCTGGCGCAAAATTTGTGCTGTAATATTTTCTGCTTGGGAATCCCAAAGACGTGCACCAATATAGAGGGCATCCTGATCATAAAGAATATAGACTTGAGTGTACTCTGAGGGCTGGTCAAATTGATTTGGAGTGCTAACCAAGAAATCGTCAATTACTGGAGCGGATTTCCAGGCAATTTCGTCCATTTTTCCGTCAATGATAATCTCAGAGGTGGTACGCACCATCTCGAATCTCTTATTTATTTGGGATTGGTTTTCTTGCGCTTCAGTGATCACTGCTGATGATAAAGCCGAGCAAAATATGAACGGTACGAAAATATTTTTTACGGAAAAAAGCATTCCTGATCTCAGCTGTATCTTTGGGAAAATTATGAAATGAGTTAGGGGTAGGTTTAGTACTTCGCATTATAATAAATTTAATAGTTTGCTATCTATGTTGTTATTGCATATGTTTTATTTTACTTGCATATCCTTCATGTAATTTTTCTGGAAGATTTTTGGGCTACCCTGGCGATTATTTTTCAAATTCTGACGGGATATCATGACTTATAAGGTAATGTTTTTTTGAGTGATTAAAGATCTGTTAGTGAGGTATTTTATCCATGGTAGATGGACATGAAAAAGGCCTAAGGCAACAGCTTCAGCGCCTAGGAGAGCGATCAGTTGCAGGGTGGAAAGTAGGACTCACTTCGGGCAAAGGGCGTGACTCTATGGGTGTAGGGTTTCGCCCGTTTGGCTTCATATTGAATGACCGTTGCCTGCAGTCCGGTGATTCGCTTCAGCTTGTTGAGCTTCCAGGTATCGAGGTTGAAACTGAGCTATGTTTCCGCTTTAAGGCTGACCTCCCCCCAAATGCGAGCGCCGATGAAGTGAAGGATTCAGTTGCCAGCGTTTCGCCAGCTTTTGAGCTTATTCAAATGAGATTAGACCGCGACGCAACAGCTTCAGACCGCCTTGCTGGCGGTCTGTCTCATTGGGGGATAGTTGTAGGCGCGGAGCACATACTTGATTGGAGGAATTTTGATTTTAGCGAGCTTGTGGCGATTTTAAGCTGCAATGGAACGCAAGTTGAAACCAGAGCCGCAGCTGGGCATATTGACGATCACTTTCAGTCAATGGCAGCTCTCTCTGCAATTCTTGCAAAATTTAATCGCCAGGTTCTCGCTGGAAATCGTGTAATCACGGGTTCATATACGCGCCAATGTGTTAAGGAGGGGGGCATCTGGCAGGGTGATTTTGGTGAAATCCTTGGGGATGTCAAGATAAAATTTATTTAATTATTAACATTATATATAACATTTAAAATAATGAATTTATTCATTTTTTATCTATCTTGTCTTGGTACTTTCTGATGTCCTGGAGCCCCCAAGGACCTATTTTAACGGCAGTAGTTGGTAGCTATCCTCAGCCGAATTGGCTTATAGATGGTGATGCTTTGAAACGGCGTCTACCACCCAGAACCAGAGCCCCTGAGCTTTGGCGCATCCAGGGGTCCGAGCTAAGCAAAGCCCAAGATGATGCAACTATTTTGGCTATCCAGGAGCAGGAAATAGCTGGTATTGACATCATTAGCGACGGCGAAATACGGCGAGAGAGCTACTCAGGCACACTAATAAATGCGCTAGATGGTATTGATAGACAGCGCCATGGCACAGTGATGGGGAGGGCGGGCCGAAAAACCCAGGTTCCTATTGTTTCGGGCCCCTTAAGACGTACCTCACCGATTCATACTCAAGATATGAAATTTCTTAAGTTACAGACAGAGCGAATTACAAAAATAACCATCCCAGGGCCCTTTACCCTAAGTCAGCAAAGTGTCAATGAATATTATCCAGACGCACCCAGTTTAGCCATGGCCTACGCCGAAGTGCTTAATGAAGAAATTAGTGATTTATTCTTAGCTGGAGCAGATATAGTTCAGCTCGATGAGCCTTGGCTTGAGTCACGCATTGAGAGCGCACGAAATTTTGCCATTCCAGCCATTAATCGAGCAGTGAAGGATATTGACGGTACAACAGGTATTCATTTGTGCTTTGGTTATGCAGCCATGGTTAAAAAGAATAGAAAGCAAAACTATTCTTTTTTGGGGTCCCTGGCTGAATCCAGGGTTGACCAAATTTCTATAGAAGCGGCACAACCAAATCTTGATCTTTCGGTTTTAGATTCACTGCAAGGCAAAACAATACTGGTAGGTATGTTAGATTTGAGCAAGGAAGAAATTGAGCCACCAAATCTTATTGCTGATCGGATTCGCGTTGCCCTAAGTTTTCTTTCTCCGGAACGCTTAATTGTTTCGCCAGATTGTGGGTTAAAATACTTGAACAGACAGGTAGCGTTCGGGAAACTGAGCTCACTGGCCCAAGCTGCCGCAATGGTGAATGCTGAGCTCTAAGGTCTGGCCAAGTATTTGTATCAGTTCTCGCCGTAAGTTCCGGCTTTATCGCGGCTGGCTACTGAGAAGATCAACATCCAGTTTTTCGTGCCTTATTAGGTTTCCATCATAAGAAACAACAGCACCGTAGACGTTTCCTGCTGCATCGACGGCAACTCCTTCTGGATTGGATCCTCCGATGAGTGCCACTATTGAGTCAGTACTTAGGTCGCCGACCCGAATTCCAACCTCCCAGCCCCAGTGGCCCCAGGGAAGCCTATTGGATTCCGAGTCTGCAACATAGATTAATCCATTCGGACCAAAATGAAGCCCACTTGGGCGACTGAAATTAGTCCATTCTCTAATAAAATTTCCTTCTAAATCAAACATCTGTATACGATTGTTGCCGCGGTCACCAACTACAAGTCGTCCCTGGGGGTCCATTGCAAGGGCGTGGGGTGTTTTAAATTCTCCAGGCGCCGACCCAAATTTACCCCAGGTCTTAATAAATTCACCATCTTTCGAATACTTGATGATCCGGGCTGTGGTGTCAGGAGGGGCATTTGGATATTGCCCAAAATGGCCATCCGCTATGAATATTTCACCATTCGGGGTCGTTACTACATCACAAGGCTCGTCAAAGCTGTAGACTCCCTTGCCCGCAATACCAGGGGTTCCCATGATCATAAGAACTTCACCCAGTGGACTAAACTTGATGACTGTATGGCCTTTACCTTGGGACTCTGGGATATTCTCATCCGGTCCCCGGGCATCGGTAATCCAAATGTTTCCTACGTTATCTACATGGATTCCATGAGGAAAGTTAAAAAGTCCTGCGCCAAAGGCAGTCACGACATTACCGGATTGATCAAATTTCAAAATGGGTTCAAGGTTTGAATCGGAGCAACTGTTTTTCCCGCAGCGATCTATTGCCCATACATGAACTCCATCCGGATCGATATCGATACCAGCGGTAGAGCCCCAGTTTCTTCCCTCCGGCAATTTTGCCCATCCATGAATCGCGCGATAGGGGTTTGGGCGACCGTTTTGTGGTTCCGCAGGTTCTGCGTAGCCCACAGTTATAGTAAGGGGTAAGGTTGCTGCTAGGAGCAAGGATAGCGTTTTCAGGGATACTCTCTTTGGGAGTTTCATTATCAGGCCTCTTGGTTTGGGTCGTTTCTCTTAAAAATAAAATAACCAACGGCACAAAATTTGAATGTAACAGTTCAATGATCCGGGGTCGAAGGATATCATCGAGCTAGCATTTCGTGCGGAGTATTTGGTTTTAACAACAGAAAACCTATGGTTTTGGGTACATAAGGCAGCAAGGTTGCCGCACATCATGTGATGAGTTCTGAGAATGGTTCTACGAGAAGCTAGCGAATTTTGCTTTGCGTATCACAACAAAAACAATAGGTTAGTAGGAATTAGGGTTCATTATGCGAAAGGCGTGTGTCTACAACCCTATGAAAATTAAGGTCTTTGAGCTGATAGGGAGTCTTGTTTCTAAATAAACTCACGCTTACAATTCCGGCCCTGAATCAGCAGAACGTTTGGATCTAAACGTGAGGGGTCGTATTGGTACAAAGGGGTGAATTATCGTCAAATCGAAACTTGTAAGGCGTAATAAGGAGATCGAATCAGCACAGGTACGAGTTATTGGGGCTGGTGGCGAACAGATCGGAGTCATGTCTTTGGAAAGTGCATTGGTAAATGCAAGCGGACAGGATTTAGATCTAGTTGAGGTGGACCCGAATTCAGATCCCCCAGTGTGTCGGGTTATGGATTATGGAAAGTTTGTTTTCGAAGGAAATAAGAAGGCACAGGTAGGTCGGAGAAAGCAAAAAAGGATTCATGTTAAGGAAATTAAGTTTAGACCTGGAACAGAAGAGAGTGATTATCAGGTCAAGTTGCGTAGTTTGATCCGATTTTTGGACGGGGGCGATAAGACAAAAGTCACACTCCGGTTTCGTGGTAGGGAGATGGTCCACCAGGAGATTGGGGTTGATCTGCTAAAGAGAGTTGAGAAAGACCTTGAGAGTTACGGGGTTGTTGAGCAGCAACCGGAAATGGAAGGTCGTCAAATGGTTATGGTCATTGCACCAAAGAAGCATTAGCAGTTTTAGCTATTTGGTTGTAGTGTAAAAATTAGTTCTGGGGTTGGTCGGCATGGTGACGTCATGATTGGCGCAAAGGATTCGACTGCACTCGGCAGCGCATTAGGATAAGGAGAGGGTCATGCCAAAGATGAAAACCAATCGTGGAGCTGCAAAGCGCTTTAGCCGCACTGCAAAGGGTGGATATAAGCGTGGACAGGCATATCGAAGCCATATCCTCACTAAAAAAAGTTCCAAGAGAAAGAGACAACTGCGGGAGCCCCTGCAGGTCTCAAGAGCTGACGCTAAAGCAGTTCGACAGATGCTGCCGTATAGCTAGGGGGGGGGTAGTAAATGGCCAGAGTAAAACGCGCAGTCACGGCAAAGGCCCGCCATAAAAAGGTGCTAAACAAGGCAAAGGGCTACTATGGCGCTCGACGCAAAACATACCGAGTGGCTAAGCAGGCCGTTATTAAGGCAGGCCAATATGCATACCGGGACCGGCGCCAGAGAAAAAGGGTATTTAGAGCACTGTGGATTACGCGCATCAACGCAGCAGCACGTCTCCATGGACTTTCCTATAGTCGGATTATTAATGGCCTGAAGTGTGCAGGGATCGATATCGACCGTAAGGTTTTGGCAGATATTGCGGTTCATGATAAGGATTCGTTCGCCGTAATCGCTGGGGCCGCCAAAGAGGCGCTGACGCCTTAAAGAGGTATGCGCCTAAGAGGAGAACGCGGTGAGCGCCGTTGCTCGACTGCTTAAAGAAGCTGAATTAGCAGTGACTGAGGCCGCTAGCCTTGATCAGCTGGATGTGGCTCGCGTTAAGTATCTTGGGCGAAAGGGTTTATTGACCACTTATCTGAAACAGCTCGGTAACATTCCTGTTGCAGATCGGCCTCAGATCGGAAAAGAAGTTAATAATGCAAAACGCCGAGTGTTGGCCGCAATAGATGCGCGACAGGACACACTTGAGGCGGATAATATTAATGTTCGTCTCGTTACCGATAAAATTGATGTGACTTTGCCGGGACGGGGAGATGGTTTAGGACGTCTGCACCCGTTGTCCCGGACGTTAAGGCGGGTGACAAAGATCCTGGCTCAAGCCGGCTTTGAGGTTCGTACGGGTCCCGATATAGAAGACGAACACTATAACTTTACAGCATTAAATATGCCGGAGAATCATCCGGCGCGTAATATGCACGATACTTTTTACCTCAGGTCATTAAAAAGATTACTTAGAACCCATACTTCACCGGTTCAAATTCATGCAATGGAGCAGCATGGAGCACCCCTTAAAGTGATAGCGCCTGGTAGGGTGTATCGTTGCGATTCTGACTTAACCCATACCCCGATGTTTACGCAAGTGGAAGGACTTGCGGTCGATCATGGTGTTAGCTTTGCTAATCTAAAGTCAGTGATTGACGGGTTCGTATCGGAGTTCTTTGAGCGAGAGGTCAAGCTTAGATTTAGACCGTCATATTTCCCATTCACTGAGCCCTCTGCAGAAGTAGACATACTTTCAGAGACAGGTAGGTGGCTAGAGATTCTAGGTTGCGGAATGGTTCACCCCAACGTACTTAAGCAAGGGGGCGTGAATCCAAAGCAGTACAGTGGCTATGCATTTGGCATGGGAATCGAGCGGCTTGCTATGTTGCGTTATCAGGTAGATGATTTGCGATCATTTTTTGAGAATGATCTCCGGTTCTTAAATCAATTCGCTTGAGAAGGGGCCATGCGAGTAAACCTAGATTGGCTTCGTGAGTGGACTGATCTACGGTCTGATGCTAATGAGTTGGCAGAGAGACTTACAACTGCTGGGCTGGAGGTTGAGGCTGTGCTTGATGTTGCCCCCCCTTTCTCGGGCGTGGTTGTTGCAGAGATAGTAGGTACCCAAAGACATCCTGAAGCAGATCAGTTGAAGGTCTGCGAGGTGAGCGATGGCAGCACAATTATATCTGTAGTGTGTGGGGCGCCAAATGCTGAGTTAGGTGTAAAGGCCGCATTTGCACCTATAGGCGCAAATCTTCCGGGCGGGACCCGTATCGAGAAGGCCCAGTTAAGAGGAGTTTGGTCGAATGGCATGCTTTGTTCGGCCAAGGAATTAGGGATAGGGGAGGACGGAGAAGAGTTGTTAGCTGTCGACTCAGATGCCTTGGTTGGTACGTCATTAAGGGAATATCTCAAGCTGGATGATGTTATTTTAGACATTGACTTAACGCCGAATCGTGGGGATTGTTTCAGTATTCTCGGCGTAGCTCGGGAGATTTCGGCAGTCTACCGACGTAAATTAAAGATAAATTCAATATCCCCTGTCGCTGAGGCAATAGATGAGCAATTTCCAGTCTCAGTGACAGCCAAAGCGGCTTGCCCGAGTTTCTTTGGGCGCGTGATCCGAGATATTAATGTCGAAACAAGCTCTCCAGTTTGGATGAAGGAGCGCTTGAGGCGGGCCGGCATGCGGCCAATCAATCCGGTTGTTGATGTAACAAACTATGTGATGGTAGAGCTTGGGCAGCCATTGCATGCGTACGACCTCGGGCAGCTTCGAGATGAGATCATTGTGCGGTTTGCTAAAAAGAATGAGGACTTGACTCTCTTAGATGGACAAAAATTAGATTTAGAGACAGATATTTTGGTGATTGCAGACAAAATAGGCGCGGTTGGAATTGCCGGCGTGATGGGTGGACAAAGGACCGCGGTTGAGAAAGGGACCACAGATATTTTTCTAGAAGCCGCTTTTTTTGCTCCGGATGTTATTGCTGGGCGGGCCCGTCGTTACGGGTTGCAGACAGATGCATCATTAAGATTTGAACGTGGAGTCGATAGCCGGCAGCAAGGGAGAGCCATTGAGCGTGCTACGGCGTTGCTATTGGAAATTACAGGTGGAGAGGCAGGTCCGCTAACATCAACTGTAGATCAAGATGCGCTACCAAAGAATAAATTTATCCAATTGAGTAAAAAGCGCCTGGAGATGTTGTTAGGTCTCCGCCTTTCAAAAAAGCAAGTTGAAAACACCTTTAAAAGCCTTCAAATGGAGTTCGAATTTTCGAAGGAAGGGTGGAAAGTAATGCCTCCATCATTTCGGTTTGATCTGAATATTGAAGAAGATCTTATAGAGGAAATCGCGCGCTTTGTTGGATACGAAAAAATCCCATCCATCCCTGAAGTTAGTCATTCTGAAAAAAGTTTTGGTGGGGTGACTGAATTTGAAAACGATTATATTGCTGATTTGATGGTTGCTAAGGGTTACACAGAAGTAATTAATTATAGTTTTGTGGATGAAGATTTTGAGCATGCAATAAATCCAGATAATGAGTCAGTTTATCTTAAAAATCCGATCTCTACTCAAATGAATGTAATGCGTCGATCGTTGTGGCCAGGGTTGCTTACTACAGCTAAAAAGAATATCAGTTACCAACAAAGTCGCTTGAAAATTTTTGAAATTGGAAAGCAATTTATTCATGAAAAAGAATCAGTTAAAGAGACTGAGGTAGTTGCCGGTCTGGCTACTGGTTCAGTCCTACCCGAGCATTGGGATGCTAAAATACGAGATGTAGATTTTTTTGACATAAAGGCGGATATAGAGGCTCTTTTAAGTATGAGTGGTGGAGCAAGCGACGTTAAATTTTTGGCAGATAAACATCCAGCGCTTGCACCAGGTCAAACAGCGCGCATATACATTGCCCAGAAGTCAATTGGTTGGATGGGTGTATTGCACCCGCAATTACAAACAAACTTCGATATAAAGAAGAGTATTATTTTATTCTCACTACAAACAGAAAATATAT
>Ga0315336_1006769_pt1 | contig 11497 bp, 9 predicted proteins | sample ASW5metaG_FD_204512 | JGI IMG/M metagenome (GOLD analysis project Ga0315336, IMG submission 204512) | Ammonia-oxidizing marine archaeal communities from Monterey Bay, California, United States - ASW #5 | ecosystem: Environmental > Aquatic > Marine > Intertidal zone | place: USA: California...
AGCGATGCAGCGCATTCTGGTGGCCACCAGCGACGGCTCGCAGGTGCCGCTCTCGCAGGTCTCCAGCATCAACTACAAACGGGGGCCGCAGGCTATCAAGAGTGAGAACACTCGTTACGTTGGCTACGTCATCTTCGACAAGAAGCAAGACTACGCTGAAGTGGACGTTGTCGAAGCGTGCCGTGACTATCTCGATGGCAAGATCGAGTCGGGCGAGTTGGTGCTCCCGCCGGGAACTGAACGGCCGACGTTTATCGGCAGCTACGAAAATCAGGTTCGCAGTGCCAAGACGCTTGCCGTCGTGGTGCCGCTGGCGCTGTTTATTATCTTTATCATCCTGTACCTGCAATTCCGCTCGGCGGCGACGACTTTGCTCGTCTGGGTCGGCGTGCTAGTCGCCTGCTCGGGCGGGATGATTCTGCTTTGGCTCTACTCAACCGATTGGTTCGCGGACATTGCGATTCTCGGCGTGAACATGCGGGACCTGTTTCAAGTCCACACCATCAACTTGAGCGTTGCCGTGTGGGTCGGGTTTATCGCTCTGGTCGGCATCGCTACCGACGACGGAGTGGTGATGGCCTCCTACCTGGAGGAATCGTTCCGACGGGAAAAGCCCGGTTCGATCGCCGCAATTCGGGAGGCGACAATCCGGGCCGGGCTTCGCCGCGTGCGGCCCTGCTTGATGACCACGGCCACCACGATCCTGGCCCTCTTGCCAGTGTTGACCAGCCGCGGCCGTGGCAGCGACGTGATGGTGCCGATGGCGATTCCATCGTTCGGTGGGATGTTGATTGAGTTGATGACACTGTTTGTGGTGCCGGTGAGCTACTGCTGGATACAAGAGGTTGCTTGTCGGCTGAAAGGAAATGTTCCTAACGCAAATTCGGAGGATGCGTCTCCGACGTCCAAGGGACAAACACTCTAGGAGAAGGAGCGAAATGATGTTTCGAACTTACGTAGGATTTCTCTTGGCCATCGCGATGGGAGTGTCCGGCTGTAGCAGCCAGCCTGTTCCATCGTCCGACGCCGTCGCAACCGATGGTCACGCCGACCACGCCGGCCACGACCACCAGGGAGCCGATGCTGAAAATGGCGTGACACTGGCCGGTCTGACGGTCGAAGACCAAAAGCTCGCGGCCGAACAGAAAATTTGTCCTGTCACCGGCGAACTGTTGGGCTCGATGGGCATGCCTCCGAAAGTCGACGTCAACGGTCGCCAAGTATTCATCTGCTGCGAAGGCTGTAGAGATAAGTTGTTGGCTGACCCGGAAACCTACTTGGCCAAGCTTAAGTAGGCACGCGAAGAGAGGTTGCGGCGGGAAGCTGTAGGGACGACTGCGAGCGAACCGGTGAAGCCTGGGAGGTTTAGACGATAAATGCGAAACGCGAGGCTTCCGCACACAGCGGAGGCCCCGCCCCTATGAATCATGGAGCAGACCAATGAGCAAGCAAGGAGGCCTTGCTACGGTGCTGGCACTGATGTTGCTAGCTGCCGGTTGCGCCACTCCAAAACACTTGGCAACCAAGCTGCCGAATGATCACCCGCCAGCGGTCCCTCAAGAAAAGCACCAGGCCGAACTACGTTTGGTAAGTGCAGGGCTGCCCGTTGACCCAGCCGGCTCGATCATCTTTGACGGTTCCCTATCGGTCGACGCGGTCTCCGCCTACGCCGTGGCCAACAACCCTGAGGTGAAAGCCGCCAGAGCAAAGGCACGCGCTTTAGGAGCCGTTGTACCGCAGGTGACTTCGCTGGAGGACCCCCAGCTCTCCTCGACCGCGTTTCTCGACGCCATCGAAACGGCGGCCGGACGACAAGAGGTGGTTCTGAGCCTCTCACAGAAATTCCCCTGGTTTGGCAAACTCCGCATCCGTGGCAACGTGGCTGGGAGTACGGCTCAAGCAGCTTGCCGAGAAGCAATCGCTGCTGAACTGAAAGTCGTGGAGCAAGCGAAGCGGGCCTACTACGAGCTCTACTTCTTGGAGGGTTCGATAGACGTCAACCGCGAACTCGAGCCGCGGCTCGAGGACGTGATCGAAATCGTCAAAGCCAAGTATCGAACCGACGCCCAGCAGACGGGGCTCGAGACGGTCTATCAGGCGGAAATCGAACTCTCCGAACTACGCAGCCGCATTGCCGAATTGGAACAAGCGCGGGCAAGGGCTCAAGCCCGTCTGCTGGAGGCGATGCACTTGGGCCCCGCCACACAACTCGACGTGCAACCAGCCCTTTCCCAAGTGAAGGTTCCTCAGCAACCACACCTGCTGGTGGCGATGGTTGAATCGTGCCAACCCGAGTTGGACGCTCGCCGCTGGGACATTCAACGCAACCGCTGGGCAGTCGACCTAGCCTCGAAGGAATACTATCCCGACGTGACACTCGGAGCAAATTGGTATGGAATCGATTCAGCCGGCATCAGCCCCGTGGCCGACGGGGACGACGCGTTTTCCGTCCTGGTGGGTGTGAACATTCCGATCTATCGGGGCCGCTTGAACGCCGCCGTCTGCGAGGCACGAGCACGCGTTACGCAGAGTTGTCGTCAATACGCCGCCGAAGAAGACCAGGTCGTCGCCGACGTCGTCGCCTTGCACGCCGAAATCATCGAACACCAGCGGGTGCTCGGCTATCTTCAAGAAGACATTCTGCCGAAATCGCAGGAAACGCTAGAGCTTTCCGTCGAGGCCTACCGCCAGGACCGTATCGATTTTGAGCGTCTTATCGACACGTATCGCGACTTGCTGCGGGCCAGCCTGCGGGAACTGAAACAACAGGCTCTCCGCGAACAGGCGATTGCAGCGTTGGAGCGCCGCATCGGCTGTGCCGCAACGACCTGGTCGGCCGAGGAAATCGCACTTCCCGAATCAGTGCAACCAGAGACGCTGCCAAAGCCTTGACGGGCTCGGTAGTGGTTTCTTGAGACCCTCTAAAGACGCAGCGCCTGCCCTCTTGGCAGAACAGGCCAAATAATCCGCACAGCCGGACTCTATCGGTCTTCTTCGCTCTCCGCGGCCAATCGCATACTAAGCTTACAAAGGACGTTCCGCATCGAGTTCGAAAAGGCGACACGTTGAAACAACGCACGAAAATTCTGATCTGGATGGCAGTTTCACAAGCGGCCTGTCTCATCATCGGCTTGTGGCTGCAAGACCGATTCGCGGTTTCTCTGGCTCAATGGAATTCGACTCAGCAACGTTCACTTCAGGGCGAAGAGCTAGGAACTCACGCAGAGGACGGATCTCTAGCTGAAAACACATCGGTTGACGTTGACCAAGCTGTAGTTGACGCCTCGAGCACGGCCACGTTGCAAGCGCGACTGCTGGCATTCGTTTGGATCTGCGGACTCCAGTCGGTCGTTGCCTATTTGCTAATCACGCGTTTGCACGTACAGCACACTCAGAAGCAAGAACAATCGCATGAGATACTGGTCAAGCGTGCCAAGGAATTGGTGCGGACCCGCAACGCCGTGATCTTTGGACTGGCAAAACTTGCCGAATCGCGCGACACCGATACGGGGCTCCACCTCGAGCGGATTGCCCTGTACTCGACGCGGCTGGCAACCGCCTTGCGGCGTCAGCCACGTTATCGCGGCGTCGTTTCTCCACACTTCGTACAGATGATCGGCGTTAGCTCAGCCTTGCACGACATCGGCAAGGTGGGCGTGTGCGACAGCGTATTGCTCAAGCGAGGCAGACTGACTGCTAACGAGCGCCGCCACATGCAGACCCATGCAACCCTCGGCGGAGAGTGTATCCGGCAGATTGAGATGCGGATTGGAAACTCGAGCTTTCTGTCGATGGCGTGTGAAATCGCCTTCCATCACCACGAACGCTGGGACGGGGCCGGGTATCCGGCCGGGCTGGAGGGCGAGGCCATTCCCTTGGCCGCCCGGATCGTGGCGATTGTAGACGTCTACGACGCCTTGGTTTCACGTCGCGTTTACAAAGAGGCTTTCAGTCACGAGAAGTGCATCGAGATGATACGCAGCGAAATGGGCAAGCAATTCGATCCCGAACTTGTAAATGTGCTGTTATCTATTGAAGGCCAGTTCCGTGCCATCAGCGATCGCTACCGTGAAGAACCACGCTTGGATACTGACCTGACACGACCATCAACTGGCGAGCAGGATGACCTGGAAATGATCGAAGCGGACGAGAGAAAACTGCTCGAGACCGTCCGAAGCATCCATGAGACCGCTTTAGGAGATTCTGAGATCGGATCAGCCAAAGCTGAGACGCTCGAACTGGAAGAAATGTTGAAATAGTTGCTACGGACCTTCATTGCAGGTCCAGCTCTGAACAAACGATTGCAATGGAACGTCAGGTAGTCTAACGGCTTCCCGCGAGACACGTCAATTTTTTCTCCTGCATCAAAAAGGAAAAAATCATGGTCAAACAAGATCGCAAGGCACAACTTACTCTGGAGATCAGCTTGATTCTGGTCGCCGTTGGTCTGACATGTCTACTACATGAAATGACCGGCTATGGTATGGCCGTGCTGAATCTGTTTTTCCTGCCAATTGTTCTGGCGGGATTCTTCCTGGGGCGCTATCGGGCTGGGGTGCTGGCGTTGTTGAGCGCCGTGTCTGCCGCCGGCGTCGTGATGCTGGACATGGGCAATTTTGCAGTGTTTCTGTCGCCGTTTGCTACCGCCCTGTCGCTCACTATTTGGGGAGCCGTCTTGGGGATGACCGCGATGCTGGTTGGTACACTTAGCGACGAGTGCGGAGCACGAACGATTGAAGCCCGTGAGGCACATGTTGGAGTCGTTGAGGTTCTTTCCAGGTACTTGCAGAGCGCAAATCCACAGCTGCAGAGTCGCTCCACGCGGATGGCCGAAGTGAGTGAAAAAGTGGCCCAGGCCATGCGGCTGTCGGAGAAGGAAGTTGACGATATCCGAGTTGCAGCCTTGCTGATGGACATCGAGAATATTGAAATCACATCACGCGTCATCCGCAAGGCAGTCGGTGCATTGGAAGACGAGAAAGAGCAAAACACGTTCGCCGGGTCCGATTTGGTCCAATCGTTGGGCGACGTGCTCACCAGCGCTTTCCCACTGCTACTGAATCAGGTAGAGGCTGGCGAGGTCGCCGAAGTTGAAACGGACACCCAGAGCTTTGGTGTTCAGATTCTTCGCACGGTAGGAGCGTACGACGATTTGGTGCATAACAACTGGGGCAGCACTCCGAGCGAAACGCAAGAGGTGATCGACGAGTTGCAGAGTGACATCGATGCCAAGCACCATCCGGCTGTGTTGCACGCACTGGAGAAGGTGTTGACGTCGAGCGATCATTCGACCGCTGGATCGTCCGAGAAATCTGACGACCAGCTGGCAACGGTTTAACGCGGTTGCCAGCGGGCACGAGCTCAGACGGATCGAGCGACCGACTCTCAACGGAAACAAGGGTTTTCGGCGTTTTGCCGGAAACCCTTGTTCTGTTGGTAATAGCCTTAGACAGGTGGCGACTCAAGGAGCTCCTTGGTCGTAACGTCTCGGCCCCTACAGCCCCGGCTTGAAGTCGGTGCCGTAGATCTTGTTAATCTCTTCATAGAGAGGCGCGACAACCTCAGGAAACGCCTCGCGGCCTGAGAGAGTGAAGTCGGAAATAGCAACGGCCTTCCTGAAATCGGGGGCGATTTTTTCCCTGATCGGCGGCGATGGCCAGACCTCTTCATCCTTGGCGGCCATCCGCACCTTGATATCCTCTTTGGTCACGTTCCAAACCATGTAGTCGAGTGCCAGCGACAAAGGCCCGCCGTAGGTCTTCCGGACGCGGTCTCTCACGTCCGGTTCCGTGTCGAAATCGTTGTAAAAGTGATAACCGACGGCAATTCTCGGTTTGACGATCGACATGACTTTGCCGAATTGTTCGGGCGAGGTGTGTCCCTGCGTTCCGACAGTCAGTGCTTCAAGCGGTGCAAAACCTTGTTTCTCGACAAGCAACGGTGGCGGAAGAAAGCATTCGTGGATCGCGAGATCGGCGCCAGCGGCGTGTTCGATGTACCAACTGTTGGGATAGGTGTCGCTGCCGTAAACAAACTTCATTCCGTTCCATTCCAGAATGAAGCTCACCGCCCCGTCGAGACCGTGAATCGCGGGGATGCTGCGAATGACAACGCCATTCTCCTCATAGATAACGCTGTTGATTCCATCGAAGGGAAACTCGTGAATCTCGAGCTCGCCGCCACGAAAGTCGATCACCCCCGAACGCGTGCCGATGTCCCACTGATACATTTCATGCATCTTCTCCATGCAGTACTTGGTGCCGAGTTCAGGCGTGGAACCACTCGGCCCCCAGACTCGTAGCGGAACCAAACGGTTCATCGTAGTGCCGCCCAACCAAAAAGTGGGCAGGTCGCCAAAGTGGTCCACGTGCAGATGGCCAATGAAAACCTTATCGAGATAGTCGTAGGGAATCTTCTGGGCGGCAATCCGTTCATGCGATCCGCTGCCAATGTCAAACAGAAACTTGTCCCCGTTGCCAAGTTCGACGAGGAAACATGCGGCCGCCTGCTTGGGGCGAGCGCTGGGCATTCCCGTCCCAAGGGCCGTGATCCGCATTTCGTCGGGCTTGAGATCCTCAGTGCCAGGAAAATAGACGTCGCGCTTGGCAATCGCTTTGGTTGGTGAGATGCTAGGAGCCGGCTGACTCGCTTGCCCGGCGGACGCAGTCTCGATGAGCGACAACTCGGGCGTGCCTCCTGCGAAGTACACTCCTGCGATCACACCGCATGTGAAAACAAGGGCTGTTGCGAACGTAATTTTGGAATAAGTTTTCATTCTTTCGTTCCTGATTTCTGGTGACGCGTCCCCACGGTTGATTAGAGCAATGTAGCATGAGCCATGAGCTCTGAATCGTCAACAGGCTGCGGAAAACACTTACGAGATCGGAGTCTTTGTCCGACGAGTTTTCCCGCGAAGACTTGCCGCTTGGATCACTGCAACTTACGATGCGGGGGCGCTGACAGACCCCTATTTGCTTTGGGAGAATCACGATGATACGAACAGCTCTGACCGCAGGTTGCCTGTTCATCGGTGCGACGGCCGCATCGTCGCACGGGCAAACCGCGAGCGACTTCGTCTCGGACGCGAGCTATGTCGTTGGCACTTACCAGCCAACGTCTCGTGATCATTCTCCGCAGGCGATGGCCAGCGCCGCCAACGCGTTCCTCGAATCGCTGGATGACGACCTTCGGCAGCGTGCGGCGCTTGCTCTGGATCACCAGGAGCGTCGCGAGTGGACCAATCTACCGGCTCGGGCAGGCGCTGGCGGCCTTCGCCTCGGTGACTGCAGTGACACGCAGGTCAAAGCATTCTGCGACTTGATGGGCACGCTTTTTAGCGAGCAAGGATACCACAAGATGTGCAGCATCATGCTCGCGGATGATCAGTTGCTTCGAGGGGGACGTCCGCGACCTGGGTTCGGTACGGAAGAGTTCTCGGTCGTCGTCTTCGGCAAGCCTTCGCCAAACGGGCCCTGGGCGTTTCAGTTGGATGGACACCACGTCGGTGTGAATCTGGCGATTCAAGGCAGCAAACTGACGATGTCGCCTAGCTTCATCGGCACCCAGCCGGAAGCCTTTCACATCGCCACTAAGAAATATCGTCCGCTGGCCGGTGAAATCGACGGTGCGTTCCAACTCGTGAATAGCTTGGATGACGCACAGCGCAAGCAGGCCATTGTGAAACCCAAACGGGGTTCTATCAAAACGGGACCCGGCAATGATGCCAACGTTCCTGAGCCGGAAGGCGTTTCTTGTGCGACGTTCAGCGAGACTCAAAAAGAAATGCTGCTTTCGCTCATCGAAGAGTGGGTGAACGATCTGCCTCCCGAACAAGCTGAGCAGCGTCTCCGGAAACTCAGGAATGAAATCGATCAGACGTTCTTCGCCTGGCAGGGCCCCACCATCGCAGTGAGCGACGTTTCCTACACGATCCAGGGCCCGTCGCTGATCATCGAATATGCTTGCCAAAACCTGGGTGGCAACCCTCTCGATCACCTGCACACGATGTATCGCGACCCCACGAACGAGTATGGAAAGCAGATCGACACAGAAGAGCCCGGCAGGGATCTGTAGAGAGACTCCATTGCGACTCGCCTGATCTGCGATAAAATGGAGCCGGCACGCGGGTGCCGATCTGTGCGGGTGTAGTTCAATGGTAGAACGAAAGCTTCCCAAGCTTTAGGCGAGGGTTCGATTCCCTTCACCCGCTCTTGATCAGTCGGCTGCCGTGGACCGTCGGGACAGCGTACCTGGACAGGTCTGGTGAAGGGTTTCCTTCGATATCGATGGACCTTTTCTCTTCGGTGGTAACCGGCCGAGTGCAAGGCGCACAGCCATGCGCCGGCACTTCAAGCTAACGCTGTAGTTACCTTGAGGATACGCGTACTCGTCTAGTTGGTAGATTGCCCTAAACCGGGGAGTGAAATATGTCTCGCGGCGAACTCAGTGGTGACCAAGTTGAAGCTTATCATCATGATGGTTATGTCGTCGTCCGCGGTCTGTTCGACGTTGACGAAGTAGACCTGCTGCGTACGGCGGCCAAGGCGGACCGGGCGATGGAAGAGCACGCTTTTGACCGCGATGATGGAGAAGGGGGAAAAGTCCGTTTGTCACTTTGGAACCACCCGGGAGAGAACATCTACGGCATGTTCTCGCGGTCGGGCCGGATCGTGGATATCGTCGAGCAGTTTTTTGAAGAAGAAGCGTATCATTATCATTCCAAGATGATCATGAAGCAGGCCAGGACCGGTGGTGCGTGGGCCTGGCATCAGGATTATGGTTACTGGTATGAAAACGGCGTGCTGCGGCCAGACCTCTGCAGTGTTTTTACGGCGGTTGATCGTGCAACGAAGGAAAACGGCTGTTTGCAAGTGGTTCGTGGATCGCACCAGCTGGGTAGGCTAACCCACGTGAAGGTGGGCCATCAAACTGGGGCTGATCCTGAACGCGTGGAAGCCGCTCTGAAGAATTTTGATTTGGTTTATTGCGAAATGGAGCCGGGCGATTCCGTTTTCTTTCACGGCAATCTATTGCACCGTAGCGACCAGAATGAATCGGAGAATGATCGGTGGTCGCTAATCTGTTGTTACAACGCTAAGAGCAACAGTCCCTATAAGGAAGGGCCCCATCCACAATACACGCCGCTTTCGAAAGTCGATGACAAGGCGATCCGACGCATAGGTCCGAAAGGGTTTGGGGCTGACGGGGAGAATCAGTCTTGGTTGAAATCGGACCGTACGCAAACTTCCGATCGAATCAGCAAATAGGAAATTTCGTTCAATGGCTCCATGGCGCGTTGCCGGGATTTGTTTCGATCACATGCACATGGGTGACAACCTGCGCATGGCGTTCGATCATCCTGGCTGCGAGATCGTCGGCATCTGCGACGAAAACCGCGAGCGAATGGCCGACTCGATCAGGAATTTTGACATTCCGGAAGATCGCGTGTTTACGGACTATCAACGGTGTATTGAGCAGACAGAACCAAATCTGATTTTGCTCTGCCCCGCCACTGCCGATCATGGCCGATGGACAGAGCAGGTCGCGCCGTTTGGCACGCACATTCTCATGGAGAAACCATTCGCTGCGTCCCTGGAGGAAGCAGATTCGATGATCGGGGCGATGGAGCCGACCGGTAAGACGCTGGCGATCAACTGGCCGTTGACTTGGGTCGCTTCGCACCGGACGACACATCGATTGATCAACGACGGAACGGTCGGCGACGTGATCGAGCTCCATTACTACGACGGCAACCGGGGGCCGCTCTGGCACACCGCTGATAAAGCCGCTACCACCGAAGAAGAGGTACTAGCCCAGAAAGCCGATAGCTGGTTCTATAGCCAGGCGCGAGGCGGGGGGTCGCTGCTGGATTACCTCGGTTATGGCACAACGCTGGGCACTTGGTTCATGAACGGCCGCAAACCGCTTGAAGTGACCTGCACGGTCGATCAGCCCCGCGGTCTGGAGGTCGACGAGCACAGCATTACCGTCGCGCGGTACGAAACGGGCTTGTCGAAATTTGAAACGCGGTGGGGGACCTTCACCGATCCGTGGATCGATCAGCCGCAACCCCGCTGCGGGTTTGTGGTGGTCGGCACACAGGGGACGATCAGCAGCTACGATTACCAGCCGACGATTCACGTGCAGACGCGAGAGCGTCCCCAGGGATACGACCACCCCTGCGACGATCTCCAGCCGCCCTGTCAGAATCCGATTCAGTATCTGGTTGACTGCCTGGAGAACGATCGTCCGATTGAGGGGCCACTTTCAATTCCAATCAGCCGAATCGGTCAGCAAGTGGTGGATGCGGCCGTGGAAAGCGCCCGGTCGAAGTGTATGGTCAAGCTTTCGGGATAAAGTCTGTTCAGGAGCGAATACTTAGCCGGCTTTTATTCGAAGCCTTCTTTACGCATCACGGACGACGCCGAGAGCGTTTGGTTTCCTAAGAACCAGGGAGTAGGTAGCCAACTAATGCTATCAACGGGTACGGAGACGGTCACCGTCATCTGATCGCCGGCCAATGCCGAGGCGAGAGACGGCGAAACTACGACCGAGGTCGACGGAACCGAGACACTCGTCGCGTAGTCGCTGACGGTGTCGATTACTTCTTGTTCCGTAGTGTTGAGCATTGTAGCGGTACGAGCCCCAACGCGCGATGCGTTGGTCAGGACTTGCTGCACCATGATCGCGCGTCCTACCTCGATGAAGCCGATAACCAGCATGATGAATACTGGCGCAACGATGGCAAATTCAACAGCCGCGATCCCTCGACGTTGTGACTTTGCCCACCGTGTCTGTGGAGCCTTGCGCGCAGCTCTAGATCTGGTGGCTGTCGGGGAACTCTGTTTTGATGCGGGCAGACGAAAGTGCTGCTGGCCCTGAGTGTGACTCATTGGGAAGCTACTCCTCAAACACGGCAATTTGCTAAGCCAGGCGATGGTTGATCGTTCGGTGGAAAAAGGTGGTAACTCGTAATTCCTCAACCGTCGGCAGCAAGTCGATGAAACTCAGAACCACGGAGCCACGGAGATGGATTGAAAGGTCAGGGTCCAGGGGGCAGAGTAATAATGCGTCCTCGCCCTAACATCGGTTATCTCAGTGGTCTCCGTGCCTCCGTGGTGAATCTCGCTTGAGATGGCAAAAACTTACGGTAACTCTCATTTAATGAGTACGGCAGGCGAGTAAACGTACGAACTGGTGCCGGGGGTGTCCGATGGAATGACGCCTTTCGTGATGACAGGCGCTGCTTGAATGGTGACATGTTTCTTGTTCATCGGGCCGGTCAATTTGACATCCACGATCCGGATGCCGAACCACTTGACGATCGTGTAGTCAGCGTTGTTTCCCGGGCCGTTCACTTCACTGAAGATGGGAATAATCCGCGGTTGTCCTTTAATGCTTGCGAGTTCGTCTTTGACACCGGCGCTGATGCCCGTATCGCCATTGAGAATCAAGTATCCGCTGGAATTGAATTCTAATTTTCCTCCGTGGTAGGCCA
>Ga0315336_1006770_pt1 | contig 11495 bp, 8 predicted proteins | sample ASW5metaG_FD_204512 | JGI IMG/M metagenome (GOLD analysis project Ga0315336, IMG submission 204512) | Ammonia-oxidizing marine archaeal communities from Monterey Bay, California, United States - ASW #5 | ecosystem: Environmental > Aquatic > Marine > Intertidal zone | place: USA: California...
AACAGCGATCCGGTCGCTACATCCGCAGCGACCGATGCGGCCAGCCCGATGACCGTCGCTTTCAATGCCGCGCTACTCATGTCACGGCGGCGGCGCACTTGCACGATACTCATTGCACCGCCCAGACACATCGCGCAATGCACGGCAAACAGTGACCAGGAATACCCAAACTGTATGGAGAGCAAGGCCGCTGCCAAGAAACTATACGTCGCTGCCAATCCAACATTCGTAAGTATGGCCAGCAAAATCGCTCCGGCCATCACCGGTACAATGTAGCCCGACGGCTCAAATGTCATTGATACACGGCCAACGACCATCGTGGCGCCAAGAATTAAGAGCGCAACATTCAATTGCACGTCCGACTCTTCACCTTTCGGAGTGACAATTCGAAGTGATCGCAGTAGACACATCAAGGCGAGTCCGGCGAACAGCATGTTCGCAATCAGATCCGAGAACACGCCCGTGGCCGATTCGTCGCCACCTTGCTGAATTTGCAACATGGTTTCGTAATCCGAAATGGATTGCGCAGACCACGGTAAACCGTCTTGCTGAATCGCTTCACCACGTCGAAAATCGCGTTCGATGGGTTCGACCTGTTGGCGCGCTTGGGCGCGTTCAAATGCAGTCTCTGCCTCATCAAAAAACAGCGTCGGCGCCAACACCAATTCCGCAACGGCAAACGCCGCGTTTTGATTGTCGCGTGCGGCGTTGGCCGCAGTCTCATCGCCCGCGGTGGCGTCGGTTTCGAAATCCTCGCCGATACGTTTGAGCAACCGGTCCCGCGCGGCATCTCGCGTAGGCGCACGATCGAACGGCAGCGTTTCATTCTCCTGCAGAACCGGTGATGGCGCGTCATAGCGTAAGATGACGTACCCTGACGCGGTCTCATTTGCCGCGGTGGGGACCTGTTCATCCGCGTCCAATACGCCGAAGCGTGCGGCATGCGCGACGCCGGCCCGGCCCGCAGCCTCTAACCGCCGAAACTGCGCAAACGTATCCACGGGCGGCGCGACAGGCGACACTTCCTCAGCACCAACCGCGGCCAACATCTGGGTCAACGAATCTACATTTGGCGTCAACCACCGTGTGAGTGGATCGTCATCCGCCAAGGGCTGCAACGACTCCACATCCGCCCGCAACCCCGTAGCAGCCGCTGAAACGATTTCGAGTGCACGTGCATTAAACGCCTCTTGCGATTCCATGCCCCCTGCGGCGGCGGCCAGATCACGTGCGACCCGATCACGCGCCAGGGCGATATGCGAAACCAATTCGTCGTAGGTCGCGACGATGACATCGACTTGTGCCGGATCAATTTTGTATCGCCTTGGCACTTGCCCTTCGGCCGATTTTCGTGCGGTTTCCGTCTCATCAAGCAGTTCCGCCTTAAACGCAAACTCCGCTTTCACTGTCTCTTGCGCGATAGCGTCAAAGTTCACTTCCGATTCGACAATATCAGTCGTAACTTGCACGCGATTTGTGAGGGATGCAACCAACACGACAAACGTCAACATCACCGCGAGGCGTTGCCACCGGGAAACGGAGTTCGAAACAACTCCCGCGTCCGCGCCGCCCGTCAACGATCCGCTCAGACGGCCGGCCTTACGCCGCCGAAACAATGACATCAGCCGCGCTCCTCATGAAGCTCATACGCCTGTACGATAGACTGCACCAACGGATGACGAACCACGTCGCTTCGCCCCAGACGGTGAATGGCAATGTCGTTCGTGTCGTGGAGAATTTTTTGAATTTCCGTCAATCCGGACACGCGGCTGTCCGGCAAATCAGTCTGCGTAATATCACCTGTAATGACCGCTTTCGATCCTTCGCCCAGCCGGGTGAGAAACATTTTCATTTGTTCGCTCGTGGTGTTCTGCGCTTCATCCAAAATGGCAAACGCCTTATCCAGCGTTCGGCCACGCATAAAAGCCAACGGCGCCACTTCGATCATTTCCCGTTCGATCAAACGTTGCACACGTTCCGGATCCAACATCGAATACAACGCATCGAACAATGGCCGAAGATACGGGTGAACTTTCTGTTCCAGATCGCCCGGTAAAAAGCCCAAATTCTCGCCCGCTTCAACAGCGGGTCGTGTCAGAATCAAGCGGTTCACTTCCTTATTCAATAGCGCAGATACTGCGGCGGCCATCGCCAAATAGGTTTTACCTGTACCCGCCGGGCCGATCGCAATGGTAATGGTGTGCGATTCGATGGCTTCGAGGTATATTCGTTGGCCTCGCGTGCGGGGTTTGATCGCGATGTCACCGTGCAACGCGCCCGAAGGATCGGCCAACACCGCGCCAAGATCTTCGACCCGTTCGGCGCGCGCCTCATCGAGCGCATACCGAAGATCATCGACCGTTGGTGTGTGCCCACCGCGCACCGCGGTCAACATTTCATTGAGCAGGTCGTTCACCATCCCCGAATGGGGCGGGTCACCAATGACGACAATCCGCGCCCCCCGATCGACAATTCGGACCGGAGTCTCCTCTTGGATACGGCGCCGCAATTCACCGTTGCGCCCCAGGAGCTTAAGGGCTTCGTCTTGGTTGTTAAGCAGGATCTCGTGGGTCAGTTTGGGGGACATCCTCGTCGGACGCGGCGGGTCGATCCCGGCGCTCGGGCGCCAGTTCGAATCGGTAGATTTTTTCGCCTTCGCGTACGACATTTTTGTTTTTGCGCATGGCTGCTTCCAGCTCCACCGGATCGCTATCCAATCCGGCTACATGCGCTTCCAATGTTTCGGCTCTCGCCTGTTCCTCATGCAGCACCCGCTGCAAGTTCTCCGTTTCAATTTCACCATTCCGGTATGTGTCATACAGCCCGAATAAATCCCGGTAGCCGACATACCAATAGGCGACCGACACCAACAGTGCGATCGCCACCGCATAGGAAACCGCGCCTAAATACGGTACGCGCCAAAACAGTCGGACTGTCGCGCTAATTAATCCCGGCGCTCGCAAGCTGCGCACCTCCATCGGCGGCCGCAACGCGCCGCACATTGGTAAATGCTTCCATTCCTGGATAAACCGCGTCATCACCCAGTGCTTCGGCAATGCGCAAGAGTTGATTGTATTTCGCCATGCGATCGCTCCGCGACGCCGAACCTGTCTTAATTTGGCCGGCGTTCGTCGCCACCACCAGATCCGCGATCGACGCGTCTTCCGTCTCGCCGCTCCGGTGTGAAATCACCGCGGTATATCCTGCCCGCTGTGCCATTGCTACCGCATCCAACGTTTCCGTCAACGTGCCGATTTGATTGACCTTCACCAGAATCGAATTGCCGATCCCTTCACGAATGCCACGGCTCAAATAGTCCGTATTTGTTACAAATAAATCATCGCCGACCAATTGCACAGTATCGCCCAATTTGTCCGTCAACGTCTTCCAACCAGACCAGTCGTTCTCATCCATCCCGTCTTCAATCGACAAAATGGGGTACTTGGCGCACCAGTCGGCCAGGAAATCAGCCATCTCGTCAGCGCCATACGACGCTTCTTCCGCGGCTAATGCGTACTTTTGGTCGTTGTAATACTCACTTGATGCGCAGTCCAAAGCCAAAAACACGTCTTCACCTGCGTGATAACCTGCCTGTTTGATGGCCTGCAGAATGACTTCAATCGCTTCCGTGTTCGACCCAAGATTCGGCGCAAAGCCGCCCTCATCGCCGACCGCGGTATTGAGTCCTTTGCCCTTCAGCACATCCTTCAATGCGTGAAATATTTCCACACCCGTACGTAGCGCTTCCGGAAACGTTGGTGCACCTACCGGCATCACCATGAATTCTTGTACGTCGACGTTGTTATCCGCATGGGCGCCGCCGTTGAGAATGTTCATCATCGGCACCGGCAACACGTGCGCGTTCACTCCGCCCACGTACCGGTACAACGGTTGTTCAAGCACCTCCGCCGCAGCATTTGCTGTGGCTAACGAGACGCCCAAAATAGCGTTCGCACCCAAATTGCCTTTATTCGGCGTGCCATCGAGCGCACAAAGGGTACGGTCAATCGCGCGCTGATCCAGCGCGTCCATGCCTTCCAGCGCATCCGCGATAACGTCATTTACATTCGCGACGGCTTGAAGCACACCCTTCCCGCCAAAACGATCCGCTACGCCATCGCGCAATTCAACGGCTTCATTTTCACCGGTGGAGGCCCCGCTCGGAACTGCCGCACGGCCATAAACGCCAGCAGCAAGATGAACATCAACTTCAATCGTGGGGTTCCCGCGGGAATCAAGTATTTCTCTTCCGTGCACCCCAGTAATTCGTGTCATGAAATGCTTCAACTCCAACATCAGTTAGTTTTAAGTAGAATAGCGGAGCGTGGGGGAGAAACACAAAAAAGAGGACAAGAATCATCTGCATTCTGCCCTGCGGTCTCCCACGTCTCTCGCCTCGTAAGTAATTTATTATAAACGACTTACGAGTTAAAAGAAAACCTGGACACGACTTCGCTTCCGAAGTTCGCCCAACCACTTTTCGAATCGCAGTGCGGCCGCCTCATCACGCAAACGTGGCCCGATATCTTTACGGACTTCGTCCAACGTCGCTTCTCCTGACTCCAAATACTCATCGACCTGAAGAAGGTGAAATCCGCCTTCCGTTTCGATGACTTCCGTAAACTCACCGGCGTTCAACTCAAACACTGCCGTCTCCAACGCCGGAATCAAATCCCCTTCGACATCAGGACCACTCCGGACAATCCACCCCATCGCGCCCCCATCGGTGGCCGCCGGTCCTTTCGAATATCGAATCGCCAAATCACTGAATTCAGCGCCCGCTTCCAGCTCAGCAATCAATTCGTCCAATCGCGCACGTGCAATGGCATTCTCCTGATCGTCCGCCGATTTAGGCATGAAAATCTGACGGCAACGCGCACGCTCCTGCTGCGAAAATTCGTCCGCATGGTCATAGTAATACTGCGCCACTTCCGATTCGGACACTACCACGGCTTCCCTAAATTCCCCCATCTTGTAAGAACCCATACTCTGCGCCATTAGTTGCTTCCGAATTCGATTTCGCATTTCCGTCTCGGTGATCCCTGCACGCTCGATATCTCGGATGTAATCTTCGATTGTGGGATAGGAATCTTTGAACTTCTCGAAACGCTTTTCCACCGCCGAATCTTCAATCGTCATTCCCGCCATCAACGCTTCCCGCAAAAGAACGTGGGTATCAATCGATTGTTCCAGTGTCTCCCGAATCCGAGTGTTCATGATCGCCTGAAACTCTTCCGCGTTTTGCGCCTGATCGCGAATCGCATTCAACTCAGGGCCAATCTCCATCAACACATCGCTGAGTAAGATCACCTCGACGTCAACACTCGCTAACACTTGATCGACAATTTCCGCCTTCGCAGAAACCGTACCAAACAGCGCCAACATCACTACAATCATTGTGTTTAATCTTGTCATTATCGATTACCCCTCACCCTCTAAACGGCTCTACGAATGGTTCGAATGCAACAGACACACCGTCGGCGGACGCAAACGAGCAGCCTATCACACACGGCCCAAACCAACAATTAAGAGATCGTCAATCTGCCGAACTGCTATCAATCGTTCATTCCGGCGCGTCTGGAAACGCCGTGTTCAGACGTCGCGCCTCACCGTTTGGACCAAAATGAATCAAATCGTGCGCGGGCTTCGTGGTAAAGAGAACTATTGAGCTGCCTCGAAAGCCGCGATCTTATCTTCATTACGAAGTGTCAGGCCGATTTGATCCCAGCCGTTTAACAACCGTTCCTTCAAGAATGCGTCCAACTCGAACGGAATCGTATCGCCGTTTGGTTTCGCAATCGTTTGCGCGCTTAGATCGATCGTCAGTTGATACCCATCATTTGCGCGCACTTCGCCCATCAAATCATCAACAACGTCCGCCGCCAATACAATGGGCAGCATGCCATTGTTAAAACAATTGTTGTAAAAGATATCGGCATACGACGGCGCTAAAATTGCTCGAATACCATAATCATTCAACGCCCACGGCGCATGTTCGCGTGAAGATCCACAACCAAAATTATCACGTGCCAACAGAATCGAAGCACCTGAATATCGCGCAGCGTTCAGCTCAAAGTCTGGGTTCGGCGTCGTGCCGTCATCCTTAAACCGCCAATCGTAGAACAGGCAATCCTCATACCCCGTCCGCTCAATGCGTTTCAAAAACTGCTTCGGGATAATCTGATCCGTATCAACGTTCAACCGATCCAACGGCGCAACAACGCCGGTCAATGTCGTAAATGCTTCCATTATTATTCTTCCTCAACCTAATTTAGAACCGCAAAGGCGCAAAGTACTCAACACGGCAGTCATCTGTGTTTATCCGTGTTCATCTGTGGCTAATTAAATTTCCACTCTCGAATATCCGCGAAGTGTCCGGTTATCGCTGCCGCGACCGCCATCGCTGGACTCACCAAATGCGTGCGCCCACCTTTGCCTTGCCGCCCTTCAAAATTCCGGTTCGACGTTGACGCGCATCGATCTCCGGGGTTCAGCTTATCGTCGTTCATCGCCAGACACATCGAACAGCCCGCTTCACGCCATTCGAAACCAGCGGCCGTGAACACTTTGTCCAGTCCTTCGGCTTCCGCTTGTTCTTTCACTTCCTGCGATCCCGGCACGACCAGCGCTTCCTCAACCGAATCGGCAACTTTGTACCCACTGACCACTTTCGCCGCCGCGCGCAAATCTTCGATACGCCCGTTCGTACACGAACCCAAGAACATCTTGTTGATTGTAACGTCGGTCAACGACATGCCTTCACTCAAACCCATGTACTCAAGCGCACGCGATGTCGATTCACGTTCATTGTCATCACCAATCGCGCTCAACACCGGCGTCTTGTGTGTGACACCCGTCACCATGCCCGGCGACGTGCCCCACGTGACCTGCGGCTCGATGTCCGCGGCATTCAACTCGACCAACCGGTCATACGTGCAATCCGGATCCGACGCCAACGCCAACCACCGTTCAACCAACGTGTCCCAGTCCACATCCTTCGGCAAATACTCACGGCCTTTCAGATACTCTGCTGTCTTCGCGTCCGGCGAAATAATCCCTGCGCGTGCGCCACCCTCGATTGTCATATTACAGACTGTCATTCGGCCTTCCATGCTCAGGCCGCGAATTGCTTCGCCGGTGTACTCGATGACGTAACCTGTGCCTCCGGCCGTACCAATTTTCCCAATAATGGCGAGCACAATGTCTTTGCCCGTGATGCCGACCGGCAAATCGCCGTTCACGCGCACCTCAAGTGTCTTTGACTTCTTTTGAATGAGCGTCTGCGTGGCCAGCACATGTTCTACTTCGCTCGTGCCGATTCCAAACGCCAACGCGCCGAATGCGCCGTGCGTCGACGTATGCGAATCGCCGCACACAATCGTCTGCCCTGGCTGCGTCAAACCCAATTGCGGTCCAATGACATGCACAATGCCGTTCCGGCGATCCTTCATATCAAAACATGGAATGCCGAACTCATCGCAATTCGTAACCAACGTATCGATCTGCTGTTTCGAAAGTGGATCGGTGATCGGCTTCGATCGGTCCGTTGTGGGGATATTGTGATCCATTGTCGCAAACGTAAGATCTGCGCGCCGCACCGTACGATTCGACAGCCGCAGCCCTTCAAACGCCTGAGGCGACGTCACCTCATGTACGAAGTGTCGATCGATATACACCAACGGATCCTGCCCAGGTTCTTCATGAACCAAGTGCGCATCCCAAATCTTTTCATAAATATTCCGTGCCATTACTAACGTCCTTTTCTAAATGTCATTCCGAGCGTAGCCGAGCAATCTACTCCGGCCTGCTGTTGGTATTAATCAATGTCAAACGTCTGCGCGGTGCCACCACCATCAAGCACAACTAGCTTGCGACCCTGTCCAACGGGGATCGTGACGCCGCCCACACTGAGCATCGAATCCGCGAGCGTAAATTCGACCGCCCCAAACGTGACGGTTGTCTTGCCCTGTTCATAGAGGTATGCAAGCTGCTGATTGCCCACACCCAAGCTGCCCTGCGCTGGACCGCGATCGTTCGACGCCACAACGAGTCGGCTCCGGCGCGCGTCGCCCTTAAACGTTTGTCCGCGCACCGCAATGCGAACATCACCCACATCCGCGATGCCATAATCCGAGCGTGAATACGTTTCCGTTGTCGCCGTGGACACCGCATTGCCCTTCGGCGTCACTCGGCTCACAACTTCGGTGTGAAACGGGTACTCCGCCAATTTACGTGCTTCCGGATTTGCAAAATTCCGAACATTCTGCCGCGCCTGAAGATCCGAAATCGCTTGTTTGCGATCGTCGACTTTTTCCAACTGTCGCGGCGTTAACGAATCCGGATCCGATTCCGCCATCGCCACCAAAGCATCATCGTTATAATCTTCACCTAAGACGCCATATGTTGTCCGATTCAACCACGTCTTATTCGCATCTTCCTCTTTCTTCGCAAGCTGTGCTTCTTGTTTTTCCGCGCGACGTTCGACTTCTTCCGCCTCTTTCGCAAGGCGTTCCTCTTCTGTGGCTGTGCCGGCCACACCAAACGTCGCTTTGTTTAATAGAGTTCGTTCAGCATTCGCCTGCCGCTCGGCTTCTTTCTCTGCTTCTCGTTCCGCGCGGCGTTCCGCCTCCTCCTGACGCTTAATCGCTTCCTCAGCCTCTTTCGTCTCGCGCTCTTCAGCGGTCTCCGTACCGGCTAGACCCAGCGTCAAACGATTCATTCGGCTACGTTCTGCATTTTCCTCGCGCTTCTGTTCCTTTTTCGCTTCACGCTCCACATCCTTCGCCGCTTCCTCAGACTCCCGCGCTTCACGCTCGTCCGTTGTTTCCGTACCAGCCAGACCCAGCGTCAATCGGTTCATTCGACTACGTTCTGCGTTCTTCGCGCGCTTTTGTTCTTTTTCCGCTTCGCGCTCTGCATCCTTCGCAGCTTCTTCGGCTTCACGCGCCTCTCGTTCTGTTTCCGTCTCTGTGCCCGCCAGACCGAACGTCGCCTTGTTCAACAAACTCCGCTCCGAGTTCGTTTCGCGTTCGACTTCTTTCTCTGCCTGGCGTTCAGCTTTCCGGCGATCTTCTTCCTCACGTCGTGCAGCATCCTCAGCTTCATTCTGTTGACGTTCCGCTTCCGATTCCGAACCGGCTAAGCCAAAGGTCGCACGGCTCAACATGCTACGCTCGGATTGATCTTCTTTTTTCGCCTGCTTCTCCGCGCGTTTCTCGGCTTCACGCTGCGCGTTCGCCTCCCGGTTCAACCGATCCCGTTCGTGTTTCGCGGCTTTCTTTTCGGCTTTTCGCGCGTCTTCCGCATCCCGTTCAGCCTGATTCGCTGCGGCTTTTTGTTCCTTCTCTTCTTCAGAAGAAGCACCCGCCATTCCGAATGTTGCGCGATTCAATAATCCACGATCGCCATCTGCTTCTTTCTTCGCCTTCTTTTCAGCTGCCTTTTGATCTTTTTCCGATTGTTTGGCTTCACGCTCTTGTGCTTTGCGTTCCGCTTCAGCGGGATCTTCCTCGCCACCGATCAAGCCAAACGTTGCTTTGTTCGCGACGTTCGACGTAGACGCGCACCCTACGGCCATTACTATCAAGCAACAGACCATCCAAATTCGTATCAACATGCCGTTCATCGTCTATCCATCCCCGATTTACGAGTTGTACTTCCGCAGCAAATCATCCAGCGCCTCACGAAGCATCACCGCCTCGCCTACGCCTTTACGTTTCGCCAATCGCGAAAGGCCGTACAATTGACCCTGCGCATAGTGGCTTGTCTTCGTCACCATCTTCTCTTCACGCGCCAGACAGACCTTATTTCGTCCACCCACTTTCGCACGATACAAAGCTTCACTTGCCTTACGCATCAAGATTGGCGGATCCGAGCTGTCATCCGGACTGCTCGCCAAGCCCGCACTCACACCAACCTGCAATTCTAACGTCCGATCTCCTAGAACAACAACACGCGGTTCTACGAAGGACGCCCGAGTCGTCTCCAACAGCAAAAACGCCTCCTCCTTCTCCACACCCGGCATCAATACCGCGAACGCATCACCACCATACCGGTGGATCGAGCCGCGCCCATCAATCGTCGTCGTAAGGTGTGCGGAAAGTGCCGAGATTACGGCATCACCCATTTCCCGGCCATGTTCATCGTTGGTTTTCCCAAACCAATCGATATCGAAAAGCCCTACGGATACGACGCCATCCGAGCCTTGCGCATTCAAAGCGTCCGATAACTTACCCATAAAAGTTTCGTGCGCCTGAAGATTCTTCATTGGTGTGGGATTTACGAAAGCAATATTTGATGCGGATTCATTCATAGCATTAACAATATATAATTTGAAACATACATATGTCAACAAATGTATACACGCTATGTCGGCCATCTTGCGTAAGTCATTTAAATATAGATATTTATGTTCGGAAGAGGGTGGATGGAGGTATCGGTTTTGGAATGGCCAAGTTCCTAATATTTCGACGTGTGATTAAGAAGCGTAATCGCACTATCCTGTATTGGTTTGTCATCCTCAATCGCTGAAGGGGTAAGTTGTGTACCTACGAAATCGTCTATTTCTAACCGCCGTACTGAGCATGATCGCTTTTGCATCTGAATCCTCAGCGCAAGCGGTTAAACACAAAGTCGCAGAAGATGCCGAGCCGCCACTGCTGATGTATCACGGGTTGGTGCCTGGTCGTGACACGATGCCATTGGTTCGGGATGCACTTGGCCAGCCTGCCAAGCAGTCGCGGTTCTACAACTACAAAATGTACTACCCGGCCGAAGGGCGTCCGGGAATGTGGGACGTCGTACACATGCACGGCAACAGTCCGGACGCGGGCCTCGCGAATATTGCCGCTGCATCGATTCCCGAAGGTTTTGAAACGGAAGCGAAAATACGAACCGTATTCGGAAAACCCGAATACGAGTTGCGCATGCCGACGTGGAAGTTGCTTGACTACAGTGATCAAGGCGTGCGGTTTACGTTGTCTTCTGAAGGGAAGACCAACGGTGTTGCCTATGTGCCACACGGATTCCCTCGTGTACCCGAAGGGGAGCGATCGCTAGTCGATCTCACGCACTTGCGCCAGGGCGAACAACCGAAACCGAGCAACGCAGCTGCAGTGAAAGGGTTCACCGTTGGCGTCGCCGAAGTGGATATCACGCCGCAAGGCGAAGATTGGATTGGGCATCCGTATGAAGTGCACGATCCGCTCCGTGCCCGTATTGCCGTGTTCGCCGACGACGAAATAAGCGTTGCGCTGGTCGGTGCCGACCTGTTTGGATTTGGGTACTTTGAGGGCAATGTGATTCGTGCGGCTGCGAGAGAGGCCGGAATTGATCACACGATCATCGGTTCATCACACAATCATGCGGCGCCGGATACCTTGGGCGTGTACGGTCACTATCCCGCCGAATATATTGCGTACATTCAAAACCAAATTGTTGACGGGATCGCGACGGCTGCGAAGAATGCCGTACCCGTTAAATCGTTTCACACGGCG
>Ga0315336_1006771_pt1 | contig 11493 bp, 10 predicted proteins | sample ASW5metaG_FD_204512 | JGI IMG/M metagenome (GOLD analysis project Ga0315336, IMG submission 204512) | Ammonia-oxidizing marine archaeal communities from Monterey Bay, California, United States - ASW #5 | ecosystem: Environmental > Aquatic > Marine > Intertidal zone | place: USA: California...
GTTAAACCCGCTGCTATGCCGGCGGACAGAATATGGACTGAGTTCGTCAGTCGTATCCCGGATAAGGATTGATGGGCCGTTAATCGTACCGAGGGCTGCAGGCCACAAAATCTTACGGCAGAGCTCCTCCATAATTGGCCGTGACACCTTGGGCAACCATTCTTCCTCATCGTAGCCATTGCTTAGGCTACGTACGTGGGCTGTAAGTCGGTACTTCTTATCGAATGTATCACGAAACAAGTAGTCAAGACCTTCCAAGGTCCGAAGCAAACGGAACGCGGTAGGGCGCGGCAATTCAGTCAATTCTCCAACCTGGGTAACCGTAAGGCCGTTGTGGACATTTAGAAGTCGGATAATATCGAGGCCCCTCTCCAGTGCCCTTACTGATGATTTTCCTTTCATCGACAATCGATACTCCTTATGTGGAAAACTGCGAGTCCCTGCTTTTGGATTCGCTAACATGATAGCGTACTCCTTTGTGGTCGCCTAGAGAACAAAAATGGTTGTTAAATATTAATCTTGGATGAAACGCAGAATTATTGGCTCTACAATCAGGGTTTAGCTCTATGGGGAGGTCAAAATGGGTGATACGAGCTCACGTAGGTATTTGCGAAAGACGCTTTTCAGCAAAAGACAATTCTTGATAGGAGCTGGTTCAGCAGCAATAGGTTTGGGTATAGGTTCTGGGGCAGATGCTCAGAGAGAGTCCAGATTGTGGGACTTAATCATTATTGGGGGCGGGACTGCCGGATTACCGGCTGCTATTTTTGCCTCCCGGCGAGGTAAAAAAGTATTAATTGTCGAGGCTTCAGCCCAGCTAGGGGGCACGCTGCTCCTAGCAATGGGTCAAATGAGTGCCGCCGGGACTAAAGTACAAAAAATGAGGGGTATTGAAGACGACCCTCAGGAACACTTCGACGATATCATTCGCATAAGCAAAAATACCGTTGATCGTGACCTTGTGCGACTTGCGGTTTGGAATGCAGCCGAGACCTATGACTGGCTGTGGGACAACGGTTTTGACATGGTTTTGGATCATCCGGTGGCGGGCCGTGCGCACGAGCCTTACTCCAAACTTCGTTATTATTGGGGAAACGATTGGGGACTCTCCATCGTCAAGGTACTCGAGCAGGAGATCCAGACCGAGGTCGATAAGGGCAATGTTACCATTCAATTTCGAACGGAGGCAAAAGAATTGCTCCAGGAGACCGATGGCACAGTTACCGGCGTGGTCGTCCAAGAGGAAAACGGCACGGTACAACGTCATAATGGTCGCCATGTTTTGCTGGCTTGTGGTGGCTATGCCTCCAACCCCGCCATGTTCCGTGAACTTTGTGGTTATACTCACTACGCGCGCATGTCTTATCCCTATAGTCAGGGTGCCGGGCACAAGATGGGAGTTGCGGCAGGCGGTTACCTAAGGGGCCGCGAAAATTACCTCTCTAATTTCGGTGGTATTATGGTGGACGAAAACGTTCCTTCTGTGGTCGACGTCCGGCCCAACACCTATCCAGAGCGGAGGTTGCCTTGGGAGATCTATGTTAATGTCGAGGGTAGACGTTTCATCCGCGAGGATATACCGAGCGTAGATGCTCGTGAGCACGCTCTACTCTATCAACCGGAATTGCGTTACTGGATCATTTTCGATGACGCTATTCGGAAACAGGCGCCAGCGCTGCTTGATACGTGGAGCCAGCAAGAAATACTCGATGCTTTTGATTCCCACCCCATGTTTTACAAGGCGAGTACTCTCGGAGAGCTTGCCACAGAGGCTGGTATTAACGCGGAGGTTCTGCAGCGCACTGTGCAACAATATAACCTGGGTGTTTTAACCGGGCACGATTTTTTCGGCCGCCAGCACAAGCCATTACCCATTATTAAGCAACCGTTTTATGCGATACGTACTCAGGGCTATTCGTCGAGCTCTACGGTCGGGCTTGCTGTAGACAAGGAATTGCGAGTGATCCATGAAGATGGTTCGCCAGTTCCTAACCTTTATGCTGCGGGTGAACTGCTGGGCTCCGGTCAAACAATGGGACGAGCGGCTTGCGGTGGTATGATGATTACACCAGCGCTGACTTTTGGGCGCTTGTTAGGTCAAAGCATGTTGCAGTTCGATACTTAGAATGTAGTCACATTTATGAATATCTGGAGAACTTCACTATGATAGAGTGGCGTCGTAAAGTTATGCCGATGATAGCGGCGGCTGTCCTTGGACCTTTCGTCAGCATCACGGATTCCGCCGACGCATCGGATAGCGTCGGTTGGACCGGCCTGCAAAATGTATCCGGACGCAAGGGGTATACAGACACACCCATGGGCCAGATGCATTACCGTGTTCTCGGAGAGGGTGTGCCGGTGTTGCTCTTGCACCAGACACCTTGGTTCTCAGTGCAATATGCGAAGGTACAGCCGTTGTTTGCTGAGAGAGGGCTACAAACTATCGCTGTAGATACGCCTGGCTTCGGATTCTCAGACACGCCAGATAAACAGCCTACTATTGAAGATTATGCAAACAATCTCCCGTACATTCTGGACGATCTCGAAATTGAGAAACTGGCGGTAGCTGGGTTTCATACCGGCGCTTCTATCGCTGCGGCCTTTGCTCACCTACACCCGGGTCGAGCCACCTGCCTGATACTTGATGGTGCACCGTTGTATACGGAGGAGGAGCGCCTACAGAGGTTGTCAGTATCCACTTGGGACCAATCACCCAGAGCTGATGGTAGTCATCTCAGTGACCGTTTTAGGTTTATCCGCGATCGTATCACTAATAATACTGCTGAATTGGAAAGTATAAATTGGTCAGTGCTATCTTTTTTTATGGCTGGTGAGGCGGAACACTACGGTCATGTTGCAGCTTTTACATACGACATGAAACCGGCTATACGGGGATTCACCATGCCAACATTGATCGTGTCGCACACCGCCGATTCTCTCCACATGGCCGCTGGTCGCATTATGGAAATGAGGCCAGACTTCCAATACAAGGAGTTTAGGGGAGGCAACTCCCATGTCATTTATGATAACCCCGGGCTATGGGTGGAGGCTGTTTTACCTTTTGTAAAACTTCACAATATCCCACAACCTTAGTTCAATAAGGACAAGATTTTTTGAGTGAACATTTCAAAATCACCCATTCGGTGCTTGATAATAACTGGGTGGGTGCAGCTTGCGCTCAGTACTATGACCTAGAGGCCAACCTTTATTGCGAATTGCTACATCGGGGAATGAATGATGTTTACATGCTGCGGACCAGCTCCACTCAATATGCAGTGCGGGCTTGGCGGGCCAATTGGCGGACTATGGACGATGTTGCTTACGAACTAGAGTATCTTGATTTTCTAAGGGACAGCGGCATCGGAGTAGCACCTGCTATTCGGACTAAGGATGGACGTCATTATTTCACCGTTGAAGCGCCAGAGGGTCCTAGGGCACTGGCGGTTTTCGAGTGGGCCCCAGGGCGGAAATTTTCGGAAAACATGGACGAGGATGTTGCCATAAGTCTCGGTCAGATCATGGCTGACATTCACGATGTTAGCGTGAACTTTGAGCCAACTAAAATGCGACGCACGAATCATGTCTCGGTAATTGAGGAAAATTTACCTTTGGTTCAGCGAATGGTGAGCGACAGACCGGGCGAAGCAGAATTCTATAGCAATGTGGTGGTGCCCTTTGTTGAAGCGTTTGAGCAGGTTGACCTGCAGGCCGTGCCTATGGGGGCTTGTCATGGAGATTTTCATCTCTACAACGTCCATATCGCTAGCGACGGTAACATCATCTTTCTTGATTTTGACAACGCCGGTTGGGACTACTATTTATCCGATGTGATGTCCTTCGTTTGGATCAACGAATATTGCGGTCAGCTACCCGTCTACGCCCAAAGGTTCGTGGAAGGGTACGAAAGTAAGAGACCCTTCTCTGATGCGGAACGGGCCCACATCCCCCTATTTATGCTCGCTATGGAACTTAGACAAATTGCAGAGTCTGTGCGGCATGTAAACACTGTCGGCCATGCACTTTTGCGTTTCCAGGATCTGGATTGGTTTGCTCGGTCGATCCGTCGTCATGCGGAAGAAGCGGGGATTGTATAGGCGGACCCGACCGGATACTTTTATGATGGTGCGAGGGCTTGTCGACACGCTATACAATGTTTCATGGCTGGAATTAAATAAGGACAAGATTTTTTGAGTGAACATTTCAAAATCACCCATTCGGTGCTTGATAATAACTGGGTGGGTGCAGCTTGCGCTCAGTACTATGACCTAGAGGCCAACCTTTATTGCGAATTGCTACATCGGGGAATGAATGATGTTTACATGCTGCGGACCAGCTCCACTCAATATGCAGTGCGGGCTTGGCGGGCCAATTGGCGGACTATGGACGATGTTGCTTACGAACTAGAGTATCTTGATTTTCTAAGGGACAGCGGCATCGGAGTAGCACCTGCTATTCGGACTAAGGATGGACGTCATTATTTCACCGTTGAAGCGCCAGAGGGTCCTAGGGCACTGGCGGTTTTCGAGTGGGCCCCAGGGCGGAAATTTTCGGAAAACATGGACGAGGATGTTGCCATAAGTCTCGGTCAGATCATGGCTGACATTCACGATGTTAGCGTGAACTTTGAGCCAACTAAAATGCGACGCACGAATCATGTCTCGGTAATTGAGGAAAATTTACCTTTGGTTCAGCGAATGGTGAGCGACAGACCGGGCGAAGCAGAATTCTACACTTCACTGACGGATCTTTTGATTGAGGCATTTGGGAACGTTGATCCAGTAAAGGTGCCTTTAGGAGCTTGTCATGGAGATTTTCACCTCAATAACGTCCATATCGATGATGATGACACAATTATCTACCTAGATTTCGATAATGCTGGCTGGGACTATTATGTGTCGGACGTGATGTGTTTTGTTTGGGCTAATGAGTACTGTAATCAGTTGCCTATTTACGCCCAAAGGTTCGTGGAAGGGTACGAAAGTAAGAGACCCTTCTCTGATGCGGAACGAGCCCACATCCCCTTAGCTATCCTGGCCAAAGAGTTTCGATTATTTACAGGATCCGCCATGCATGTAAATGCGGTTGGTCATGCGCCACTGCGGTTCCAAGATCTTGACTGGTTTGCTCGGTCGATCCGTCGTCATGCGGAAGAAGCAGGTCTCATATAGGCTGTAAGAGGTAGGCGCTGTTGTTATGGCCCAAAAACTGGTGGCTCCCCTATCCGCTATTGTCGGAACAGACAACGTCATAACAGATACCGCGAAACGAGAGTACTACAGCCACGACGTGTTTTTCTGGGATGATGTGGTGTTACCAAAGGTCGTGGTGAGACCAAATGCTGCAGCTCAGGTTGCGGAAATTGTTACTTTCTGTATCTCCCAAGATCTGTGTTTGTCCATTCGTGGCGGGGGTATGTCCTATACGCATGGTTATGGTCCGATAAATGATAGGACCGTGTTACTTGATATGGGGCGTATGCAGGATATTAGAGAGGTTAACACCACAGATCGTTATATCATCGCGGAAGCGGGATGCACCTGGCAGCAAGTTTCCGAGGCTTTGAAGCCACATAACGTAGTGGTTGATTTTCCAGCGCCGTTATCAGGTAGTCATTCGACTGTCGGGGGGGCTCTTTCACAGAACGTGCCTGGGTCGATGGGTGGTGTTCTCGCAGTAGAAGTTATACGCGCTGACGGTAGTTTTCTTAAAACTGGTACCTGGGGTCGTAGCGGCAATTTGAAACCGTTTGGGCGGGATTATGGTCCTGATCTTACTGGCATGTTTCTCGGAGACTGCGGGGCCCTCGGCATTAAGACAGCAGCGGTGATTCGTCTCAAAACAACATTGCCGGGACGTGCGTTTTCCTCTTTCGCGTTCGAAAATTTTGAGGACATGGCAATAACTATGGTCAATCTCTCGCGATATGATTTTATAGTCCGTCGGACAGGCCTCGACCCATACGAAAGTCAAACCATTGCTAAAGTAGGGCTCAGGGATGCCGTCAATGTGGCAAGAAAAGTTGCAGCCGCTGAGGAAAGTTTGGCTACCGGCATCAAGGAAATAGGAAAAATGGCTCTGGCTGGGCTGGACTTCATGGAAGGGGTCAAGTGGTCGTTGCATCTTAAGACCTCAGGCATTACTGACCTCGATGCTGAAGCCGGTATGCATCAGGTGCGTTCAGAATGCCTTGCGCGATCGCGCGAGTTACCCGATCTTCTGCCGAGGGCCCGAGATGCAGTGGGCTTTTCGATCCGCAAGTTTCTAGGTCCCAGTGGTGAGCGCTGGGTGGCTACCTCGTCTCTTTGGCCTATCAGTCGAGCGGTGGAGGTCGCTCAGGAGGTCCAGAAATTTTTTGCGAGGCACCGAACCGCGATGGACAGATATGGTGTTTGGGAGTCTTACATTACCAATTTCAGCTCCCATTATTTTCTCTGCGAACCGTGTTTCTACTGGTCCGATGAAGTGAGTGAACTGCATCTGCGTCATCTACCTTTGGCAGAGGCCAAACGTTTTGCCCGTATTCCCGCTAATCTAGAGGCTCGCACCTTTGTTCAGAACCTCAGGCGGGATCTCAGTGAAATGTTTTGTAGTATGGGTTCTGTTCATGTGCAGATTGGTAAGTTTTATAAGTATCGAGAAGTGCTGGCTCCGGAGACTGACCGACTTTTGACTGAGGTCAAGGATGTGCTCGATCCAGAACGGCGCCTAAGTCGAGGCAACCTCGGTTTTAACTGATTTCATACGTTGGACGGAAAGCAGTAAAATTAATTATCGTGCGGCTTTGTAAGTTGTTAGTTTATGACTTTGGTGAACAATGGATGAAGCACACTAATACGGAAACTTTCGTTCTTACAAAGTCTAGTCGTTTTCGATCTCATACATTGTCATACCCCAGTCACCGTCGTGCCACTCAAGAACAGTTGAACCACCATTGGAATGTTCGTGCCAGCCGTGAACGCCATAGGCTGGGTTCCAAAGATACCAGCCGGGTTTCATGAGGCGGATGTCGTCAGGGCCAATATCACCTGAAAGGCAGAAAATTTCCTCGTTGACGGGGTGATAGTTGAGGCCGCGGCCTTCAAAGCCGGGAGGAACTACCAGTAACCGGGTGTCTGCCTTTGTTACCGGGTCTTGCCAAATAGTGCGATGCTGAAATCCTTCTAATTTCCAGCCATCATGCGCTGGTTGGTGGTAGGGGATATCGTATGCATTGGACAGTATCAAAGCACTATCACCGTTTGCATCACCTATGTCTTCGTCGAAGGCGGGTGTGCCGTCAGCAATAACAATAATCTCGCAACCATTAGCGGATCCGAAGGGGGGCATTACGCTTTTTTCAGGTTGTACCACATAACTATTTTCAGTGAGTGTCAAATTACCCAATTTCAAATCCCCTGATATGACAAAGAAATGCAACCTAGCGAGCAAACGCAAGTCTTTGGCGCTATTCCAGCCGGCAGGAATATTAAGTACAGCGCTCCGTAATTGGCCACTCTCGAGTCTACGGAGGGGGTGCAGGTATAGGCCGTTTGCTAGTCCTGCTGGTCGAAAAGGCTGCCACGGCAGGGCGTTGCTGTCAAAGCAGACGGAAACATCGAGGCGAATTTCATGGGTCACGGCTATTCTCCTTGGACAAAACTATTTCCGTGTCAGCACATCCACGTGAGGACGGTGCAGCCGGTAGTAGACTTAACCACGCGTGGGTGATGAGTCCCAGGCGGTTGGTAACTATAAGCAAGTGCCTGGAATATCTTGCCGTCATCCAATTGCCAAGTGCCATCAATCATGAACCACTCCCGACTGCGGCTTTGATCGGTGGTTAATGATCCCGACCACCCCGCGGGAAGCTTGATTAAGGCAGTATAACCACCAGAGTTCCTATTCTGACTCAGCAGTTTAATTCCCAGCGCGGACTTGCCAGTACCTGATGGTTTCCAATCAGCTGCAGGGCTTCTAAAATGGACTATGTGGTCTCGGCTATCGTCGATGGGGTCTATGGGATATTCTGTCAGCTGCTTTGGTTTGGGAACAAGGTTGAAGTCTGTCGACCCCCCCATCTTGATTATGCAGCGGCAGCCTTGTTTGGCACTCTCGTCGAAACCATGGACAACTCGGCGCGGACGATAAAGATATGAACCGGCAATCAGGTAGTCTTTTCCGTCCAAAGTGACGTCACCGCTGATGATATAGACTTCCTCAGAGCAGGAATGGTAATGGGCAACGCCGCCGCCCTTCCAATTTTCCGGAATGTGGATGTACATAGTTTCAGCATTCGTCTCAGGGTCCAGGCTCAACTGCTTTTTCTGTATGCCATGGCCGCCCTGTGACTCCCATCGAAGATCATCAATATCTGTAATCTGAATTGACTGTCGCATCGAATTAAATTGGTGCTTCAGACCACATCAGAGCAGTGCATCCCCGAACACTCGAAGCAATAAGCGGGGCTTTCTGATGCGGATGGTGGTGAAGGTACGACCCCACTTTCATCTCCGTACCGTCTTCTAGATTAAGAGCGCCATGAACAATGGCGCATTCTAAGTTGCGGTCATCATCACCCTTAAATCTACCTTTAAAACCCGCGGGTAGGTTAAGTAAGAAGGTACGGTTTTTGTTTTCGCTATCTTCGCTAAGAATTTTTATACCGAAACGGGCGGCAGCTTTTTCATGCCACGTCCAGCCCATATCCTTGGTTTTTAGATGAATGATATGGGGGCGACCATCCTGGTGACGTGCTGCGGGTAGATCATATTCATCTTCGTGATCGGGCCCTGGAACCGATATAATATCGGTTGGTCCGCCCATTTTAATTATAACGGTAGCTCCTTCGCACGACTTTTCAACCCATCCATGGACTATGCCGCCCGGACGATATAGATACGAGCCCCCCACTAAATCCTCGTTACCGTTTAGATTAATGTCGCCGCGTATGATGTAGGCTTCCTCGTAATAGGTGTGGATGTGGGCACCAGCATCACCAGCCCAGCCTGGAGGAATTCGAACAAAACAGGTATCAGAACCGGTATCGGGATCCACTCCAAGGAATTTTCGTTCGACCCCGCTGCCTAAGATTTGGACCCATTCTTGGTCTGCTGAGTCTATAAAGGAAATATGGGGGCGCATGTGTGTCTCCAAGTGTTTGCTTAACTTAGATCATTACCAATCTGAACAATGACACGACCAGTATTTTTGGCATCTGAGCCGGTTAGTAATGCAAATATTTCTGGTGCTTGGGTCAAACCCATCCGATGGGTAATGGTAGGCTTGAGGTTGATTCTGCCCAGGGCGATCAGTTCTAAAGCACGTTCCTGATGGTGACCTGCCCTCACGCCGAATACAGCTAGTTCCTTATGTACCATTTGCCAGGGAGTAACCGTAAGTGGTGCTGGTGCGCCGGTCAAGGCGATACGACCACCAACCGCGGCGATGGAAAAGCTTTGTTTCACGCCCCAGTTGGTAGCAGAAGTCTCCATGATGCAATCTAGGCCGTCCGGTACTATGGCTAGTACTTTTTCGGTCACATCTTCATCGTGGGAATCTAGAGGCACCACATAATCTGCACCAGCACTTTTCGCTAATTCGGCTCGTTTGCCCGTGCCCCCAACTGCAACTACGGTATTCCCAAAGGTCTTTGCGGTGGCGATGGCGGACCAGCCCATGGCCCCTACCCCAATGATGGCAATGGTTTCCCCTTCCTTAGGTTTTGTCATCTCAAAGGCATTGAGAGCATCAACAATGCCACCGAGCATGGCAGCATCCTCGAAAGTGACGGTATCTGGTAGTTTGGCCAATTTGCGTGCTATCACAGTGGTGTACTCTTGGCACGCCACCTGGCGGGGTGCGTTGAGGAAGGAATTATTCAGGCATAAGTTGGTGCGACCGGTAAGACAGTTTCGGCATAAACCGCAATGGGCCATAGCCAAGGCGGACACCCTGTCCCCAGGCACAAATCCTACAACTTTTTTTCCTACTGAGCTAATAACACCTGAAAAATCTGCCCCTATTCCGACCGGGTAAGACCTGATATAGCGCCGTTCTTGGTTGAGATAGGCGCTCAGGTCGGTCCCATAGGGGGAAAAACACATTACCTGAACGACCACCTCTTCTGGTGAAGGTGAAGGATTATCTATGTTGGCTATACGTAAGTCACCGGGACCATACAATAGTGCCGCCTTCATTGTTATGACTCTGACTACTGGAGATCCCGCGCAATCCGAAAACCGAAAATGTGACTGATGCGGTCTTCCGGATCTCGGCCGCGGAATGTGGGGCGTTGCCAACTAATAGGGGAGGCCCAGCTGCCGCCCTTAACAACTCTATTATCGCACGGACCGCTTACTTGAACAGACTGTCCGTCCACAGGGTTCTTGGGTATGGGCACAATGTAACAGTCTTCAACCCATTCCCAGACATTACCTATAACATCGTATAAACCGAAGGCGTTGGCAGGATAGGAGCCTACTGAGGCAACACCCGTCCAACCATCATTGCACTTTGTAGTCTCCCATGGCCGGGTGGGATCGAAGGCGGACTGATCATAAATATTGGCTTCACGACAACCAATGTCAGGGTCGTCGCCCCAAGCATATGTTCCAGCTCTGCCGGCTCGAGCGGCGTACTCCCACTCCGCTTCGGACAGCAACCGATAAGGTTTACCCGTTTTTTTGGCAAGCCAATCAACATAGGCTTTGACATCGGTCCAGGTAATGCACACCACGGGTTCCGTGGGCTTCGGCGGGCGTCCGTAGCCAGCATCATGCCAGCCAGTTCCTTTTATTTTGCTGTAGAATATTTTTGTTCTTTTTGTTTCGCTGTAGAACAGACCATCCCACATACTGCAGTCGGTGCCTGACTTGTGGCCGGAATGTAAAAGGAAGGACGCGTATTCAGCGTTAGTCACTTCATAGCGTCCCGCCGCAAAATCGTAGTCTATGCTAACTCGCCGAACTGGGCCTTCGTAACGTTCTTCGTTAACACCACCATCAAAACCCATGTTGAAATCACCCTTTGGAATAACAACCATTTCAGGACAGTCAGGGCAATCGCGAAAAATAGCCCCAGCATCGAGGCTGACCTGATCGGCAATTGAGATATTTGAGCGGAGTAGAAGAAATACGAAAATAGCCGCAGCTAGAAGAATCGGCTGCTTGATTACAACGTTCATGTGATGTTCCTTGTTTCTCAGTTTTGTAAACATTATTGCAGATCGCGGGCAATACGTATCCCGAACACCTGGGTTACAAAGTCCTCCGGATCACGGCCGCGAAAAGTGGGTTTTTGCCAAGTGGAACGTGAGTGCCAAGCGCCCCCGCGTGTTACGCGTTTTTCGCAGGGACCGTCGACTTGGTGGGCACTGCCGTCGGTAGGTTGTACTCCATAGGGCATAACATAACAGTCCTCTGCCCACTCCCAGACATTGCCGACCATGTCATAAAGACCAAAGGCATTAACCTTCAAAGAGCCAACGGGAGCAGCTTGGCGTTGTCCGTCACTGCA
>Ga0315336_1006772_pt1 | contig 11491 bp, 15 predicted proteins | sample ASW5metaG_FD_204512 | JGI IMG/M metagenome (GOLD analysis project Ga0315336, IMG submission 204512) | Ammonia-oxidizing marine archaeal communities from Monterey Bay, California, United States - ASW #5 | ecosystem: Environmental > Aquatic > Marine > Intertidal zone | place: USA: California...
GCATTTTTCCAAACGAAACAATATCAGGAATAGAGTTTTGAGATTGATATTCAACCATAGATCCTAGTCTGCCAAAACCAGTTGCAATTTCATCTAAGACAAACAAAACATCATTTTTTTTGCATATATGAGAAATCTTTTTTTGGAAAGTTTTAGGATAGATTATTACACCTCCAGCCATCTGTGCACCACTTTCCATAACAAATGCAGCAATAGAATTATCTTTTTTTAGTTTATCTTCAATTTTTGATAGGCAGTATTCTTCATATTCCTTAGAAGATATTTTTTTGCGAGTTCCAGCAGATATAGTTCTTGGAACAGGAAATTGTATAGTTGAAAATAATTTTGAGCGGAATTTTGAGAAAAATTCAGGCACATATCCTACAGACATTGCACCAAAAGTATCACCGTGATATCCATTTTCCAGAGTGGCAATATTTGTTTTTTTATTTTCTCCCACATTATTCCAATATTGCAATGCAATTTTTATAGCAACTTCCATGGCAGTTGATCCATTATCAGAAAAAAAAACTTGAGTCATGTTTGGAGACAATTTTATTAATTTTTTAGCTAGTAGTTCAGAGGGTTCATTTGTAAGATTGAATAATGGTGCATGTTGAAGTTTTTTTGTTTGCTTAATGATTGCGTTAACCAACTCTTTTTTGGAATGTCCCCAAACGTTACACCACATACTTGCAACACCATCAAGTAACCTATCACCATCTTCATCAATCAACCACATTCCTTCACCACGAACAATTTTTGGAAATTTGGCCCATTCTGACATCTGTGTATTTGGATGCCACAAATGACTCTGGTTTTTCATTACTGCACAAATATTATTGATTACTAATAATAGTTAACCTCAACAAATATTTTGGTTAACGCTTAATTATGTATCAAAATTAAAAAAATCAATGTCTGAAAAACGTGAACTGATATTAAAATACAGTAATGATGTTGTGAATGGTAAAAAACTAACAAGATCTACTATATCTGAATTATTTAATATTAATAATAAATTCCTTCTAGATTTATCTGATGCTGCTAACCATATAACAAGACATTTTCATGGTTCAAAAGTTGATATTGAAGAATTAGCAAATATTAAAAAAAATTTTTGTAGTGAGGATTGCACATTCTGTTCACAATCAGCATTTTTTAATACAAAAATCACTGGGTATGAGCTTCCACCACCAGAAGAAATAGTTGAACAGGCACTAAATGCAAAAAATGATGGTGCTGGTTCATTTTGTCTTGTTGCAGCATGGAGAGAACCTAGCACGCCTGATTTTGAAAAGGTGTGTACAATTATTGAAGAGATTAATAAAAAAGTTGGAATTTCGGTTGAATGTAGTCTTGGGTTTTTAACTGGCGAACAAGCTAAAACACTAAAAAAACTTCAAGTAAAACGATACAACCATAATTTGGAAACATCGCGTAGTAAATTCCCAGAAATTTGTACAACTCATACATATGATGATAGAATAAAAACACTGAAAATTGCCAGAAATGCTGGTTTAGAACTTTGTACCGGTGGAATAATTGGTCTTGGTGAAACTAGAAAACAGCGTGAAGAATTAATTTTTGAGATTTCAGAATTAGAGCCTGAAGAAGTAACTGTAAATATGCTAGTCCCAATGCCGGGAACACCATTAGAACTTCAGACACAATTAGATATCACAGAGATTTTGAGGGTTTTTAGCACACTAAGGTTTCTTTTACCAGAATCAATAATCAAAATTTCTGGTGGTCGTGAAGTTAATCTGAAAGACAATGGACAAAAATTACTTCTTAGCGGGGCAAATGGAATAATTAGTGCTGGGTATCTGACAATGGGTGGAAATACAGTAAAAAAAGACACCAAAATGATTAATGAGATAAATCTTGAAACACAAGTTTGAATATATTAATTCTGAGTTAAAAGAAATTAGAAAATATAATCTGTATAGAAAAATGTATGATAGTAAAATTACTGGCGCATACATAACCATTAATTCAAAAACTCTTATCAATCTATGTTCAAATGATTATTTAGGAATAACACAACCAAAACTTTCAAACAAACAAAATCAATCTAGTTCTAGATTGGTCTCTGGTAATGATAAATCTTTTAGAATACTTGAAGAGAAATTAGCGAAACATAAATCGCAAGAATGCTCATTAATTTTTCCAACTGGGTATATGACAAATCTTGGTGTCATATCTTCAATTATTGGAAAAAATGATCTTGTGTTAAGTGATAAGTTGAATCATGCTAGTCTTATTGAAGCATGTAAGCTAACAAATGCAAAATTATCAATTTTTGAACATAATAACATGAATGATCTAACTCATAAAATAAAAGTGAAGGCAAAACGAAAATTCATAATTACAGAGGGAATATTTAGCATGGATGGAGATTTTTCCAACTTAGATATAATTTCTGAAATCTCTGAAAAAAATAATGCAATAAACATATTAGATGATGCCCATGGTGATTTTGTTGTTGGTAATGATGGCAAAGGCACAGGAAATTATTTTGGTGTTTCAAAAAAAATTGACGTATACATTAGTAGTTTAAGTAAAGGGTTAGGCTCATTTGGAGGATATGTATCATCAAAGAAGAACATCATTGAATTATGTATTAATAAATCAAAATCTTTTATCTACACATCTGCCCTGCCAGTATTTCTAATTGATGATGCAACAAAGAGATTTGAATCCAATAGAGAGAAAAATCGAAAAAAGTTGTGGAAAAATGTGAAAAAGTTTTCAGCTGGTCTAAAAAAAATAGGTTTTAATGTAAATTCAAATTCACATATATTTCCAATTATAATTGGTAAAGAAAAAGCAGCGATAGAATTTGGAGAATATCTTTTTAAAAATGGAATTTTTGCTCAACCAATCAGATATCCAACTGTATCACGCAATCATGCAAGAATTAGAATTTCAATTACTGCTAGGCTAACAGATGAACATATAGAAAAATCGTTGTCTATACTAGAAAACGCAAAAAATAGATTTCAATTAATATAATTATTTCATATCAAAGGCTAAACAGCCAATTGCAGTGTTTGGGCAGCCTACAAAAAATGCAACAGTAATAGCCGATGCTAAAAATATACCAATCACAATAAATCGTTTATTCATGCAAAAAATAAAAAATAGTTAGATAAAAAGTAATGGAATTTTGAAACTTCTTACATTTACGTTCAAAACTGAGGTTGCATGAAATAATTTGATCCGATTGGATCAAATTATTTTAGTTAAGCCACAAAATGCAGATTTTTCGAATTATTTTAGAAAATGGGTAATATACTAAAAAATTGGCGCGAGGTTAAAAATGGGATGAATTTATCACAAAAATTCCTGGATAAAATTAAGCCAGAAAGTGCGTTAAAAAATAGAATTGGCACAGCTGAAAAACAAATGGAATGTCAAATTTTACGTCTTGGCCAGGTCCATGATAAATTAAAACAAAATCATGATAATGTTTTTAAAAAAATTGTTGAAGCGAAGTTAATACAAAATGAATCAAGAGCAAGAACATATGCAATAGAATTACAAGAAATTAAAAAAACAAAAAATAAAATCGCGGAAGCAAAATTAACAATGGAGCAGATTAAGATTAGGCTAAATACTGTTTCTGAATTAGGTGATATTGTTGTTACATTAAGTCCATGTATGTCGCTAATTAAGGGATTAGTTCCAGCAATCTCTTCTGCAATGCCACAAATGCATGCATCAATGGGAGATTTAACAAATATGTTTGATGATATACTAACTGATTCATCATTATCACAAGAATCATTGATGCAAACATATCAAGGAAATAGTGACACGGAAGCAATACTTCAAGAAGCTCATAATGTACTTGAAGGAAGAACAAGGACTGCCATACCAGAACCACCAACTGCACCCATGCAGCATTCTTCAAAAGAAAAAGAATCTATGATTTAGATTTTTTTTTACTGATTTGAATAAGTAATTTTTTAATTCTAGAAATTGTTGGGTAGCTATAGCCTCTCCTGCGATAGTTGGCAATCATCATTTTCCAGTTTTTTAACCGCCATTGAGCTTGTTCAACAGTAACAGAATGAATTTCCTTTTGTAAAATGCTTTTCCTTCCAACTTTTAGTACACCAGCATCCTTGGCAATCCAACGATTACTTGCAAATTTCAAACCAGATAATATTTCAGATAGTGGAATTCCTTTAAAATAATTTTCTAATGTTTTGACCTGATAAGCTGTAGGTGTTTCAGAAAGTTTTAAATTAATTTCGAATTCAGCCATAATAAATAATCTATATTATTCATTAAAAAGGTATTAAATCATAAATACATAGTTTAAAACTATACAATATTAATTCAACAATCTAATCTTAGATTACCATTACAAATTATATTAAAAACAGTCGGAATAAAAAATACAGATATAAAAACAGCAAGTGAAATAACGATAACTTTTTGAATTATTTGCATAGAAGTAAGTCATACAACTAAACTTAAATTAAACTTTCTGACCTTTTGAATTAAATTGATGCCAGCACAACAAGGTTATGATCGAGCAATTACTGTTTTTTCACCAGATGGAAGATTGTATCAAGTTGAATATGCTATTGAAACAGTAAAAAGAGGAAACATAGCTATTGGCATTAAAACAAAATATGGTATTATATTTGCTGCAGATGAAAAACCAAGAAAATTACAGATTGTTGATGAACCACAAAAATTATTCAAGATTGATCACCATATTGGGATTGCTGCAGCTGGTTATATTCCGGATGCACGTACTCAGGTAGATGATGCAAGATTTTTTTCACAGAGTAATAAAATAGTTTATGATGAAGCAGTAAGTGTTGAAACTGTTACTAAACATATAGCTGATCAATGTCAACAATATACACAATATGCTGGGGCTAGACCGATTGGTGTGGCATTGATTATTGGTGGTATAGATAAAAACGGTGTTTCGTTATTTTTAACTGACCCAAGTGGAACATACATTCCTTATCACGCAGTCGCAATTGGTACAGATTCAGATAAAGTTATAGAATTTTTAAAAAAACACTACAAACCCGAAATGACATTAGATGAATCTAAAATGTTAGCTATAGCATCAATCAATCTTGTAAGTGATGAACCGCATAGTCATGATCATATTAAAATGTCTCAAATTAAATCTGATACTAAACAATTTGAAATTGTAGATGAAAATCAAATTACAAAACTATACCAATCTACAATAGAAAAGTATCCTATTGAGGAAAAATAATCATAGTTTTATAATTATGGGACAACGTTAGTTATTGAATTTATCAATTGCAATACCAGATTCATCACTGATAGACGAATCAACTATTTTGTATAAAACCAAAAAAATATCAATAATTGGTAGAACATGCGCAATTTTTAAAATAAATCAGATTTTTATTTACCAGGATGAAAAAGGAAATAAAAACGATTCAATGCTTTTATCAACATCATTAAAATATTTAGAAACACCACAATATTTCCGTAAACAATTATTTCCAAAAACACAATTACTAAAATATGCAGGTGTACTACAACCACTAAATATTTCTAAACATTTAACAACATCAAATGAAAAGATAATAAAAATTGGTGATATACGTGAAGCACTAATTATAAACTATAAAGGTAAAAAATTTCTTGATATAGGAATAAATAAACATATTCCATATTTCGGAAAAATGAAAATAGGTACAAGAATAGCAGTACAAATTAAAACAACACAACCAAAATTCACAGTTAAAGAAATTTCAAAAGAGAGTATAAAAGATTATTGGGGATATAATGTAAAAGAAAGAGCAGATTTATTTTCCCTTTTATCAACATGGAAAGGTAAAATAATTCTAACTTCAAAAAATGGAAAAATTTTTACTACAACAGATGCCAAAAAAATGACCGAGTCAGATGAATCCATACTAGTAGTGTTTGGAACAACGAAAAAGGGAATCTATGACATTTTAGGTACAAACATTAAAAAAATTCAAAATGCCAAGATCTTTAACTTTTTTCCAAATCAGGCAACACAAACAGTACGTCTTGAAGAAGCAATATTAGGAACTCTATCAATAATTAATATTCTTAATTATAATTATATTGAATGCTAAACCATTCAAAATATGGTTGCAAAAAAAAAATTTTTAATTTTGGCAATGATTGTTGGGTTTATGGGACTTGCTTTAGGAAGTTACACAATGTATTTGTCAATTAATGATATGATTAAACCATAAGATCTAGAATTAAAATTTTAGTAGGTATATAATGGGTTAACAACTTTTTTCGTTTAATATGGGTCATAGAAGACACAGTGCACCGCGTAGAGGTAGTCTTGCATACCTTCCTAGAGGTAGAGCTAAAAGTATGGAATCTCGAATAAGAGCATGGCCTAAAGTTAACTCAGATGAACCAAAATTGTTGGTACATGCAGGATTCAAAGCAGGTTGTGTTCAAATAGTAAATATTGACGATCGTGAAAAAACACCAAATTTTGGCAAACAACTTGTTAGCCTTGGCACAATAATTGTAACACCGCCTATTCTCATTATTGGAATTAGAGGATATTCAAAAAATCAAAATGGTAGACATGCAGAATTTGATTTACATGCTAATAATTTACCAAAAAATGTTTCACAATTATTGAAAACAAAAAATGAAGAAGAATCATTAGAATACTCAGAAAAAACATTTAAAAAAATTAAGGAGATTTATGCTCTAATCGCTGTTACTCCTCGAAATGCTGGTTTAGGACAAAAAAAACCATATGTTTTCGAAGCAGCTGTTAAAGGCGGTGATATCAAAAAACAATTTACATTTGTAAAAGAACTGTTAGGTAAAGAAGTAAAAATTGATCAAGTATTTGAAGCTGGTACTACTGTAGATACCACTGCAATTACTAAGGGTAAAGGTTGGCAAGGTCCTATTACAAGAATGGGAGTAAAAAAGAAACAACATAAATCAAGAAAAAGCGTTAGAGAAGTAGGTTCACTTGGTCCTATATCACCACAATATGTAATGTACACTGTACCTAGAGGAGGTCAACATGGTCTGCATCAAAGAACAGAGTATGACAAAAAAATTATGGTTATGGATAATACTGAAAATATAAAATACGAGATTAACCCAAAGGGTGGCTTTAAGCACTTTGGAAATGTTAATGGGGATTTTATTATAGTACGTGGATCTGTGCCTGGAACCTCTAACCGATTAATTAAATTAAGATCACAAATACGAAACATACCCAAAAAGATAACAAAACCAAATATTTTGGAGGTAGTTATTTAATGAAAGTTCCAACATTTGCAATGAATGGAACAAAAGAAAATGAAATGGAATTACCCCCAGTGTTTTCAACTTCATTTAGAAAAGATTTGATTAAAAAATCATTTACCAACCTGACTTCACACAAATTTCAACCACAAGGAAGACGCCCAACTGCTGGAATGGATGTTGTTGCAAGATCTAATGACCCACCAACTGGAACTGGAAGATCAAGAATTGCTAAGATGCGTGGTGGTGGTGGTGGACGTCAAGGTGAAGCAGGAGGAGTGGCCTCAGTAAGAGGAGGAAGACAGGCACATCCACCTAAAGTACAAAAAGTAATTTTTAAAAAATTAAATAAAAAAGAAAACAAACTTGCGTTATGTTCAGCTATTGCTGCCACACAGTCAGAAGAAATTATTAAATCTAGAGGACATAAAATTGAAAATCTGAAAACATTTCCTATTGTTATATCAGATGATGTTGAATCTGTTACAAAAACTAAAGAAGTGATAAAAATACTAGAATCTTTAAATTTAATGCAAGATGTTGGACGTTTAAAATCACGAAAAGCTAGAACAGGAAAATCCTCACTAAGAGGAAGAGGTACAAAAATTGGTAAAAGTGTATTATTTGTTGTATCAAACTCAAAAAAACTATCACATGCATGTGGTGCTATTCCTGGAGTTGAAGCACAATCAGCTAAAGATTTGTCTGTATTAGATCTAGCACCTGGCGGTGTACCGATTAGACTAGTTGTATACTCAAAAAATGCATTAAAAGAAATTGAAAAAATCAGGTCGCCTCATTTAGAATTAATGGTGAATGTCATATGAAAGTGGAACTTGCAACTAAAATCATTTTAAATCCATACATCACGGAAAAAACATTTGAATTAGTAGAAACTGAAAAAAAAATTTGTTTTATTGTAGAAAAATCAGCCTCAAAATCAGCAATAAAAGATGCGATAAATACTCTTTATGAACAAAAAGCCATAGCAGTTAATACCGCAAGAACGATTTATGGCAAAAAAGCATTTGTAAAATTTGAGTCTGTTGATATAGCAAGAGACTTGGCAACTAAAATAGGAATGCTATAATATGAACCAAAAAACGTCTTTAACATAATAATGGTGAAAATATTTGGTTAAACAATTTGCATACCGTGGATTATCACAAAAAGAATTAGAAGCATTATCTTTAGAAAAATTGCTTGAATTGTTCCCTGCACGAATCAGAAGATCGTTAACTAGGGGAATATCTGGAAAATCTACTTTTGATAATAAAAGAAAATTAATTGAAGAAATTAAGGCTGCAAAAGCAGGCAAATTAAAGACTGCCATTAATACTCACCTTCGAGATTTAATTATTTTACCGTCAATGCTAGGAACAACTGTCAATGTTTTTTCTGGTAAAGAATTTGTTCCTGTAACTATAACCTCAGAAATGGTTGGACATTATTTGGGAGAATACGTAATTACAAATAAACGTGTAAGTCATGGTGCACCTGGTGTAGGTTCATCACGATCTAGCCTTTATGTACCGTTGAAGTGATAAACATGCCTAAGCGTTATTTTGCATTCCAAAATTTTGATACGACCAAACATGTTCGTGCCGCAATAAGAGAAAAATCAATTTCTCATAAACATGCTAGAGAAATAGGTGTCGCCATGAAAGGATTGTCAGTTGAAAAGGCTAGAGATTATCTACTTGATGTAACAAATTTGAAACGAAGTATTCCATTTAAGAGATACAAAAATCAAGTTGGACATAAATCTGATCCAGGAACAATGTCGGGTAGATACCCAGAAAAAGCTGCAACTGAAATTTTAAAATTATTAGATAATCTGGAATCGAATGCAGAATACAAGGGAATGGATTTGGATAGACTTAAAATAATCAATACGACGGTGCATAAAGGAAGACTACTCAAACGATTTATACCACGTGCAATGGGTAGATCATCACCCAAAAATAATGCACTGGTTCATGTAGAAATTGTTGCTGAGGAAAGATAACAAATGACACAAGTAAAAAATGTAATCAAAGATAATTATCAAACAATGCTTCTTAATGATTTTCTGCGAGAAGAAATTAAAGAAGCGGGATTTCATAAAGTAGAAATTGCAAAAACTCCAACCGGAACAAAAATTGTACTTTATGTTACTAGACCAGGAATTGTTATAGGCAGAAAAGGAACTGGTATTAAGGCACTAACAGAAAGAATTGAATCTGATTTTAAATTCAAAAATCCTCAAATAGCAGTTGAAGAAATTGCAAAAGCAGAGTTATCGCCTAGTGTAATGTGCAATAGAATGTCAGCACACATTGAACGTGGAACTGCGTTTCGAAGAGCAACGGTATGGACAATTAATCAAATAATGGAAGCTGGTGCAATGGGTGTACAAATAACAATCTCAGGAAAATTACGTGGTGATCGTTCTGCTTTTGAAAAACATACACGAGGAATTCTTCCAAGAGCAGGTAATTATGCAAAAAACATAGTTTCTGAAGATATTATTCATACAAAAACTCCAATGGGATTAATTGGAATTAAAATTAGAATTGCACAGAAAGAAAAAGTAATTCCAGAATTTGAACTGCATGAATCACCAAACCTCGTTATAGAACAGACTGAAAAAACTGAAGCAGAAAAAATTGCAGAAACTGAGTCGGAACAAATAAAAATTGAGGAAGAAAAAATGAAAACATTAGAAACTTTAGAAGAAGAAGAGGGTAGGCTAAAATAATGGCACATTTAAAAAATAAGACTATCAGGGAACTAAATGAAAAAGATCTGCAAGACCGATTAAAACAAATTCGTACTGAACTATTCAAACTTCGTGTAGAATCAAAAAAGGGTACATTACGAAAAGAAAGTGGTAAACTTAAACCTCTTCGAAAAGATATTGCAAGAATATTAACTAGAATAAATAAACTGAAAAAAAAATGACTGTAAAATATTTAGAAACCATTCTAGAAAACCAGTTGATTCATAAAAGAACATGTAATGGATTAGGTGTGGAAGTATGACAAGAAATATCGGATTACCTGTAAGTGAACCAAAGAAACAACCAGCAAAAAATGAAAAAAATAACCCGTTTAATGGTTCTTTAACAATACGTGGTAGATTATTTGAAGGGGTTATTATAAATGCAAAAGCAAAAAATACTGCTGTTATTCAAAAGGAATCACCAATTTATTTCAAGAAATTTAAAAGATTTGGACGAAGTAAAAATAAAATTCATGCACATGTTCCTTCCAACTTGAATGTGCAAAAAGGTGATTATGTTATAGCTGCTGAATGTAGACCAATTTCAAAATCAGTTTCCTTTGTTATTGTTGAGGTCAAATCATAATGTCGCAAGGAAGAAGTCGTGGAAAAGCTTCAAAGGGAGTTATAGAATTTAGACCACGTGTAACCAGAGTCATTCCAGTTGGTGCACAGATTGTATGTGCTGATAATTCCGGTGCTAAAATACTGGAAGTTGTTAATGTTCACAAATACCACACAAGATTATCAAGACTGCCCGCTGCAGCAGTGGGTGATTTTTGTAATGTGGTTGTAAAAAAAGGACCGGCTGAATTAAGAAAGCAAGTACATGGTGCTGTTATCGTCAGACAAAAATATGCAATTAGAAGATTAAATGGAGTAAGAGTATCATTCGAAGATAATGCAGCTGTCATTATTACAGCTGATGGTGAGCTCAAAGGAACTGACATTAAAGGACCTGTAGCTGCAGAAGCAACTGAAAAATGGCCAAGAATAGCTAATCTGGCATCAATGGTGATATAGATGAAACAAAGTAAAATTACAAGACAGCAACGCAATCGAGCCATGAACCAAATTCTAAATAAACAAATCTGTGCTCCAATATCAAAAGATCTACGCAAAAAATATTCACGTCGTGGCATTCGTGTTATGACTGATGATACAGTCAAAGTGATACGTGGAGAATACAAGGGCATTACTGGCAAAGTTACTAAAATCTCAACTGAAAACAGTTGTATTGTAATAGAAGGAAATAAAAAAGAAAAAGCAAAAGGTGAAAAAGTTGATGTTTATATTCATTCAACAAATGTGATTATTACATCATTAAATACTGATGATAAATGGCGTATCAAAATATTAGAAAAAAAGTCTAAATCAAAAATTAAAGCCATGAAAGAGGAAGCTAAAAAGAAAGATGATGTTAAACCAACAGCTAAAAAGAAAGATGATG
>Ga0315336_1006773_pt1 | contig 11485 bp, 10 predicted proteins | sample ASW5metaG_FD_204512 | JGI IMG/M metagenome (GOLD analysis project Ga0315336, IMG submission 204512) | Ammonia-oxidizing marine archaeal communities from Monterey Bay, California, United States - ASW #5 | ecosystem: Environmental > Aquatic > Marine > Intertidal zone | place: USA: California...
GCGGAAGTCGCCGTGAGCTCGTCACTGGGAGAAGGAGCCGCCTTCAGCGTCACCATCCCGATCGAGTACGCCTCACGGCAGGCTCCCTCCCTGATGGGCGATGCACCGGTCAGTTGACCCGCTCGACCCAGTCCGGATGCCCATCCTTCTTCAACGCACGCCCACCAAGCTTGATGCACCGGCGGCAGATGCAGGCAGATTCATGAAGCGGGCTGCGCCATGACGAATCGGCTCGTTCCTCCAGGCACATCGTGCATGCCGCACCCTCGAGTCGGATCCCCCCCTCTGCCTGCACGACCTCGACCCACGCGCACGCCAGGCAGTCGGAACAGATGATGCTGCCATGATGCCCCTCGATGGAGGGGATCTCCTGGGCCCAGGTGGCCCGGTGACAGAAATCGCAGAGGATGTCCTCCGGCTGCACATCCTGTGGATTCGTTTCAGGTCGCTGCATCAGTCACCCACCTTCTTGAGCGTCATCGCATGAAACGGTCGCCCCTCGATCCGGAATTTCCGCTCGTAGTTGGTTCCGACGAACTCCTCGCCATCGGCAGATGACGGCGGAACGAATGGGCACTGCTGGAAGATCGAATCATGTCGGTTCGCGTGCTCTTTGTACCACGACCAGAGGTCCTCATGGTCCGTGACGATGCGAAGTTCACCGCTGCTGGAAAGGATCCGGTGAAACTGAACCAGTGACTCGTCCTGCACGACCCGGCGCTTGTGGTGTCGCTTCTTCGGCCAGGGATCGGAGAAATAGAGGTGCAGTACGTCGACGATGCCGTCGGGACACCAATGGGTGATGTACTCCACGGCGTTCCCAAGCAGCATGCGGACGTTGTCCAGTCCATGACGCCGGGCTCGATCGGCGGCATGGTGCGCGTAGGCCGCCGCCCACTCCGCTCCAAGGAAGTTCGTTTCCAGCTGCAGGCGAGCCTGCTGGACAAGGAACGTGCCCTTGCCCGAACCAATTTCGAACTCGAATGGACGATCGGGGTCCTTGAACCATGTCCGAGGATCGATGCGGCCCGACTCCGCCGGGGGAAGCGACTGCAGGACGATCTCCCAATCGCCCGGGTCGATGCTGCGACGTCGTGACAGGCCGGCGCTCACGCTGCCCTCAGTCGACCGGCATGCCCCGCGAACGCACGCTCACCTGTCGAACCGTCCCGGGTTGACGCCGGGACAGGAATTCCAGCGCCCTGCACTGCCCGCCAGCGGAGAAATTCGAACATGTTCCGGGACGATGTGAAGTCGGTGAAATCGATGCTCGGAAGTCGGGACTCCTCCTGGGACATCCTCCTGTTGATCCAGTCACTCATCTCGGAAAGCACCTGCGGATCAATCGTCGTTTCAATCTCGGAGTACTCCTCGACGGCCCCGGTCGTCGCAGGCTGAAAGAGGTGGTTCAAACCCGGGTAGAGCTTCGTCGTCACATCTCCACCTGCATCGATCATGGTCTGTTCGATCAAGAGCAGCTCCGTCGCGGGCGGCACCTGCAGGTCCAGGGACCCGCTGATCGCGTAGACCGGAATGTCCAGTCGACTGAGGACAGGAGCCGGATCATGAACCAGGAACCAGCGAAGCCATGGCAGGGTGCTCTGCTCAAGCGCGTTGTCCATGAAGGCCTCATCAATCTCGACATCCATCTGCATTGCGGTGGTCTGGAGAATTGAGAGCGCACGGAGCGGCTCTCGAAGCTCCTTCTTCGTGGCACCCTCCGCGATCAATCGCATGACCAGTGCATGCTGGGTGACCACGTTGTTGATGGTCGACTCCTCGAGACCGGCCGCCCGCATCAACGCGGCAGCCTGATCCGGAAGCAGATCCACACCCGGTCGGGCCGGGCCCGCCATGAGCACGAGGAACGCGATGTCGTCCCGCTGGTCCGCAACGAGTGGCCCGATCACTCCACCTTCGCTGTGGCCGACGAGCCCGATGCGATCAGTATCGATCCCCGGTTGCGTCTTGAGGTGATCCAACAGAACGGATATATCCGTTGCCAGGTCCTTGGTAGTGACGCTGCGCAACGACTCGGGATTCGGCATGACCGAGCCGCCAACACCTCGATCGTCTGCACGAAGCACCGCGATGCCGTTGCGCGTGAGGTGATCACTGAGCACGAGGAAGGGCTTGTGTCCAAGAATCTCCTCGTTTCGATCCTGGAGACCGGAACCGGAAATCAGGATCACCGCTGGATGGGGTCCCGGTTGCCGGGGGATGGTCAACGTACCGGCCAGCACATGGCCGTCGGGATGATCAACCAGCACTTCCCTGGACTCGTAGGGAAACGGGGGCTGGGGATCCTGGGGTCTCACGATGCTCCGTACCGGATCGTGATCGAGCACGAGCGGGAGGTCTATCCTGAGCCCTCCCTGCTCGAAGACCGCGAAGACGACATCTCCACCGATGGGAAGCGTGATCACTGAAGGAACACTCGAGGCCAGGAGGAACTTGATCTCCTCCTTGCTCTCCGACTGGACTTCCAACGGGTAGGCGTCGATCTTCTGGATCGGGATGCTGATGTCGGCATGCACCTGGCCGCCCGCATCGCGTGCGTACTCGATCACCATGTCGAGGCTGGTCACGCCATTGATCTCCAGCGTGCCCGAGTAGCTGACCGCCCCCGGCATCGAGGCGACCTGGGGAAACGGGATCCATCGAAATGAACCGGTCTTCTCCTCCTGGCCCTGGGCCGGTGGCAGCGTCACTGTTCCCGACAGTTCATCATCACCGGATCCGGAGAAATGATGGTTCCTTCCCTGTATATCGAGATCGAAGGAGAACGTGTCGCCCTCGAACGTGAGTCCGGTCATGGGCTGCCTCAGCATGTTGGCCGGGAGCATGGAGACGTCGCCCTCCGATGCACCGAAATCGACGACGGTGAAGATCGGCGGCCATCCGGCAACGGTGGTGTGCCCCGCCCATCGGCCCTGGGGGCCTGCGTGGGCCTGGCGACCCAGCAACAACAGGATGACGATCAAGAACAGGCGCATGAAGAACCTCCTGGTGTGATCATCGTATCAAACGATCTCGCAGCAGCTCAGCGAGCGAACTCCACGCTCAGGGAATCCGACCAGAGGTCCTCAAGGTCGTAGTAGGCACGGCGACTGGGCTCGAACAGATGCACGACCAGGTCGATGAAGTCGACGATGATCCATGTCGAAGCCGGATCATTGTTCGTGCGGAAGCGGGAGGTCCCACGTTCCTTGCCAAGCGTGCCGACTTCGTCGGCGACGGATCGCATCTGCCGATCACTGGTACCGGAACCGATCAGGATGAAGTCGCAGACCTGGCTGATGCCGCGAAGATCCAGCAACTTCACCTCGGTGCAGTGACGGTCCTCCAGGAGGCGTGCAGCCTCCATGGCGAAGTCGAGCGAGTCGCTGTTCGCCCGACTTCCATCACCCATGCTTCCCTGGTTCAGTTTCGTCATGCTCGCTACCGGTCAACCAAGGCCAAGTGCCGCCTGCACCTGGGGGCCGAAGTGAACAATGAGGCCTGCAAACACCACCGAAACGACGGCGATGAGCTTGATCAGGATGTTCAATGAGGGGCCAGATGTGTCCTTGAAGGGATCGCCGACCGTGTCACCGGTCACTGAAGCCTTGTGTGCATCGGACCCCTTGCCACCATGGTGACCGGCCTCGATGTACTTCTTGGCGTTGTCCCAGGCGCCACCGGCGTTGGCCATGTAGATGGCCAATGCGAAACCGCTGGTGAGTCCACCAACGAGCAGTCCCATGACACCGCCGACGCCGAGAATCAGGCCGACAATGATCGGGGTAAAGATCGCCAGCAGCGAGGGGACGATCATCTCACGCTGAGCGCCTGAGGTCGAGATCGACACGCATTCCTGGTAATCGGGGTACTCGACGCCATCGATGGTGACCCGGGTGGGCCACTTCATCGGATCGGAAACTTCCTCTTCGCTCATGCCATCCGAGCGGAACTTGTCACGCATCAGACCAAACTGGCGGCGGCACTCGTTCATCATGCGGTACGCCGCACGGCCCACGGCATTCATGGTCATCGCACAGAACACGAAGGCAAGCATCACGCCGAGGAACAGGCCTCCAAGAACCCGGGGATTCATGATGGAGATGTCATAGAACGCGGCCAAGTGCCGCAGAGTGGCGATGTCGGAGGGCACGAGGTCGAACCTGATGGTCTTACCATCCGAGTGTGCCGTCGTGTCGTAGACGCCGTTGTACACGTCCCACGTGGCCTCCACTTCGATATCCGAAGCGACAGGGCAGATCTCGTTGAAACCAGTGACGATATTCTTGGATCCGAGCATCAGTGCGCCGCCGGCATTGGTCTTGCCCTTGTACAGAGCACCACCGGGATCCTTGGCGACGATGCGGAACTCGCCCTGTCCCATGTTGCGAAGGTGCAGAGCGATGACCTCTCCGTCAACCGGGCGATTGTCCTTGAATGTCGAAACGCTCGCATCGTCGAAGCCATCGCCACCAATGGCGACCAGGGGGGTTGCCCACTGATCGACAGTGTGCTTCTTGACCAGGGCCACGTTGACGACGATCGCGTAGGCGGCCAGCAGGGCCAGGGCCGTGAGGGCCGCTGAACCGATGGCGAATCCCTTGCCGGTCGCCGCAGTGGTGTTGCCGAGCGAATCGAGCATGTCGGTACGCTCGCGGACGAACGAAGGCTGCCCGGTCATCTCGGCGTTGCCGCCGGCATTGTCGGCGATCGGGCCGTATGCATCCGTCGCCAGGGTGATGCCCAGCGTGCTGAGCATGCCAACGGCAGCGATGCCGACGCCGTAGAGGCCCAGCAGGAAGTTCTCGTTGCCACCACTGAAGCCGAAGGCGAGCAGGATGGCGACCACGATCACGATCAGCGGAGCCCAGGTGGACTTCATGCCCTCGGCGATGCCAGCGATGATCACGGTCGCATGACCGGTCTGGGTCTGCTCCGCGATGCGTTGGGTCGGGGCGTGTTCGTAGGACGTGTAGTACTCGGTTGCGAAAGCGATGATCAGGCCGGCGGAAAGTCCCGTCACGATGGCCAGCGTCGGCTGCCACCACTCGTAGTACTTGGCGACCTCGGGGTCCTTCAGGAGTAGCCAGAACACGACACCGGCACCGACGGCCACGAGGGCCGAAGCGAACCAGACACCCATGTGCAGGCCCCTGAGAAGTTGGCTGAAGGAGGCCCCTTCCTTGGCACGAACCACGAAGACACCAAGCAGCGAGCAGATGATGCCGATGCCGGCGAGGGCCATCGGGGCCGACGCGAGGATGTATGCCATTCGCTCCGTCATGTCGCCGAAGGCGCCCGACAGGGCCGCGGTTGCGCCCAGGGCCATCGAGGCGAGAATCGAACCGTAGTAGGACTCGTAGAGGTCGGCACCCATGCCTGCAACGTCACCGACGTTGTCACCGACGTTGTCGGCGATGGCGGCGGGGTTGCGAGGGTCATCCTCGGGGATCCCGGCTTCCACCTTGCCAACGAGGTCAGCACCGACGTCAGCGGCCTTGGTGTAGATGCCGCCACCAACGCGGGCAAAGAGTGCCTGCGTGGAAGCACCCATGCCGTAGGTCAGCATGATGGCAGTGACTTCCTCGAGTCCGGAATTCGGGATGACCTCGTTCCAGAGGAAGTACCAGGCGCTGACATCGAGCAGGGCGAAGCCGACGACGACCAGGCCCATGACGGCACCGGAACGGAATGCCACGGTGAGAGCGTCATTGAGAGACTGCTTGGCGGCCCAGGTGGTGCGGGCGGAGGCGTTGGTCGCCATCTTCATCCCGAACCAGCCGCACATCCCGGAGAACAGGCCGGCAATCGGGACACCGGCAGCGGTCCAGAGGGGCTGGATGTCGAGGAGGCCCAGGACCAGGAGAATCGCCACGAGGACGAAGAACACCATGAAGACGACTTTGTACTGGCGTACGAGGTATGCCATTGCACCCTGGCGGACGGCTTCGGCGATGCGAACCATCTCTGGCTCGCCCTCGCTCTTGCGCATGACGCTTCGGCTGAAACCGAATGCGAATACCAATGCCAGCACCGCTCCGATCGGTGCAATGAACCAGACCCATGCGTAGTCGATAACAGACTGCATATCCGCCAGTTGAAGCGCCATCACGAGATCCACTCCTCGAGGTTCATGGAGCCTGCTGGGGCCCCGTTTTCATGACTGCACCCGGTTCGACCAGGCTGCAGGCGTGTCGTAATCAATGAATTGTCCGTGCTGCAGGCCCGTTGACTTCGACTTGGAAATCCAACTCGAAGTAAAACAAGACGGGTCACGCACACGACGCTGTTTCCTGTTTTCAAGTCTTTGCTCAGCGAGCAGGGCGACCACGATTGGGACCACCGCTCCCACCACTGCCTCCACCGCTGCCGCCACCGCTGCCGCTGCCGCTGCCGCCACTTCGTCCACCACGGCCCTTGGCCTGCGGGGGTTGTGGGCTGGCGAATCGAGCTGCCCTGGCGATGGCCTTCCGCATGGCACGTCGACGCCGCTCAGAGGGCTTCTCGAAGTACTGCTTGCGCTTGACGTCCTTGGTCAGGCCTTCCTTCTCGCAGAGCTTCTTGAACCTGCGAAGCATCTGGTTGACGCTTTCGCCCTGCCGTGATTTGATCCTGATTGCCATGGAACATTGGACTCCGAAGTCGAGAATCGGTGAAGCCGGGTATTAGACTCGACAAAGCCCCCTCCTGCAAGCCAGAAAGAGGGGTATCTACCTGCGAGTCGCGCGGCATACCACGCCCTCGAATGGGGCCACATGTACCCAGAATCCACTTGAAATCGCCATCGAGCCCTTCTTGGTACGGTTGGCAACCCATGAAGGTACTTGTAGACACCTACAACGCCCTGCATACCACCGGGGTATTGCCCCCAGAGCTCGCCGGAATGGACGCTCCATCCCTCGTGGAGGCCCTGACAAGGGGCCGCTGGGCCCGAAACCAGGTGCTGCTGGTCTGTGATGGCACAGCTCCCCAGGGGCAACGTGCCACCCATGCCGGGGGGATCCGGACGATCTATGCCGGACCCGGGTGCGAAGCCGACGATCTCATCGAACAGTTGATCGAGCGAAGCGATGCTCCGACTCGCCTGCTGGTAGTCAGCTCGGACCGTCGAATCATCAAGGCGGCACGACGCCGGCGTTGCCATTCCATGCGCTCGGATGCCTTCCTCCGAACCATCGCCCATGACCACGAACGAGCCGGCATCCGGGCCTCCCGTCGAGCGGACACGAACAAGGCTCCTGAACATCTCAGTTCCAAGGCCGCCAGGTCCTGGCGTGACACGTTCGGCATCGACGAGGCGGACATCGCCGAGTTCACGGAACTGGCACGCAACCCACCGCCTCCCCCCCCTGCCCCGAAATCCGCTCCCGCACCGCAGCCTCCCGTACCACGACCGCGAAACCCGGCCGTCGGCGAACTTCCGGAAGACGTGATCGCCGAAGCAATGCGGATGCTGGAGGAAGAGGATCCCGGCTGACCGGCTCAGGGCCACTGCCGCTCGACGGTCCAGTGACCATCGGTGTGGCGGGAATAGATCACCCGATCATGCAGCCTGGCATCCTGTCCCTGCCAGAACTCGATGCGATCGAGGCTGACACGGTACCCGAGCCAGTGCGGCGGCCGAGGGACATCCCCACCCTCGAACCGTTTCGCCTGCTCGTCGTACGCGGCGTCGAGTTCCTCTCGGGATGCGCACGGCCTCGATTGCTCACTTGCCCACGCCCCGATGCGGCTCTCCCGTCGTCGGCTGGCGAAGTAGGCATCCGCTTCCTCGTCGCTGACACGGGTCACCGCACCTTCGATCCGGATCTGTCGTTCCATGGAGTCCCAGTGAAAGAGCAGTGCGGCGCGTGGGCATGCGGCCAGGTCCTCCCCCTTGCGGCTCTCGCTGTTGGAGTAGAAGACCGCACCGTGTTCATCGAATCCCTTGAGCAGGATCATTCGGATCGAGGGGCGGCCATCGGCGGAGACCGTGGACAGGGCCATCGCATTGGGATTGGGAAGGCCCGCCTGTTCGGCGGCTTCTGCAAACCACTGCTCGCACGAAGGAACGGGATCGGCCGGTGGGTGCTCGAAGTCCATCACCCTCAGTGCCCCGGAGCCCCGGGCAACTCGAACGTGGCCGCGGACTGGTCGGCCCGGAACCCGAGTACCGCCTCGCGGACCGTGGCATCGGAAAGGGCCAGGATTTCAGCTGCGAAGATCGCCGCGTTGATCGCACCTGCTGACCCGACGGCGAGTGTCCCCACCGGGATGCCCTTGGGCATCTGTGCCATCGAGAGCAGTGAGTCGAGCCCCTCGGTGGACCAGGCGTTCATCGGGCAACCCAGGATCGGGAGATGGGTGATTGCGGCGGCGACGCCCGCAAGGTGCGCGGCACCTCCAGCGGCGCAGATCAGGACCTGCAGTCCACGATCCTCCGCGGTTGAACAATAGGATTCCAGTCTCCGAGGCGCACGGTGAGCCGAGATGACGTTGCACTCGTGCGTGATGCCGAGTTTCGCCAGCGTCTGGGACGTCTTCTCCATGGTCGGCCAGTCCGAGGCGCTGCCCATGAGCACGCCGACACGAGCACCATCTACCGTCACGTATTCCGCCATGGCCTCTGCTCCATGCGGCGGGTCAAAGAGGGAGATTCGTCGACCCGCGATATTCAATCATGTTCAGGAATGAAACTGGGGATCCAAGATTCGAACTTGGACTAACTGATTCAGAGTCAGCCGTGCTACCGTTACACCAATCCCCAAGAGAATCGACTGGCAGGAGGCACATTCTACTTCCTGCCCGAAGCCGATCAACCGATTGCAATCAGGGCTTGTCGCTCTTGCCGGTTGCCGTCGCCTTCTGCTTCTTTTCCGCCTCCTGGGCCATCTTTTCCATGTCCTTGAAGAGGGCGACAAGCCCCTTCATGTCAACCGACCAGTTGATCTGGTTGGCCTTCTCCGTCGCCGACCAGCTCGCGTAGACCGGCATGGCGGGCGACGTCGGAAGTGCTGCGAACATGGCAAACGGATCTGATCCGCCGTTGGCCAACAACTTCCCGACCGTTAGATTCGCCTTGGCGTACTTGCCGAGGCCGATGAGGAAACTCCTTGCCTCCAAGGACATCCCGGCCACCGGCGTGCTGTAGGCCTGCTCGAACGCGTTACTCAGCAACGTATTGCTTGCGGTGCCCTGGGCAAGAGCCCGGCGGGCTGAGCCAAGCAGTTTTGCATCACCGATCACGATCGCCACCCAGTCTTCCTTGGAGATCATCCGGACAATCAGTCCATCGGGCCCCTGCATCGTGCTGAGAACTTCAGCCATACGCCCGTCAGACTGGAGCAGCCCGCCGGCGAAACTGCCGTTCTCCTTGCCGAACTCGGACGGGAACGCCTTCTTGAACTTGTCCATGTCGAACTTGAAGCGGTAGGCCCGGGACGTCTCGGCACCGACCGTGACTGGAATTTGCTCACAGGTGATGCCCCAGCTGGATTCGTTGAAGAACTTCGCCTGGGTATCGACCTGGCCGAGGAACGTCTTGACATCCTTGACCCGCATCGTCTTGACGATGTTCATGCCTTCATCGGACATGCCCATGGACATGCCGGCTCCACCCACGATCTGGTCGATCATTTGCTGGTTCAGTTCAAAGAACGTCGCAACCGAGGCATTCGTCTCGGCTCCCTCGGCCGACAGGAACAAGCGGGATATGGACATGAGCATGTTCATCATGTCCTTGCTGACCACCACCTGCATGGGCAGCCCCGAAGCAAGTCGGCCGCCGATCTGTGCAAGCCCCGGGGACGGTTCCATGATCCAGGTGGGTGTTGCGGGCGTGTACTGGAGGGTGAACCCCGGGGTCTCCAGGTCGAACTTTGCGCCATAGTCCCAGCGATCGAACCCATTGGCGATCTTGCCTGCAACCTGGTCATTGATCTTCTTGACCTCGGCCTTGATCTTCGGGTCGGAAGCGTTGTTGCCTTCGTTGAAGGCCTCGGCGATGTTCTTTTCCATGGCATCGCCGAACATCGTGCGAAGCATGGCCTGATCAAAGGAGATGGCCAGCATGCCCGGAAGCATGTTTGATGCGATCGCGGGAACCTTCGTGCCCGCGGGCTTCGGGGTGTAGGCATCCCCCTGGGTCAAGGCGACCCAGTCGGTCCCCTCGAGGAAGACCAGTGTATTGGACTTGTCGGTGGCCTTGACGGTCTCAGCCGTTGCTCCCTGGACCGCGAAGATGAAGGTCGGGGTCGGGTCGTCTTCCAGTTTCTTTCCGGGAACAACTGCCACGGCCGCCGGCATGTCGGTTCGAATCTTGTTCTTGGTGTTGAGCTGCATCTTCAGCAGCGTTTCCGGGCCCATGAACATGAGCATCCCGGCTGCCTGTGGATTGACTTCCTTGACGAGGGCCGTCAGGTCGCTGGTCATCTTCGATAACGAAGGCGTGTAGACGACAACGAAGGCGCCATCCGGCAGCAGTCTCGCCATCTCCTGGTCCATGGACTGGGTACCAGCATCGCCGGCAATGGCCGGGCGTGCGGAGAACACGACAAGAATGAACGTGCAGAGTACGAGAACGGAACGAATGCAACTGGACATGGATGGCTCCTCGACCACAAGGGGGACCGCCCACCGCGATCCCGAGTCGTGCACTCTAGATGCACGCCTACGAAGCCGCAAATTGCCTTTGCTCGAACCCCTATTCTTCGTCGTCACGCAGTTTTGAGAGCACCGAGAAGTCCTCAAGGGTCGTCACATCACCGGTGGAATCCGTCCCGGCGGCGATGTCGCGAAGCAGCCTCCGCATGATCTTGCCGGATCGCGTCTTGGGCAGCTGATCCGTGAAGCGAATCATGTCGGGCTTGGCGATGGCCCCGATTTCGCTGCCAACATGCTCTCGCAGGGCCTTCTTGAGATCATCGCTCGGCAATGCGGCTGGATCAAGTGTCACGAAGGCCGCGATGCCCGTGCCCTTGATCTCGTGCGGCATGCCCACCACGGCCGCCTCGACGACGGAAGGATGACTGACCAGGGCCGATTCCACTTCCATCGTGCCCAATCGATGCCCCGAAACGTTGATCACGTCATCGACACGCCCCATGATCCAGAAGTAGCCACGATCATCACGGCGTGAACTGTCGCCGGCGAAGTACATGCCTTCGACGGTGGAGAAGTAGGTGTCGATGAACCGCTGCCTGTCACCATGCACCCCACGCAACATGGATGGCCATGGCGAACGGATGGCGAGCAGTCCACCGGTGTTCGGAGGGACTTCGTTGCCATGCTCGTCGCAGACGATCGCGTCGATGCCCAGGAACGGCAGCGTGCAGGAGCCTGGCACGGTGGGTGTCGCGGCAGGAAGTGGTGTGATCATGTGCCCACCCGTTTCGGTCTGCCACCAGGTGTCGACGATCGGACAGCGTGCTCCGCCGATGACCTGGTGGTACCACATCCACGCCTCTGGATTGATCGGCTCGCCGACGGTCCCGAGCAGTTTCAGGCT
>Ga0315336_1006774_pt1 | contig 11480 bp, 6 predicted proteins | sample ASW5metaG_FD_204512 | JGI IMG/M metagenome (GOLD analysis project Ga0315336, IMG submission 204512) | Ammonia-oxidizing marine archaeal communities from Monterey Bay, California, United States - ASW #5 | ecosystem: Environmental > Aquatic > Marine > Intertidal zone | place: USA: California...
AGGCGTCTCGCCTGCAAGTATTAAAGGAGTTAGCCCACTTCAGGCAGGCGAGACGCCTGCACCACAATGGTTCACGGGAACGGGAAGTAAATCCCTCACCATTCTATGACAAAACAACCGGCAGTGACTTCAAGTTATGAAACGTGTTGTTCTGTTGCCAGGCAATCCCTTTATCAGAAAGTCGTAGCCCGGGAAAACGGCGCAGGAGCGTGGTGAAGGCGATTTCAGCCTCACGGCGGCCCAGCGGAGCACCGGCGCAGAAACGGATACCGACGCCAAAAGACACGTGTCGGTTGGGCGTTCGGGTGATGTCGAGTCGATCGGGGTCCGGAAAGTGGGTCGGGTCCCGGTTTGCAGCGCCTAACATCACCGAGACGGTTTGATCTTTCCGAAGGAGCTTGCCCCCGACCTCGACATCTTCGGCGATCAGGCGCCAGGCGCGCTGGAACGAGGTGTCGTAGCGCAGGATCTCTTCGACAGCCGTCTTGATCAAGGTCGGATCGCCGCGCAATTTTTGCAGCTGGTCGGGGTGACGTAGAAGCGCCAGCAGACCGTTGCCGATCAAACCGGTCGTCGTTTCGTGCCCGCCCACGAGCAGGGTAATACAGGTCGCCAGCAGCTCCGCTTCACTGAGCACGTCACCTTGCGCTTCTGCAGCGACGAGGCCGCTGAACAGGTCATTCCTGGGACGACGACGGCGCTCTTCGAGGATAGGCAGCAGCCAGGCCTTGGCTTTGAGCAGGCCTCGGTTGCTCCGCCTGGCGGTATCGACGTCGGGTCGCCCCGTGCCGTGGAAAGCGACGATGTCATCCGACCATTTCTTGAACTGCTCCCGATCCTCAGGCGGGATGCCGAGCGTTTCGGCAATGACGATGGCCGGCAACGGATAGGCGAAATCGCGAACCACATCCATCTCTCCGGCGTCTTCGACCGCGTCGAGAAGCTCATCCACAATCGCCTGCACCCGCGGACGCATGCCTTCCACCACCCGCGGGGTGAATGCCTTGTTCACCAGCCCTCGCACACGGGTGTGCTCCGGCGGGTCACTATTGGGCATCCCGACGGTGAAGTTTTCGTAGAGCGGGCGTATCTCGTTCAGAACGCTTGCAGGCAGCTGTTCCAGGAATTTGGCAACGCGGCCAGCGTTGATAAAACGCGTATGATTGCGCAACACGAAGACCACGTCATCGTAGCGAGTCAGCACCCAGGAGTTCCAGGCATCACTCCAGTGGACAGGGGCCTCACGGCGGAGCCGGTGATAGATGGGATAGGGATTGTTGTAAACTTCGGGTGAGGCCAGAAGCTGGTCGAGCGTTTGATTGTTCTGGCTGGACATTTCACTCCAGGCTGCGTTCTCGGGCGGCCGAAGTCCAAGGGAAACCACGGTCTGTTTCGGCAGATAATTCGGGGAGGGGCAGGGGCAGGGGCAGGCAGACGGGAACGGGAACGGGCTAAAGACATCCGTACCTGACGACAAGAAGGGCATCTTCAGGGGGCACGGTAAACACGTTGCGGTCCGGGCCCTCGCCCGGTGCGCCACTGTTGATAGAGGGGTCCTGTGCGCCGTCGAGACGTCGATATCCATCGGGCTGGGAAGGATCCAGGGTATACGTCCAGGCAGTTTTGCTAATATTGAGGAGGACGGCGCCGCCCTCGAAGTAACGGACCCAGCGCTCGGCGCTTCCCTCCTGCAATCCGGGGTTTTGAAGGGTCAGCGTACCGGTCTCCTCACCCGACTGCACCGAGACCCTGCGGATGGTCGCACTGGCCGGCACATTGAGAAATGTGACGGTATACGTTTCGAATGCGCCCGCCGTCGCAACCAGAACCTCCTGCGTGCGAGTGGGGAATTCCGCACCGACCTGCAGGTTCAGGCCGAGGCGAACCAGACGCGGCACACCGTTGACCCAGCTCCACGCCGGGTCACCGCCGTAGGTATTGGTCGCCGAAGCGTCGAAACGGAATGCGTAAGACGACGGATTCGCGGGATCCGTGGCATGACCGAGCACCTCCGTCCGCACCACGACATTCTCGACAGACGGATACGAGCAGACGTGGTTCACGGTCAGCTCGTGAGAATACGTCGGACCCGGGAGCTCCGTGAAGTTGTAGACCGCATCGAGCGTGCCGGGATCACCAGCCTCACAGGTGGCCACGCTCTCGGTCCAGGTAGTGCCGTCGAGGAGATTCTCTGAGTCCAGGTCGTCGAGGATCTGACTTGCAGGTCCGAGAGGTTCGCCCAACCAGTCCCAGTCATTCAACGTCCCGCCCCGGTACTCATCCCAGGGATAAGTCCCGAAGCACTTGTAAACGACCTCTGCGACGTTGCCATGGGGCGCGTATGGATGTGGCATGCCGACCAGCAGGGCGGAGGCAAGGCCTACGCGAAAATGGTTGTTCGTTGGATCCGAGACGCCATCGCAACCGAAGGCGGCGGAGAGTTGCTTCGTGAACCCGTAGCTCAGCGACTTACTGTTCGAGATCCGGTCCACCCAGCTCCGCAGGTGGCTAAAGGCAGTGCTGAAGCCGCCGAAGGGGGTGCCATCGGAGCTACTGGACTCGGGATAGTTCTCGATCTCGATACCATTGAGACTGGAGTACTCTCGGTACCCCGTTTCGGGAGTAGACGAGTCTACCAGGACTAAGATGTCGGGGTACTGGGTTCTCACCTGCTCCATGGCCAGCATCGCGCCCAACCCCCAGGCCTGCACTCCGGAGGAGTCCGCCGCCGGGACGAAGCCCCAATCTGCGACTGCATCGTTGTCCACGTCGATGAGGCGGTTGCGGTTTCCGCCCTGCTGTGGAACCCAGCGACCGCCGTCGAACTCGAAGCCATCTGCGCCCACTCCCGACCCGAATTCCTGCGTCCACAGCCACCCCACAAAATCGGCGTAGAGCTCCCAACCAGCGCGACCGGACGGGTCGAGCGGGCTGTTTACAGACAAATTGATGAGCCAGGTCTTCAGGGAGACATTGAAAGTGAGAGCGTGCGGCGCGATGCAGAGGTCGAGTGACAAGCTCTGCCAGGCCACGAGAGACTCACGGTCGACGGTGATCCAGTCTCCGACGGCGTCCGTTCCCCGATCCGTGATGAAGACGTGCTCGGCCTGACTCCAGTCCGGATCGCCCGTCATCGCGTCCCTTCCATAGATCATCGCCCACCGGTCCTCCTGAAGATTCGAGGAATCGGACACGTAGACGGTCAACGGGTCCGTCGTTCCGTCCACTGGCGTGGTGATGGTGGATCCCACTTCCAGAAGCCAGTGTCCCGGGTAGATCTGGAACCCTGAATCCTCCGCCAGCGCCGTCCCTGCCGGATCGAGACGGTTCTTGTTGATGGTCGCCCAACCGAGGTGAAACAGCGTATCCACCGATGACCCGTACGCGGCTTCGATGGCGTGAGTGTACTGCGGTAAGGTCGGGTTCTTCGTCGTAACGTTTGCGTAGCTGTCGAAGTCCTGATCCGGCTGGACCGGTCCCAGGCCATTACCGGCTTCGTCATAGCGTTCGCCGTTGCTGGGGCGAAACGCCATCACCTTGGGAAACGCGCCCGAAGGACACGCCGCCTCGCAGATCGGTACCGGCGGGGGCCCGCCTTGAAACGTAAAGGCCAAACTGTAGACAGGATCGGAGAGATCCAGCCCGCCGTCCCCGTTGACGTCGCCGCTCTCGGCGGCGCAACCATCCGCCTTCGGGCCTGCCGCGACGCAGAACGGCACGGGCGAGGGGCCTCCCTGAAAGGTAAAGGCCAGACTGTAAACGGCATCGGAGAGGTCGATACTGTTATCGCCGTTGACGTCGCCGTTCTCGTTGGCGCAATTCGGACCGGCAACGCCCAGGCGCCCAAGGCCCAGGCTCAGCACCAGTATCCATGAAGTAATGAGGACCCTCTCCATGACCCGAATCTCCTTCCAGAGACCCACCGAAAGGTGCAGGAAATATAGCTCGACCGACGGCTTTCCCTCCGATAGCAGTCAGTCTCGCCGATGGCCGTCTGCCGTCCAAGGGAAAAGCGGTGGGTGACCTGGGTCTCGAGCGTTGTCCGTCACGAAGCGATCGCGGACCATCCAGCAGCGTTTCCGGAACTTCGTCGGAGCGTTGTCAGGGAAGCGTAGTCCTGTTCCCTGCCACCCTTAAGCTCCCGTGTCCCGCCTCTGGAAAGGCCCCGGTGGCCAGTTTGCCTTCTGTGGAATAGTCTTCATCGGCGGTATGCCTTCCGGGCCGCAGGTCTGTGCGTTGCGATTTGAGACGGGACAATGATTACGCTCGAGTGCGTTGAAGGCCCTTATTCGGGAAAGGTTTTCGAGTTTGCCAAGCCGTCCATCGTGCTTGGACGCGGTGAGGACTGCGACATCCGCGTCGACGACTCGACCTGCTCTCGCAAGCACGCAATGATCGTGGAGCGCGACGGCGCGCACGTGCTCACGGATCTGGGGAGCACGAACGGTGTCCGGCTCGACGGAGCGAAGGTGAAGGAACGCACGCTCTCGAGTGGGGATCGCTTCTTCCTGGGCAAGAACGGTTTTGTGTTTCGGAGGACGGCAGAAACAGATTCGGCAGAGCTCGCCAGCGGTCTCGAGCAGACCCTGGAGGAGACCATCGACAATACGGTGACCCTGCAGGCGGTCGAGACCTTTCTCCTGAATCCGACGGCCTTGCGCGAGCACGGTTCGGTCTCCCGCGAAGAGCTCGACCGCTTGCAGAAGACCAACCGGCAAATGCAGGCGATTTACTCGCTCAGTCGGGCGATCAACAGCACCCTCGAGCTCGAGGACCTCTACCGTCTCATCGCCGATAGCGTTTTTTCAAACTTCAACGCAGCCGAACGGGTTTGCATATTCATCGTCGATAAGCGTGATCAGAAATTTCAGCTCGTGCGGAGCCAGTCCAAGCGGAATCGACCAGAGCTGCCGGTGAGCCGCGCCGTGCTCGAACGCGTGCGCCGCACCCCGGCCGGGATTCTGGCCACGGACGCTCAAAGCGACGCACGCTTCGAATCGTCTCAGACGCTCATAAACTGCAGCGTTCGTTCGTTCATGTGTGTGCCTCTAACGACGCGGGAGCGGACACTGGGCGCCGTCTACGTCGAGAACCGCAGCCAGGCCGAGTGCTTTGAAGAGTCCGATCTGGAGCTCTTGACCGTTTTCGGGAACCAGATGGCGAGAGCGATCGAGAACGCGTCTCTTTACGAGGAGCTGGAACGGTCCTTCTACGAGACGGTCCGAAGCCTGTTGAAGGCGATCGAAGCGAAGGACGAATACACCCGGGGTCATAGTGACCGCGTGGCGCTGTACGCCGTCGGCATCGGGCGGATCCTCGGTCTCTCCAAACGCCGTGTAGATCATCTGAAGACCGCCGCCGAGCTTCACGACATCGGCAAGATCGCGATCCCTGAGGGGATCATTAACTCGGCACTCGGGCTGACAGACGACGAGTTCGAGGTGATCAAGAAGCATCCCGATTTCGGCGTAGAGATCTTGCGCCCGATTCGTTTCCTCGAGCCAGTCCTTCCTGCCGTCAGATACCACCATGAACGCTACAACGGTGGGGGCTACCCGGAAGGACGGAGCGGGGAGCAAATCCCTCTCGAAGCTCGCATCCTCAACCTCGCTGACGCCTTCGACGCGATGACGACGACTCGCTCATACAACGATCCGATCTCGCTTCCCGACGCCCTCGCGCGCTGTCGCTCCGAGGCCGGGATCAGCTTCGATGCGACCTGTGTCGAGGCGCTCTGTCAGTATATCGAGGAGCGGTTTTGCATAAAGGCGAGTGAACCGCACGGCTCGTTCGCGAGCACGCCGGATTCGAGTGACGATCCTGAAGAAGAAGTTGTCGATATGAGCCAGACGTCGGCCTTCGACGAAGAGAAGATCCTCCAGGAGATCTCTGATCGCACCGGGACCTCGCTGGGCTTGCCTCATCGGGATCGAGAGACCGAGTCCGAGCCAGGTTAGCCCGGATTTTTCAACGTAGCTCTAGCCATTCGGTGAGCCAGCTGGCGATCGCTCGCGCGGCGACTTCATTGCCGGCTGCGCTCCAGTGCGTGTCGTTGGCCAGGTAGAGATCGTCCGGCGAGTGCGTCTCGGCAGCTGTGATGAAGGCGCCGAGAAGATCGAGATAGGGGATGCGCTGCTCTTTGCAGAATGCTATGAGGCGCCTCTGCAGCAAAGTGAAGTCGAAGGAGTTCAAATCGAGGCGGAAACGCCGGGCGATATCGTCTCGCAGTTTGGGAGATACCTGGAAGTGGTCGGGGCTGATGGCAATCAACAAGGGGATTCCCTCGTCATCGCAGATCGCTTTGATTTTGCGTAGGTTGCGAAGCGCGGCGTCCCATTGCTTCTCCAGGCGAACGCTCGATGCGGGATTGCAGCGCAGGAGGTGGCCACCGGCAGTGTCGAGATAACTATCGCGCGACATGGCTGGCGGGATCTTGCCCGGGCTGAACCAGATGTCTCTGTCAAGCTTGGGGATTTGCGTCAGATCCTGGAACTCTGCGTCTTGAGCCACCTGCGCCTGACGGGCGCGATGGGTCAGCGATCTGATGACCCAGTAGCTCGCGTATCCGCGCTTATTGAGGAGCCTCGATCTGTCCCGCACCTTTTGCCCTTTTTTGTCGTTGATATCGTTACCGACATAGAAATTGAGGAGGACAACGTCCGGTTTGAACTGAAGCGTATCGATACGCAAGATGTCCAGGTACTGTGTCGGACCAGCTCCGATGATACTGAAGTTGTAAATTTCGGGCTCATTCGTCGTGTTCTTTTCTTTCAGGAGAGCTTCGGTGCGCGCGACCACGGCATAGGGTCGCGGCACGGAAGCGACAAGGAAGGAGTCCCCGACTGCCGCGATGCGTAGCTTGGATTCCGATTTCTCTTTGACGAACTCGCGGTCGTTGTAGCCGAGGCTGTTGGGGCTGAAACCGAAGATTGCCTGCGTGAGCTTGCCAGACAGGGGACTGTTTGAAATCCCCAACGCATCTCCCGGCATGAGAGCCACCACCCGCAAAAAGAGCTCTGCGACGACAACCGTCACCAGGGCATTGGCCATGGAGAGCTCGAGGATACGTAACGCTCGATGGTGGTACAGCTGCTCGACCGCCGCCTGCACAAGCGCTGGAAAACAGAGCACGGTGCGGTGCAAGAAAAGGGCGATGAACATGTGGAAGGCAAAACTCGGCACGACGTCGGTGTTAGTTCCAAAGAGTGTCGCAAGAAAAAGTCCGAACAGGAGGATCACCACGCTGCGGTAGTATGCCGGGGCTCGCGTAAAGGGGCGTCCGGAAGCTGGTTGCCAGCGTCCGAGCCGCCGGATGGCGAGCGGAGTGATGCAACAGATCGCGATTCCCAGACTCGCTGCGGCCAGAGAACGCCAGCCAGCGAAGCCGACCTCGCGGTACTGCCCCACCGCTGAAGAGAGCAATGCGACAGTGGCCAGAGCGATAAGAGGGAGGGTGCACCAGAGATACCCACAAAGAAACCGTACAGACTTCATGATGTCGGCGTCTCCATACTGGCGGCTGATTATACAGTCGGTTGACTTTTATTTTCTGCTTATAAACCCAGATGGTCGGGGATGGGGATTGGGTCGGGCGCGATGTTACACGCCCGTTACGCGAAGGTTCTGGTCTCGAGATATGTACATCACCGGATCCCTGTGTCGTTTTGTAGAGGTGAGAAGCACTGTGAACGGAGGTAACTAGCTGTCATGACGTCATCCATCCGATCCTTATCCATCAACAAGGGGCCACTCTTCGTTTCGATCGTCCTTGTATTGCTTCTCACGGCGGCGCCCTCGAAGGCGGCAGATGAATGGTTCCAGGACTGGCAGCTCGAATCGCCGCTGAGGCAGTCGCACCTGGTTCTGGTCGCCAGGGTCGCGACTGTAAGTGAGCTACGGGTGGTCGAGGGTGCGAAGACGAATACGACACTGCGGGAATATCGCTTCCAGCCGGTGCAACTCGTGAAAGGCGTTTTCAGTCGCGAGGAGCTCGCCATGACCGGCGCGGATCTCGGCTTCCCGAGTGAAGACGGTTCGTCACCACCGCCCCTGAAGCAGGGCGAGCTACGACTGCTACTTCTGACGCGGGGGCGGAGGTCGGGCTTCGTCGGGTGTGGCACGGTGAGCCGAGAAAGGCCATTCGAGCAGCGCATGCCATTGCTGTCGGCGTCCGATGACGCGATCGCGCAGACCGCCGCGACGCTCGTTCGGGTTCAAGCGTCGCGTTCGCGGCAGGAGCAGGTCCAGATTCTGGTCGCTCGCCTGCAGGAGGCCGATGGACCCGAGGCTGTCCCCCTCCTTCAGAGCCTCCAAACACGTGCGTTTATGGCCGCCCAGAATCCTGAAGTCGCCGACCCTCTCGTACGCCTGGCCGCTCACGAATCGGTCGCTATCCGTTCGTCAGCGATCCACGCTATCGAAAGAGTCCTGTCAGCCGACTACCTGCATCGAGACACGAAAGCACATGGCGCTTACGCCGATGTTCTCCGAAAGCTGCTGGAGTCCGACTTCGCGCTGACGAAGCTGCGCGTTGCTGCTCTAACGGCGCTTTCACGGCTTCCCCACGCCGGGGAGCGCTTTCCCTGGGCCTCCGCTTTGCTGCTCGAGCGGCTGCGGGAAGGACAGACCTACGCGGAACGAGATGCGGCGGCAACAGCCGTGGCAGAGCTCAATCTTCCCGGAACGGGGGAGGCAGTCTTGAGATCCCTGGAGGATTTGCCGCTCGACGAAGAAAACCCACGCGAAAAGTTCTTTGCCACCGTCGCTGCTCGAACGGCACCCGAGAAGATCGTCGACTCCCTGTTGCAACGTCTGCAGAAGTCTCTTGCAGCGGGCCAGTCGGTCACCGTCGAGGCTGAACAGCTCGGCGAGCTCGGAGCGCGCAACGCAGTGCCGTTCCTTCTGCAAGCGGCGCGTTCCGGAGACCTCGAGAGGAGTGGGCGTCTCGTTCTCGCTCGCTCGTTCGTGAAGCTACGGGACCCGCGTACCGTTCCGGTGCTCGCCGAGTGGCTCGGCAACGAGCGCCGCGATTTGCGGAGCGCCGCGCTGGACGGGCTGAGCGCCATCGGAAATGACCCGGCGGTCGCCGCCGTGGGTCTCCGTCTGAAGCAGGAGCCACACCTTCGACTCAAGCTGCGCATGGCGGAGATGCTGGGGCGCAACGGTATCCAGGACGGGTATTCGGTGGCCATCGAGCACCTCGCGGATTCCGGCTACACCGAGCTCGCCTCCGGGGCGCTGGGGGCGATCAAGAGCGCGCGCACGAGCGAGGATTTGCTGACAATCCTCGAAAACAGTCACGATCTCACCTGGAGCGCGGCGGCGCTCTCGGGACTCCTCGCGGTGCGTGACCCCGTGGCGACCGAGAAGCTCTTCGTGATCCTGGCGGATCAGCGCCATCCACTTCTGGCGACCGCAGTGAAGAACGCGGGGAAACTCGGCGACAGAAGGGCGCTGCCACTCCTGACGTCGCTCATCACGTCCCGCAATACCGACCTGGCCAGCGCAGCGCTCCGCTCGATCGATCCGTTGCTGCAAGCGGGAGCGGCCCCCGGCGACAGCGTGAGCGTGCGGGACATCGCGACGGCCTGCCTGGGTATACTCCAGGATCCGTACGCCGCCCAGGAGCTGCGCGTCGCTACCCTCCACACCCTCAGCCTGACCGGGGACGCCCGTCTCGCCGATGCCCTGAAATCTCTGGTAGACCAGAGCGAGCTCCGCGGATCGGCTCTCTTTGCACGGGTCGAGGCGGAAACGCGACGGCAGGGGATAGTACTTCGTTGACGTTACTGCCAGTTTAGATCCGTAGGGCATTCCCGCAACTTGATGAAGGAACCATTGGCGCGGGACACTGAACCGTATAGAACCAAATTCCGTCTTCTTGCGTGTTCCAGTCAGCGTACCGGCCGGCGAACGGATCCGGAGTCCGCGGGATAGCTAACCAAAGGGAGACCACCCATGGGGATGAAGCTGCGCACTCTACGACGCGGCTGCGTTAGAGTCCTACTCCTTTTCTCCATTGGGTTCACCTCTTGCGGCGGACCGCCCGACACGGCTCAGACTCCTCCAGATCGTGCAACCGATGCGGACAAGCGCGATGGCCCTCAGGCCCTCGGCCAGAGACGATATCAAATTGAATCCGCCATCATTAAATACACATGTGAGGCTGAAGGTGTGAAAGGCACCCAGCTAATGTTTTTTGACAAGTGGGGAGCACGCGAGGGGTTCACACGAACCGGAAGCAAGCCCATCAAGACACTGACCCTATCAGACCCAGACTGGGTAACTCAAATTGATTTGTCGGGCAAGACGGGAACCCGAATGAAGGCCCGATATGCAAGACGGTCGGATCGCGATATTGACATACTTCTCGCCGTCGGTGACAAAGTCGGTACCGAAATCGTAGCGGGCAGAAAGTGTGATAAATGGAAGATCCAGGACAGCACGTTGTGGGTTTGGAACTCCATCCCGCTGAAAAGCCAGCTCACGAAAGACGGGAAGGTCGTGGCGATCCAGACTGCCGTCGACGTCAAGGAAAACGCTTCTATTCCCGAGGAGAAGTTCAAAATCCCCCCTGACGTCAAGATTACTGAACTCACGAAGCCCGAGCAGATTCTTCAAGCCCTGGGCTACCTGTGAGTGCCAGGGCCGAGTCGTCAGGCGGAAACACCTGTCGTTTGGCGCCTCTCGAGCAGCTCGGAGACAGTACGGAGAACCTCGCTCATGGTAACAGGCTTCGACAAGAAGGCGTCAAACCCCGCTTGCAGGCACTTTTTCTTGTACTCCGGCCTGGCGTCTGCGGTGAGCGCAATGACCGGCATCTGAGATCCCCGGCGCCGTAGCTCCGCCAGCGCCTCAAAGCCGTCCATGATCGGCATCCGGATGTCCATGACGACGAGATCGAAGTCGCTATCAGTGCATTTCTCGATAGCCTCCGCTCCGTTGTTGGCAACCTCCACCGCCGCACCGTTCATGGTGAGATACTGACAGATGACTCGCTGGTTTGTGGGTGTATCCTCGACCACGAGGAGTCGACCCTTCGCACCCTGTCGTCTTGCCGGGCTCTCGGTCAGATCCACCGTCAAGGCCTGGGTCGCGTTCACCAGCTCGACTCCTTTCGGCATCTCGCACGGTAGGGTGAACGTGAATACACTGCCCAGTCCTACCTGGCTCTTGACCGTAAGGTCACCGCCCAGCAGCCGGGCCAGGTGCGAGGAGATCGAAAGCCCCAGGCCTGTCCCGCCGAATGTCCGGGTGGTTGAGCTTTCAGCCTGACCGAATGGTTCAAAAATATCGCGCAATTTTTCTTCGGAGATGCCTATGCCGGTATCCTTGACCGAAAATTCGAGCTGCTTCGATTCGGTGTCAGCCCGCAGCCGAACCGACACGACGACTGAGCCCACGTCCGTAAATTTGATCGCATTGCCGACAAGGTTGATCAACACCTGCCGAATGCGTGTCGGGTCGCTCAAGATCTCTTC
>Ga0315336_1006775_pt1 | contig 11479 bp, 9 predicted proteins | sample ASW5metaG_FD_204512 | JGI IMG/M metagenome (GOLD analysis project Ga0315336, IMG submission 204512) | Ammonia-oxidizing marine archaeal communities from Monterey Bay, California, United States - ASW #5 | ecosystem: Environmental > Aquatic > Marine > Intertidal zone | place: USA: California...
AATCGTTTGACTCATTTCGTTTTTTGCCACCTCACCCCTTGGGTATGGGAAAATACAACGCCGTCGTCAAGTCTATTGAAAGAGCTTTCGTAAATATCGCGATCAATCTAGTCTAGGGTCAGGGTCCATCAATTTGCTGCCATTCTGTTTGAAGAGGAGGTGAAAGATGCAAGGAAAGCGGACGCAGGACATGTTTCCCCATATTCAAGGACGGTTTGTGTGGCAGATTTCGCCTCCTCTTCAAACCCGAAGGGCGCGGCGCCTATGGCCGCTGGCGGCGTTACGCCTCCTTGGCAACCAGACGGTTGCCTGCGGAGCCGTGCCTGGCCAGCAACCAAAGGCGTCACGCAGAAGGAAGCAAATTGATGGATCCTGACCCTACCATCATGATTAGTCGTATCACCACAGTCGAAATGCATACGGGCGGCGAGCCGTTGCGGATCATTACCGATGGCGTCCCGGTTCCGGAGGGTCGAACCCTGTTGGAAAAGCGTGCCTATTTACGCGACCATGCCGATCAATACCGACAATTCCTGATGTTCGAGCCGCGCGGGCACAGGGATATGTATGGCGCCCTTCTCGTCCCCGCCGATCATCCGGATGCCGATCTGGCTGTCATCTTTATGCATAATGAAGGCTATAGCACCATGTGCGGGCATGCGATTATCGCCCTTGGCCGTTATGCGTTGGATTATGGCCTGGTTGTCAAGGAGACGGGGGAAACCCGGGTCAATATTCAGTGTCCCTGCGGCCTTATCACGGCCCATGTGAAAACGACGGAGGGCGTCACCGGCGCCGTTCGTTTTGAAAGCGTTCCGGCCTTTGCGCTGGCCCTCGGCACCTATGTCGAGACGGCAGAGTACGGTCCGGTAGAGATTGATATCGGCTATGGCGGGGCGTTCTATGCTTTGCTCGATGCGGCGTCCATCGGGCTGGATGTACGCCAATCATCGACGGCTGATCTGGTCCGCGGGGCATCGCAGATTTCAGAGGCCGTCAAACAACAAATTAAAATCACCCATCCGGAAGAAGCGGATCTCGGCTATTTATACGGCACCATCCTGACCGATGGCGGTGACGGCGCAGCGGGTGTCGCCAGCGCCAATATCTGTGTTTTTGCCGATGCCCAGGTAGATCGCAGCCCGACCGGATCGGGGGTCACCGCGCGGCTTGCCGTTGCCGCCGCCCGAAAAACCGCACCCATCGGCGAGGTCTATCAGTTTGAAAGCGTTACCGGCGCAATTTTCACCGGCAAAATCGCACAATCGACGAAAGTTGGCCCCTATGGCGCGGTAACGGTTGAGGTTGCCGGACAGGCTTACTATTCTGGCACCGCAGACTTTACAGCCGAAGATGGCGATCCGCTGGCAGGCGGCTTTTTATTGCGCTGAAAGACACTTTTTATGCCAAAAGAAACGGGAGACTTCAGATGACAAGCTCGGATTTGAAAAATCAGGCAGAGGCGACGATGATGAAGGCCTATTCCCCCTACTCCAATTTCAAGGTAGGTGCGGCCATCCGGACAGCGGCCGGGCATGTCTATAGCGGCTGTAATGTGGAAAATGCCTCCTATGGCCTGTCCATCTGTGCCGAGCGGAATGCCATTATGCAGGCGGTGGCCGCCGAAGGCCCTGCCATGAAACTGGCCGCTGTGGTGGTGACCAATTATAACCAAAAGGGTGAAAGTGGTGCCTGTTCTCCATGCGGGGCGTGCCGCCAGTTCATGATCGAATTTGCGACTAAGGACACCACCGTCACCTATCCCGGTACCAGCGGCGATATAGAGACCACCGCGGACAAACTCCTCCCCGACAGCTTTTCCTTCTAAAAGCTAGCCGCGTCCGCGATAGGTCGGCACGCCCTGATCGGGCAGCCAGACATCGGTAATCGGCGCACCGGTTTGCCAGAAGACATCAATGGGAATACCGCCGCGCGGATACCAGTAGCCGCCAATGCGCAACCAGCGTGGCGACAGCAGGTCAACCAGCCGTTTGCCGATGCTGACCGTGCAGTCTTCATGAAAGGCACCATGGTTTCTGAACGAGGTCAGAAATAACTTCAGGGATTTTGATTCCACCAGAAACTGGTCCGGCACATAGTCGATGACCAGATGGGCGAAATCCGGCTGCCCGGTCATCGGGCAGAGCGAGGTAAATTCTGGCGCCACGAAACGCACCAGATAATTGACGTCGCTCTGGCCGTTGGGCACTTTTTCGAGCACTGCCGCCTCCGGGCTCTGGGGTTGCTCCACCGCTTGACCGAGCATGCTGAGACCGCTGACATCTGTATCAACCATTGTTATCTGTGTCCTTCAAAGCCGTTTATAAAGCTGGTGATGTTGGCGCCAAGGAAATCACGGTTATAACCGCCTTCCTGCACCAGCACTGTTGGAAAACCAAGATGGGCTATGTTGGCGGCTATCGCCCCAAATCCCTCTGTGGTGATGCCGAGACCGGCAAACGGATCGCCTTCAAAGGCATCCAGGCCCAACGCGACAAACAGCACATCCGGCGCGTAGGATTTCAAGGCGGTGAGCGCAATGTCCAGTTTCGCGAGAAAGGGGTCGTCCGTACTGCCTTTTGGCAGCGGCAGGTTCAAATTGAAACCGTCGCCGTCGCCGCGTCCCCGCTCCTGCTCATAACCGGCGAAGAACGGATAAAAGTCGCTGGGGTCGCAATGCATGGAAATCGTCAACACATCGGCCCGATCATAAAAGATGCCTTGCGTGCCATTGCCATGATGCACATCCACATCCAGAATGGCGACACGGTTGACGCTGCGGCGGGCATATTCGGCGGCGATGGCGATGTTGTTGAGAAAACAGAATCCACCCGCCTGATCCTTATACGCATGATGCCCCGGCGGCCGGCAGAGCGCGTACGCCGATTTTTTCGCTGGCAGATCCGCCAACACATATTCCGTTGCCGTCAGTGCCACGTTATTGGACGCTACTGACGCCTCCCATGTCTGCCGCCCCACAGGTGCCGACATATCGGTCGTGTAATATCCAACCTCGCCGACCAGCCCTGTCGGCATCCCGGACATATGACGGCCCGGATGGATATTGGGCAGGACCTCTTCATTTTCCATGCCCTCGGCATGCCAGCGCCCGGAAATGGTTTCGAGAAAATGCAGATATCCGGGTGTATGAACCGCGGCCCGTGGGCCGGGGCCAAACTCATCCGGTCCGACAATATCGTGTCCCGCGTCGCGCAATCCGGTGATCAGCGCCTCTGCCCGGCCCGGTACTTCCTGCGGCTGGTGAAATGATCCGCCTTTAAAATAGGTTTGCGGATCGTGTTTGGCATGATCGGGACTGTAAACGATTTTCATGAGGCGCCTTTCTGATGAGGAATTCAGCCCGCATCATACAGCCACATCGGGGGAACGGGTCAAGTCCTTCCGCCGTATCAAAATTCATAATCACCAAATCACAAACAGCCCCTCACCTCGTCTGATTGAAAGCCGATCACGGATCGCAATTTTAAGGCAAAAAAAGGAAATGGCTATGCCGCATCCAGACGACATAAAAATTTTAGAGAAGATTACCAACCATCATAAATATAAGGGATCTGCAAACCTAAAATATCCCCTCATTTGTTACGCAACAACTAAAAAAATGCGCAAAGAAAAGGATAATTGGTTGACTGCTCAGGCGGCGTATGTGGCAATGCAGAGTAACATTCCACTCAACCTATGGCCTACTTACGTTTTAAATCCAAAAGTAGATAACAGTCCATTTGAAACCGAGTACACAGAATCTGACGATAAAGTATTTTTCGGAGATAAATACCTTGAGCACTGGAATGGAATTTGGCTCGTAATCTGCCATGGCTCGTCTGGCTATATTAACTTTTTTCAGAAGAAACTATACGCATCACAGTTTTATGAGCATTACGCGTCTGAGGTTATGAAAAATCAGAAGTATAAAGCGACGGTGATTCACGCCTGCTACAGCGGGAAGGTTGAAACTATAGAAAGTAAAGAATCGAAATACGTACCTGTAATAGGCAGTACCTTCATCGAAGAATTACAGGGATTCTGTACGCCTAATCAGGGGAAAAAACCGATCATTGCTGCGTCGCTATCGACAATTACTTTGTGTCCGCGAGATTCAGAGGCTCATTACGGATGCCTGGCCATATCTCCCGCTGCTTTGACTAAAGAACTCGCAAATAAAGAAGACTTACTAAAAAAATATTTCAAGGTCCCTCCGAAAGACATACCTTTTATGAACGGAAAACTGCGGATTAGGTCAGGAGGTTTCAAGGCGGAAAGTTTATCGTCGGATGCACAAGAGGATAAAAAAGTCCCCTACAAGGATGAAATAACAGGTATCCCCGGATATGGTTATCAAGATTGTCTGACTGAAAAATTTCATAAGGAAAAAACAATTAGTGTCTGCAACATCTTCAACGCTCTGAGAGATTTTGAGGTTAATAATTCAGACAACACGAGCAAGAATACCAATATCCCGACAAACAACGACGAAAAGAAAGAAGAGAAAGAAGAGAAAGAAGAAGAGCTCACTACTAATCCGTTTGGTGCGGTTGATAGTCGCAAAAATATACATAAGATTGAGTTTAATCAGCCTATTCCAAAGGGATGCTGGATTTACACCGATCCGAATACAGTATTTCCAAAGACTATCTGGAGCGATCATATATATAGGACACTACTTAAAGAAGATCCCAACAGGGGAAAAATATATAGATTGAACGAGAAGAGTGGCCTTTAGCAAAACGTTGCTAATTGTCCTGTTAACCGGGTTAAAAAAAATGTCACATCGCTGCCCGGCGCCTCAATTTTTTTCCGTCTAAAAATCGGCGGCGGAGCAACTCAGGTTGTTCCGATGCTCTCCCCAAAACATGAAATTAATTCATGCTTTTAGCGGAATCCATAAAATCCATTCATGTATTGGAAATTATCCGGGTCAGGATTTACGTTGTTTACGAATTAATTCGAGAACTTCAGCGGCGGCTTCGGGGATATTTGTGCCCGGTCCGTAAATGGCGGCAACACCGGCGTCATACAGCATGTCATAATCCTGTGCTGGAATAACACCGCCGCAGACCACCAGAATATCGCCGGCGTCCTGGGCTTTCAGCTCATTGATAATCTGCGGGACCAGCGTTTTGTGACCTGCCGCCTGTGACGAAATCCCGATCACATGCACATCGCTTTCGATGGCGTCGGTGGCCGCTTCGGCCGGGGTCTGGAACAGCGGTCCGACATCGACGTCAAAACCGATATCGGCAAACGCCGTGGCAATCACCTTGGCGCCGCGATCATGACCGTCCTGCCCCAGTTTAACCACCAGCATTCTCGGCCGGCGTCCCTCTTCCTTGGCGAAGACTTCAATATCCTGTTGAATTTTCATAAAGCCTGCATCCCCTTCATAAGCCGCCCCATAGATACCCGTGATCGAGCGGATCTCGGCCCGGTGGCGGGTGAAGACCGTTTCCATGGCATCGGAAATCTCTCCGACCGTCGCCCGAGCGCGGGCGGCATCCACACAAAGCTCCAGAAGATTCTCGCTCCCTCGGGCCCCGTCGGTCAAGGCGGCAAGGGCGGCCTGACAAGCGGCTTCATCCCGGGTTGCCTTGATTTTCTCAAGCCGTGCCACTTGCTGGCGGAGAACTTTCGTATTGTCCACATCGAGAATGTCGATGTCGCTGTCGTCATTCTCCAAGGTGTATTTATTCACACCGACAATGGTTTCCTCGCCGCGATCAACCCGGGCCTGACGACGGGCAGCGGATTCTTCGATGCGGAGTTTGGGCATGCCGCTTTCCACGGCTTTCGTCATGCCGCCCAGCTCCTCGACTTCCTCGATCAGCTTCCAGGCCTCTTCGGCGATGGAGTTGGTCAGGCTTTCCACATAATAACTGCCGCCCAGCGGATCGATCACCTTTGGAATGCCGGTTTCCTCGGCCAGGATCAGCTGTGTGTTACGGGCAATACGGGCGGAGAAGTCTGTCGGCAGGGCAATGGCTTCATCCAAGGCGTTGGTATGCAGGCTTTGCGTACCGCCCAAAACCGCTGCCATGGCTTCATACGCCGTGCGAATGACGTTATTGTACGGATCCTGCTCGGTCAGGCTGACACCGGAGGTCTGGCAATGAGTGCGCAGCATCAAGGAGCTTTTATTTTCCGGCTCAAATTCGGAAATCATTTTCGCCCACAGCACCCGGGCCGCGCGCAGCTTGGCAATTTCCATAAAGAAATTCATGCCAATGGCGAAGAAGAAACTGAGCCGCGGAGCAAAGTCGTCGATTTTCAATCCCGACGCCATGGCCGCCCGCGCATATTCCAGACCATCGGCCAGTGTAAAGGCCAGTTCCTGCACCTGCGTCGCGCCGGCTTCCTGCATATGATAGCCGGAAATCGAGATCGAATTGAAGCGCGGCATCTTGGCCGAGGTATAACCGATGATATCACCAATGATCCGCATGCTGGGTTCGGGCGGATAAATATAGGTGTTGCGAACCATAAATTCTTTCAGGATATCATTCTGGATGGTACCCGCCAATTTGTCCGGGCTGACTCCCTGCTCCTCGGCCGCCACAATATAATTGGCAAGGATGGGTAAAACGGCGCCGTTCATGGTCATGGAAACCGACATCTCATCGAGCGGTATGCCATCGAACAGGATTTTCATATCCTCGACGCTGTCAATGGCCACTCCGGCCTTCCCCACATCGCCGACCACCCGCGGATGATCAGAATCGTAGCCGCGATGAGTGGCCAGATCAAACGCCACCGACAGGCCTTTTTGCCCGCCAGCGAGATTGCGGCGATAAAAGGCATTTGATTCCTCGGCCGTTGAAAATCCGGCATACTGACGAATGGTCCAGGGTCGATTGGCATACATGGTGGCGCGAACACCGCGCTGAAACGGCGCCATACCTGGCAACGCGCCGTCCAGTTCCATACCTTCCAGATCCGCCGCCGTATACAGCGATTTGACAGGAATACCTTCAGGCGTGTTCCAAACCAGATCATCGGTGCTGCGGCCGCGCAGTTCTTTTTCCGCGAGGTTGTCCCAGTCTTCCAGGCTGCGTTTTGGAAAATCGCCCATTGTCATTTCGTCCCTTTTATTTCTCATTATTGTGCATCGCAACACAACAGAGTGTCAAATTTTTCTCCGCTCCGGATCAACAAGACCGTTGCCAGAACGCCTTTCTCCCATATTCCGAGGGGCTTTATCAACAGAAATTTCAAACGAACGTTTGGCTAACAAGGTGCCGATCCGGCCGATATTGAAATATAAAATCACGATTTAGCATCGAATCAATTGCAAAAATATTCCCCGTGTATAGATGTTTCTGATAAATGTTATTACATAACGGAGCCACAACAGCTTCCTTTTTCGCAGCAAAGGGCGATATGCCTCCCAACAGCTATTCTTCATCTTCACACTCCTTGAAAGCGGACCGGATTACGGCTGTGCTTGGACCCACCAACACCGGTAAGACCCATTTGGCGGTCGAACGCATGATGGGTCATGCGGACGGTATTATCGGCCTGCCGCTGCGATTGCTCGCCCGGGAAATCTATGACCGCGTCGCGGCGCAAAAAGGGGCGGCCAATGTTGCCCTGGTGACCGGGGAGGAAAAAATCATCCCGCCCCATGCGGTGTATTTTATCTGCACGGTAGAGGCCATGCCGCTCGATCGGGGATTTGAGTTCCTGGCCATTGATGAAATTCAGCTGGCCGCCGATCCGGAGCGGGGTCATGTTTTTACCGACCGCCTTCTGCATGCCCGCGGTCGCGAAGAAACAATGTTTCTGGGCGCAGAAACCATTCGGCCGTGGATCCAGCGACTGATCCCCGAAGCCTCTTTCATCTCGCGCCCGCGGTTTTCAAAATTGAGCTATCGCGGACCAAAGAAAATTTCGCGCCTGCCGCCGCGGTCGGTGATCGTCGCCTTTTCCTCCAGTGACGTCTATGCCATCGCCGAACTGGTGCGCCGGCAACGGGGCGGTGCCGCCGTGGTCATGGGAAGCCTGTCGCCGCGCACCCGCAACGCCCAGGTGGAGCTGTATCAATCCGGCGACGTGGATTACCTGGTGGCAACCGACGCCATCGGCATGGGCCTCAATATGGATATCGATCATGTGGCCTTCGCCGGAACCGTTAAATATGACGGCGCCATCTCGCGTCGGCTGCGCCCGGCGGAATTTGCCCAGATCGCCGGTCGGGCCGGCCGGCATATGAATGACGGAACCTTTGGCACCACAGCGAATGTTGAACCGCTGGAAGAAGAACTTGTCGAGAAAATCGAATCCCATGAATTTGACAGCGTCCGGCATATCCGCTGGCGCAACCAGAACCTCAATTTCACCACGGCGCGCGACCTTCTCCGGTCACTGGAGAAAAATCCGGCCATTGCGGGCATGATCTCGCCCCGCGACCCGGAAGATTACACCGCCTTTAAGACCCTGATCCGCGACGACGAGGTGCGCCAGCACTCACAAAGCTCGGCCAAGGTACGTCAGTTATGGCAGGTTTGTCAGATACCGGATTTTCGCCAGACCCTGCATGACGAACATGTCCGCCTGCTCAAACAAATATTTTTGCATTTACAATCACCGTCGGGCAAATTACCCAGCGAGTGGATTTCGAGCCATCTCAACCGGCTTCAGAAAACCGATGGCGATATCGATACACTTGCAACACGCATTGCCCATACGCGGACATGGACGTATATTTCCCATGTGTCGGAGTGGATTGATGATGATAAACATTGGCAGGACGCGGCGCGTAACATAGAAGATAAACTGTCAGATGCTTTGCATGAGCGTCTGACGCAACGATTTGTAGACAGACGCACGGCCATGCTGGTGCGGAAATTGAAAGACAGCAGTCAATTGGAAGCACAGATAAGCGATACCGGAGATGTTCAGGTTGAAGGACATTTTATCGGAACCCTGGTCGGATTGAAGTTCAACGCCGATACCAGCGTCAATAGTACCGAAGCCCGGACATTACGAAATGTCGGCAATAAAACCATTGCCGCGGAAATCGCCGTCCGCGCCGCCCGCTTGGCGGCCGCACCCGACGAGGCGATCACCCTTGATGCTGACGGAAAGATTTCCTGGGAAGGCGCGATTATTGCCTCCCTGGTAAAAGGCGAGACCGTCCTGAAGCCGAAATTGCAGCTGCTGGCCAGTGAACAATTGAACGGTCCGGCACTGGAATCCGCGACGAAACGCCTCAATGACTGGGTCACTGCGCAAATCGACACGCGCCTTAAGCCCTTGGTTATGCTGGCAGATCTTCCCCTCACTGGGGCCGCCCGCGGTATTGCCTTTCAGGTGAGTGAAAATCTAGGTGCCCTCCCCCGTTACAAGCTGGGCGACCAGATCCGCAACCTCGATAAAAAGGATTACGGGCGGCTGAAGTTCGGCGGCTTGCGGGTTGGATATGAGCATGTGTTCATGCCCATACTGCTCAAGCCGGACCCCACCGCATTGCGCTGCCTGCTGTGGGCTATTCACGAAGAACGCAATCCCATTCCACCCCTGCCACCGGCGGGCCGGGTGTCGTTCGAAACCGAGAAGGGCCTGCATTGGAGCTACTACCTGACGGCTGGCTATGCGGTCTTCAACAACCTGGCAGTGCGCATGGATATGCTGGACCGGCTGGCCGGTCTGTTACGGCGCGCTTCCCGGGGTCTGATAGACACCACCGAGCCGCCAAAGACCGAATCAGTGGCGGCTAAGCCCGTGGAAACAACTGCCGGTTCTCCCAAATCGGAGACGAAAACCGTAGAAAACACTGATAAAGTCGAAAAATCAGAAAAAATAGAGGCAGCACTGGAAACACCTCTCGAATCGGAGGCGCCAGCGATCGAGACCGGCGCAGAGGCGAAACCTGAGGAAGAGGCTAAACCAGAGGAAGAAACCAAGACGGAATCTATTCCGGCTCCCGTAGAGGCAGAGGCAAAAACCACCGCGGAAGACGTTGTCGCCGCACCGGCGGCCGAAAAAGCCACCGACACAAGCGCGGCGAAAGGCAAAGCCGGACAGCCCAAGAAAAAAGATCTGCCGCGCAACCTGCCGTTTAAACCAACCCATGAAATGTTGTCCCTCGTCGGCACAACGCGCGAGCAGTTTTCTCTGATTTTGGAAAAACTCGGCTATGAGCCGCAAGGCGAAGGCGACGACCTGACCTATCGCCGGGTGCCCTATCACAAGCGTAAGCGCAGCGAAAAGCCGAAACCCAAAGGCCGGAAACCGCAGCAAAATACGGCGGGCAAATCCCCGTCAAAAGGCAAGCCCGCCCATCGCAAACCGGCGCCGCGTACCCCCGAAATTGATCCGGACAGCCCGTTCGCCATTTTGAAAACGTTAGGCAAAAAATAATTGAGTTCAGAAGACCGCGCAGAGCCATCGGCCCCGACATTACGTGTTGATAAATGGCTGTGGTTTGCGCGATTTTTCAAAAGCCGTAATATCGCGACAAAACTGGTTCAGGCGCGAAAATTACGGCTTAACAGCGTCCCCATTGCCAAGGCCAGCGTCGCCATCAAAGCCGGTGACGTTCTGACTTTCCAGCAGCAAAAATCCATTCGCGTCATCAAGATTATCGATATTGGAACCCGGCGCGGCCCGGCGAGCGAAGCGCAAGCGCTGTATGAAGACCTCGCCCCGCCAGAAGTAAAGAAACCCGATGCCGTCAAAACCCTGGCTTCAGGCCAGCGAGAGCCGGGCGCTGGGCGGCCGACCAAAGCAGATCGACGGGCGCTGGACAAGCTTCGGCCCGACCCGGAAGATCCCTAATTCCCTTTTGGCAGCAATTGATTTACAACAGCGACACAGATAGTCAGACGAAGGAAACACCGTGGCAGAGCCTAAAGAATTCGAGAAGTTCATTTCCACATGGAATGACGGCGGCACCGGCTATTTCAAGCTGGGACGCATATCCCTGCCCGTCACCTCGAGCAGCCATGCCCTGGAAGCAGCAGCAAAAAAATGTGCCGAGGATATTGAAGCCGAAGTGATGTATGCCTGGGATCTGGGGACAAGCGAAAGCGACGCCTGGTGGCTGGGCTGGGGTGGCTATGATCTGGAAGAGGAAATCCCGTTTCACGCTGCCATGAGCAAACCCGAGGCTATCGATAAATTAAAGGCGTTTGATCCGAAGGATAACGAGTTTGAATGTGCCACACTGGATGAGTACAAGGAAATACTGTTCAGCGCCTATGATGAGGATTTGACAGCGAAGGATCTGCAACGCGGTTTTCTCGACTGGGTCACGTCCCTCAAGAAAGAGGCGCGCCTGACCTTGAAAGACGATTTGACCAGCTGGACCGAAAACGCCCGAAAAGCTTAAGGCAGTTTCCGAAAAGCGAGCCAGGCGGCGTAGATTCTTGTCACTGTCGTCACCCAGCACATGGCGCCAAAGACAACGGCTATTTCTACAAAATAATCCGGCAGCAGGCACATCAGGGCCATGGCCACACTGGTCTCC
>Ga0315336_1006778_pt1 | contig 11471 bp, 13 predicted proteins | sample ASW5metaG_FD_204512 | JGI IMG/M metagenome (GOLD analysis project Ga0315336, IMG submission 204512) | Ammonia-oxidizing marine archaeal communities from Monterey Bay, California, United States - ASW #5 | ecosystem: Environmental > Aquatic > Marine > Intertidal zone | place: USA: California...
TCGCCGATCGATATCAGTTAGATGGGGGAGATCATCCTCCATCAGGGTCCTTACCAGGACGGTATCCCGCGACAGAGCCTCAAAATCATCCCCGCCCGGATCGCTGTAATCAACTTCGTCAGGCTCGCCCATGCGGCTGGGAATATGAAGGGGGTTGGATTTTTTGCTCATGGTCTGGGCCTTGTTTAGCTTTGACTGGACTATAATCAAGAGGGCATAGGTGCGCTCACATCGCGCTCTAAGACCACTCGGGGTGCGCGCTCGAATCCGGCCGCATCCAAAAAGGTGAGCAAGCTGCGATTGCTCCAATCGGCTTGGGTCTGCAACTCGGCAATACCTTTGTCACGCATCACCTGCTCCAGGTGCTCCAGCATGGCTTGGCCGGCACCCTTGCGGCGATCTTCCGGATCAGTGCCAAGTGCGTCCAATACCGCAACCGATTTCTGGGCGCCAAATTCGCCGCCCAGGATGCGCGCGAACACGAACCCCACCAATCGGTCATCCAAGCATGCGGCCACATAGATGAAACCTTTTGGCTCTTTCAGAGCAGCGGCCAATCGGCGTTCATAGAACCCCCGGCGCGACTGACCTGATAGAGCATGGTCGATAGCGACAACTCTGTCCAAGTCATCTTTGCTAAGAGGCCGCAGGGTATGCTGGGTTTTTTCGCTCATGACGTATCTCGACTGTCAGGGTTGAAGGTCGTAGCTATCCGCAATTTTTTGATCATCCTCATCGCTAAGGATGTCTTCCAAGGCGGGAATAAGCCCCATCTCTTCCTTGTCCACATGGCCGGTTAGCCGTTGGACGAACTCAAGTCCAAGCCGGTGAAAATTGGACCACGTTTCGCCTTGGAACCCGTTTGTCAGCGCGTCGCCGACAAGCGCCTTCATTTGCTGGCGAACCGGGAATATTTCTTTGTGTTCCTCGATCAGTAAGTCGCCGAGCTCGCTTTCGCCCTCGGCTTCCAATAGTGGAAACAATTCCTTTTCCTCGAACGCAAAATGGGCTTCCAATTCTGCGTCGAGGGCGATCCGCAAACCACTCAGGACGTCAAAGAGCGCAGGTTCGGATACGCTCGGTGTTTCACTTGCCTTAGTTCTGTTTAACAGCGTTGCCAATTTTCCAATCAGAATCAGGGTTGTTTCATGCTCCTGATGTAAGGATCTGGTTACGCGATAATTCAAATTCATCTTCGTAATTTTCCCTAAATCAATAATTAAGTACGATAATACTTATTTAGGCCACATGCAAATTGAACTGACCTTTTTGGGAAACTCAGTGTGCTCTATTTCCACCCCGGGCGGGCGCCAGGCCCCGCGCTGCCTTGGCCCCGAACGGGCGACAAAGGCACGGCAAATCCTTGCGTGTATGCGGCTTCCGTAACCAGCCGGTATTTCAATAACCACCCTCCTGCGACCGCAAGTACCCCTGACCCGAGAGCTGTCCACAGGGCATGGGGCTCGATCACGAGTAGTGTTGACGCGCCAATCACCGGTAGGGCAAAGCCCAAGGGAACGAACCAGCGGCTAATGTCCGTGAGGCATTTGAGGGTTTCCGCGGGTGCGCCCACGGCTTCGAGCCGCCACCGGTAGCCGAGCCAGGCGGCCAAACGAACCACCAGCAGGAACAGGAACAGGATCAGAAACCAGCGGCCGTTACCTGGGGCTTGCAGGATCACGGCAAGCAGCAGACCTGCACCTTCGGTCACGCCGGTTATCATGATAAGCGGCACAACGGAAAGATCGCGCCATGCAGGAATACCTTTGGCCGCGGTGAGGATCCGACTTTGGCAGTACAGGAATCCAAATCCGACACCACCGGCGCCTAGGCACAGCCACGGGTCATTGAACCAGGCCGCCAAACCGCCCATTACAAACAAAGGGACGGCCACGAGTGCTTCCCGGGTCATCCACGAGGTCTGGGGATTGAAGAATACGTGCATAAAACGCCATGGGCGCCCGATCTCCAGCCATACGAGGGTCAGGCCGATGGCGACCAGTCCAAGGGCCAAACCTGTCACCAACACCAACGGAATTGGGGCATAAAGGGCGCCAATCCCGCCCAGGATCAGAAGCCCGGAACCAGCTCCCCCGCCGATGAAGTTACCGGCGGCGCGCCAATCCCAATTGGGTTGCGTTTGCGGGGCCGGGCCGGTCATGCGTGATCCCACAGGTAATAAAACCCTGGGCCGGTACCCAACTCCTCATGCATTCGGAAGTGGCGGTTATCAGCGAGCAGTTGCGACACATTGCTATCCGGATCGTCGACGTCCCCGAAGTGAAGTGCGCCGGCAATGCACGAGTTAACGCAAAGGGGAGTGGCTTCCGGATCTACCCCCGGTGTCTCACCACGGTCGACACCATTATCAATCCGTTCCACGCAAAAAGTGCATTTGGTCGAAACTCCAATGCGCCCCGGATCGTGGTATTTGTCTTCGCTGGACATGGGTGTGTCGCCATAAGCAAATGTGGCTTTATCAACTTTATAGCGCGCCTGGTAAGGGCAAGCGACTGCACAATAGGCGCAGCCAATGCACAGATCATAATCGATGGTTACGATACCATCTGGGCGCTTTTGAGTGGCGGTTGACGGACACACGCTCATGCACGGCGGGTCGTCGCAATGCATACAGCCAACGGGCACAAACACCCGACGCACGTTGGGGTACGTGCCGGTTTCCATATCCAGAACCCGGCGCCACTGAACCCCGGGTTGAGTCCCGTTGCCCTGCTTGCAGGCGGCCGTGCAAGTTTGACAACCGACGCAGCGGCGCAGATCGGCAATCATGGCGTAACGGGTCATGCCGCACTGCCCAAGGGCCGGATTGCCACCCGCACCAGATCAGCGCCCGAACCTGTGGCATCCGTTAGCTTCAAGGACGCGGGTGTAACCGTGTTGAGGCTGGGTACCTTGAGGTCTTTGGCGAAAGGCATTTTCCAATGATCGAACTGCCCGATCATCAGCAGGCAGTCGGGGCGGATACCGTTTCGTAATACAGCCCGCCCCTTGGTTGCGCGCAGGAACGAGCGCACCTCGACCGCATCTCCATCTTCGACGCCCAATTTAGCGGCGGTTTCGCTGTTGATAATCACACCGCCGTGGCCAGCCACGTTGCTCGCGACCTCCTGCATTAATTGGATGCCTGCGTTGGCGCCCCAGGAATATTGCATGCTGCGGGCGGTCAATAGCCAGAATGGGAACTCGGCTGAGGGGCCATCGTCGTCGCCACCCCATATGGCCGGGAAGTTTTTCCACGGCGGCAGGGCCTGGTACTCTGCCAATTGGTCATCCCACCATTCAATCCCTTGCGCGTGTAAGCGATTGCCCAGCTCGGCGCCGATACGCCGCAGTTTCTCTTGATAGGGCAACTCGAACCGCAGGTTTTTGTCTGCTAAAGTTGGGTACAAGTACCAATGGGTCTGTGGAAACGGCGCCAATTTAAGACCATGTTCCTGGTACCAATCGAGGCCGTCAGTGTCCGCGCCTTCTGTTAGCTCTGCGCTCGCCGCCTGGCACACCGCATTCCATATATCATCGGTTGTGTGACGCTGCTCGGTTTCGAGACAGAAGTCATAATCTTTACCGTTCAGCCGAACCCCGGCGCCACCCTTATTGATGCGATGATTGTAAGACTCTAATAGCCCGGTGCGAACGGCGAGCTCAGTCGCGATATCGGTGAAGTCGCGAGCGTCGCCGCATGGCTCAATTGCCGCTTGCCTGAGCGCAAAACCCTGGGTGTTCCAAAACTGTTCGAAAAACTTGGTGCTACCGATTCTGAGCAATTGTGTGCTTTCGAGGTCAGTTGCTTCGGGCAACAGGATGTCGGCCATGTGGTTGGTTTCGTCGAGCGTGTAGGTGAACGCGACTACGAACGGAAAATTGGCCATTTTGTCGGCGATCCCAGGCCCGTCCCAATTCGAAATGGCTGGATTGGTGCGATAGACAAACCACAGGTCGGGCAAGGTCGGCGCGGGCAAATGCTCGGGCGGTTCATCCTGAAACAACCACGCCAAATGTGTAGGCCCCAGCGCTTGGCTCCATACGCTATCACCAGCCAAAGGCACCAGGGATTGATAAGCGTTGCGGATATTGGGGCGCGATGTCCAGTGCTCTTCGTCGGTTGGGTTGGAAGGATATGCCATAAAGCCGTCTGTGCCCGGGATTACGCTGTCGGTACGATCGGTCACCATCTTACTCAGCCGAACCGTGGTGCCGATGGTGCCACCCGGCACCTCGAGCGCGCCGACCAAGGCCGCCAACACCGTGCGCGCCCAACAGCATTCGTATCCGCCCCAGCCGTTGTTGACGGTCTTGCCAAGTGTGATCGCGACCGGCCGTAAAGGCATGGTTTTGCCTTCAATGTCGATGGTTTCGCCGACACAGGCATTTTCCAAATATTCGTTCGCTATCTTGCGGATGGTGTCTGCCGGTACATCGCAAATTCCGGCGGCCCATTCGGGCGAGTAATCAACAACGTGCTCAGCCAGGCGGTCAAAGGCTGGCTGGCTTTCGATTGGCGCAGAATGTACCCAACGTTTGCCATCCGGGCCCAGTTCAATGCCGGCAATCGAAAAGGTACCGTCGATGGCTGGATCAATCCCGGGGGTCTCGAATGTGACGGTTTTTGAGGATGCCAGATCCCAAACCAACGGCTTTTCAGTTTTGGGGTCGCGCAGGTAATACCCATTGGGCCCCACCAGATAAGGCGCCGCTGTGCGCTGCTTTTGGAACGGAAGATCGAGGGCATCCCGGGAGTGTTCGTGCAGCAGCACATGAACTAGGGCATAGAGAAACGCTGCGTCGGTCTTTGGCTTGATCGGCACCCACTCGGCCGAGCACGCACCGGTGATCGACAAATGGGGTTCAATTTGAACTCGCTTTAATCCCCGCTCGCGCGCGTCCGCATGGCGCTTCACGCCGCACACGCCGCCCGCCGCCTCGGCGTTACTGCCGAACGACAGCAAATAGCAGGTGAGCGGCGTATCCGAGCCGACCGTGAACGCCCGGTGCCAATATTCACCATAGAGATGCTCTGAATGGTAGCACTTTACCCCTTGGCCGCTGCCAAGGCCGAAATCAACTGGGCCCCACGCTGCCAGAAAAGCAGGGAATGTGCCCATGTAGGCCTGGGGGGTGCCACCGCCGCCGAAGCTGGCCGCCACCCTTGGGTAGCCCGAGCTGTCGCGCAGACCCGTCGCCTTAATGTTCAGGAGACGGGTGGTGATTTCGCCCAAGGCCTCGTCCCAGGAAATCGGTTCAAACTTTGGATCCTCGTCGCGGCCTTTTTTGGGGTTGGTGCGGCGCATGGGCGACAACACCCGATGAGGGTTATAGGTTTTCTGAATGAGGCCGTATGCTTTAACGCAGATTTTGCCGCCGCCCGGGTGCACATCAGCTGCATCGAAATTGGGTTCAACCTGAGTTGCAACGCCGTCTTCTACTTTGACCGTTAACAAGTCGGGCCCGGCCACGCATTGGTTGCAATAGGTGGGAACCCGCGCCGTTGAATTTATAGGGCCGCCGGTCATGGACCCGCGGCTTGGGCGGCCTTGGCGGCCAAACGTTTCCGGGTTTTCTCGACGTCGATGATAAATCGGTCATGGCGGCCGTCAGCAATTTTATCGCCAGTTTGGTCGCAGGCACTGATCGCGAAACTGATGGCGCGACCGTCCACTTTGGCGGCGGTCGCGGTAATCTCGGCCCACATGCCCAGAAGCGTTGGTGCTGTGTGGGAGATATCTACATGCGTGCCCAATGAGTCGAGGCCATCATCGATGTAGTCGAGGAGGAAATCCCGGCAAACGGTTTCGATGTCGTGGATCATGGAAGGCGTTGCATAAACCCGGTTTGTACTGTTGTCCGCGCCCGCATCTGTCAAAAAATCAATAGTGCGGTCTTCGGTCACTGTTATGCGCCGGGTGACCGACATTCCCTCTTTCAAGCTTGTTGTCATTACCACTCCTGAGCTAGATGAGCTGACTTGGAAATAATATTTTCGTACGAGAATACTCAATTACCAAAAACACCGGGATTCCGGTACAATCAACTATGGGGGGACGGATTTGTCCCCTCCATGACCAGGATCAATAAGAAACATCGAGGCACTGGGCGACGTGGACACCGGGTCGAAGAGAGAAGAAATTGAAAGCCAGACCGACCTGAAGGTCAGGCTCGTACAAGACGCTGACTTGACGCGTGTCATCGAACTTGATGCGTTGGTCACTGGCGTTGCCAAAGACACGTATTGGCATGAACTTTATGCGCGCCACCGCCAACGATCCGAAGGCGAGGAATTCTTTTTTGTCGCTGAAGGCGTGGGTGCCCTCGAATCTACGCTGCTTGGCTATGTCATTGGTGAGGTGCGCGCATGGGAATTCGGCTCGGAACCCTGCGGTTGGCTTTTTGCTCTCGCTGTGCGGCCTGATGCTCGCCAAATGGGGGTGGGTGAGCAACTGATGACCACTTTATCTGATGCCTTTAGAAATGTTGACGTGACCACCATGCGTACAATGATCTCCCGCGACAATCATCTGTTCATGTCGTTTTTCCGGAGCGAGGGCATGATGGCCGGCCCCTATATTCAGCTCGAAAAGGATCTCAAGCCATGATCGAGTTTGACTCTGCCAAAGGCCGGGTGAAGTGAAACTGCAGATCGCCAGCCGCCTTGCGATTTATGCTGTGCTTGAGCTCGCCGGCAAGCCAGACAGTCAAATGTCGGCGGCCGAAATCGGAGGAAAGTACGGCATCTCGACCCACCATCTTGCCAAGGTACTACATACGCTCGGGCGGGCGGGTCTAGTGCGATCCGTGCGTGGCGCCCATGGCGGCTATCAATTCAGCGGCAACGCAAAGCGAACCACTCTTATGGAAGTGATTGAATTGTTCGAAAACATGGGTGGTACTGAAAATAGAACTTCCGATGCGGGCGCGGAAAGCCAGGTCGGCCGGGCGCTCGGACAGGTTCTTCAGGAGATTGATGATCTAACTCGCGCGACCTTCAGCTCGATTACGTTGTCGACCATGTTAAAGCTCATGCAGCGTTAGCTGCCCGAACTCGGCAACCGACGCCAGGGGACAACGTAGGTCTGACCGTCATGGATGCCGGTCGATGTGGTGACCCCATAAACTTGAGGCACTACGTCGCTTGCGAACACTTCCACAGGTGGTCCGTCGGCAGCTACTTCGCCGTCAGCCAATACACATACCCGATCGCAAAACCGTGCAGCCAAAGTGAGGTCGTGCAACACAACAATGATTGCAGTGCCGGCTTGCGCATGCTCCCGCAATAATTCCATCACATGCAGCTGGTGATAGGGATCTAATCCTGCGGTCGGCTCGTCAGCCAGCAACACTTTGGGCTCGCCCGTCAACGCACGCGCGAGCATCGCGCGGGCACGCTCGCCGCCGGATAACGTAAGCACGTTACGATCAGAAAATTGCGCCACATCGCATCGTTTCAAAGCGTCGGCCACATGTGCATGATCGTCGGCGCTTTCGCCTCGAAAGGGTTTCAAGTAGGGGGTACGGCCCAACATCACCATACGCTCGACGGTCAATGGCCAGTGGCACTGGGTGTCTTGCTCCAGGTACGCGATCTCTTGTCCACGCTGCTGGCGCGAGATTTGATCGATCGGTTTGCCGCCATACAAAATCCGGCCTTCCTTAGGCTCAAGCAATCCGGCCATGACGTTTAACAATGTGGTTTTGCCTGCACCATTAGGTCCGATGAGCCCGGTGACTTGGCCGGCCGCAGGCGACATACTGACCGAGTTCAATACTTGGACGCCGGGCCCCAGGACGACACTCACGTTATCTGCGGATAGAGCACTCATCGGGTTTCCCGTCCGGCTTTCAAGAGAATGACCAAGAAAAATGGGGCACCCAGCAGTCCCGTGACCACGCCCAATTTCAGTTCCTGATAGGTGGGGATCAATCTGACCCCAATGTCTGCGACAAGGAGCAGCACCGCGCCACCCAGGGCGCTCGCGATCAGCAGTTGACTGGGTCGGTGCCCAACCAGAGGGCGAATAAGATGAGGGACGACTAAGCCAATAAATGCGATAGCGCCAGATACCGACACGGCGGCACCGACCGCAATCGCCGTGCCGACAACTACCCGGAACCTCAATGCGTTCATATTGATGCCCATGCTGGCGGCGGTTCGCTCACCCAGGCTGAGCGCGTCCAATGCTCGTCCATTGGCGAGAATGAGCACGCTGCCTAATGCCATAAAAGGTGCGGCCAGGTAAAAATGATCGAGACTGCGATCCGATAAAGAACCTAGCAGCCAAAACGCGATCTCCAAGGCGGCCCGGGGGCTGGGCGCCATGTTGAGGGCGAGCGCAGTGAGTGAGCCTGCGAAACTGTTAAGCGCAAGGCCAGCCAGGATGAGCGTCAGCACGCTCGCGTCCCGGCCCGCGAGCACGTAGATGATCGCAACCACTGTGATCGCTCCGGCCATGCCCATAAGCGGCAATGCGAGCGCAAACGATGCGGCCAAGCCGAAATAGATGGCAACCACGGCGCCGAAAGCGGCACCGGCTGACGCGCCAATGATCCCGGGCTCGGCCAATGGGTTGCGCAGAAACCCTTGAAGTGCCGCGCCCGCAAGACCCAGAACGCCGCCAACCAAAGCGCCCAAAAGGGCGCGAGGCAACCTTATTTCGCGGGCAATCAGGGCTTCGGGTGTCGTACCGCCCTCAAACAACTTAGTGACCAGGTCGGCAAGTGGAATGTTCGCGGGGCCGATGGCGAAAGATGCGAACAGAGCGCCAATAAGGACCGCGCCTAACGCGAAGCTAATCTTCATTTTAATCGGGCCGACCAGAGCGTGGCCCGAAACTCGTGAAGGACACGACGAGCGGGACGCCAAATGCAATGAACGCTCCGATATTGAAAACTGCGTTTGGCCAATATCCCGAGGCCACCGAATGCACTGAATCAACGACGAACCAAACTGTAATTGATCCAGCTATTGCATACCAAGACCACTTTTCCCCCGCTCGAAAGGGCCCTTGTACGACATAGAAAAGCACTACGCTCCATCCCAACATAACTGCACCCAGGACCCCGTAAACGAAGCTCAAGTATTTTACGACTTCAGGATCCTTGACCGGAGTAGGGGGGTTATCCAAAAAAGCTATCCAGTCGAAAAGCTCTTGCGTCAGACTAGGGAAGCCGACAAGCACCAAGCTAAACAACGCAACACCGATGATTGCGGCGCTAAGCCAATCACACCACATTTTCTTAGGCACAGAGTTCACATTAGCCTCCACACACTACTCCCTAGGGGCATTGGTCGTGGGGCGGGACGGTTCAAGCTCATGGCGTGTGCCTACCTTTTGAGGCACTCAGCTGCGCGGTCACACGCGCCGTCAGCTGTGCAGCGCCCTCGATTGTCGCCGGGGTCGAGCACAGCCAGTATTGAACGGGCAACTCCAAAACTTCATGGGCGACCGGCATTTTTGCCACCGCCGGGTGCTTTAACATGCGTCGTCCGAGGCTTGGTCTCTCGGGCCGGCTGAGATCTAGGATCAGGAAATCGGGCGGTGATAGGATCAAAGTTTCCAATGCCAACCGGTCCTCACCCCGAACCCCGATGCTGGCACCAACGTTGCTCAGTCCCGCCGTCTGCATGACGTCGTTGACGATCGTGTCCTTACCGAGGATATAACCGCCCGACAAGTAAATCGCCCCCGTGCCGCGCACGCCGTCAACCGCGAACGACTTATATTGGGCTTCCAAGGTTTGAACGAGTTCGGTTCCGCGCTCCGGCCTGCCGACCCGATCCGCCACCCGGCGGATTTCCGGGAACAGCTCGCGGATCTTGTTGACTGATGGCACGTTCAGGATCGGCACTTGCAGCCGTTTCAACATTTGCACGGTTTGCAGATTGGCATAGGGGCCCGCGACCACCAGATCCGGACGCATCATGACGATCTCTTCCGCACCTCCCCGGTGGTCGGCAAGTCCCGCCGTTTGATCCGCCAGCGGCGAGTAAAACGGGTCTTTACCTGCCCGGCTGACCCCCGCGATCTGGTCATGGTCGGCGAGCGCCAGCACAAATTGATCGGTGCACAGGTTGATCGACACAATGCGCTGGGGTGGTTCGGCCCGAGCGGCGGCGGCGAAAAAAACCAGCGCTCCCGCAAACAGGACCGTCCACTGCCGTCTTAGTGCTCGATCCGAATTGATAAATTGCTTGCTCAACATTTTGTCGTTCCACGCGTCGTATCGTGTGAACGTCATCGCAAACGGTTGGACCGTCCCGCCGGAAACCCCGCCCAACGGTTGCGTGACGCATGCCGACGGTAGGTCTCCTGGCTCGCGGGTCGCCGCCGGATCGCCTGGCCTTCCCGGTTTCCCAGTGGCACGCAATGGCGAGGGCTCGCCGCTTACAGTTGCGGGGGCAGCCACGGGATACGCCGGAGCGTCACCGTGTTCCCTGTTACTCCGCTGGTGCGGAACCGTCGGCGGCGAGAGTATCGGGGCGCAAAATCCAATGCAAGCTGGAACCTGCCAAACCTCTTTTATTGATCGAGAGGCGTTCCCAGGGTTTCGCGGATCAGGAACGCCATTACGAGGAACGCTGAAATTGTCACGATGACCGGATACCACAAGCCCGCATAGATATTGCCGGTCATGGCAACAATCACCTGTGACACCAGGGGTAGGAACCCGCCGAACCAGCCGGTGCCGAAATGGTATGGCACGGAAAGCGACGTGTAGCGCACTCGCGCGGGGAACATTTCGGCTAAAATCGCCGCCGTGGGACCATAAGCCATGCCGGCAAAGATCATCAGTCCCGTGATGACAATAATGATGCCCAGATGATTGATCTTTTCTGGGTCGGCTTTTTCCGGGTACCCGGCGCTCAACAGAGCATTCTGGTATGCCTTTTTGTTGAACCCCTGGATTTCCAATGTACCCACGGTCACAATCAAGGGGTCGCCAACTCCGGCGTCATTTGTTGATTGGCGGTCGTAATTAATTCCTCGGCTCGAAAAGAAATCAAGCGCCCGGCTGCAATCGCTTCTTTTTTCGTCGGCAAACAAGTCAAAAGAGCATTGCGGTCCACTGATGGTCACCGGTGCCCGCTCTTGAGCATCCATCAAATCCGGATTGCCCATATGGGCGATAGCCTTAAATCCGGGGAACATTAAAACAATGGCCAGCCCGTATCCGGCCATGATGACGGGCTTCCTGCCGATCTTGTCGCTGACCCAACCCGAGATCGCGCACACGGGCAGTGTTACTCCCGCCGATATTGCGATTATGGCCATGCTGGTAGCGGCGCTTATATGAAGTGCGGTCTGAAGAAAGTAAAAAGTCGAGAACTGAGCCGTGTAGAAGATAACCGTGGTTCCATTGGCGACCCCCAGCATAGCAATCAGAATCTGCCGGGCACTTTTCCACGTGGACAGACTTTCAACAATCGGGTTGCGGGAAGTTTCGCCGCGCTCTTTTAT